>Ga0206966_1129_pt1 | contig 20572 bp, 23 predicted proteins | sample Alteio_BWOrgHeat_23_FD_152970 | JGI IMG/M metagenome (GOLD analysis project Ga0206966, IMG submission 152970) | Enriched cells from forest soil in Barre Woods Harvard Forest LTER site, Petersham, Massachusetts, United States -... | ecosystem: Environmental > Terrestrial > Soil > Temperate forest >...
TGGCGTTTTCGCCGCCGGATTCGGCGCTTTCAATCTCCTCTGCCACCCCGTCCCCTCGAAAGCTCCCAGAGTTCCATTGAGGCAGATGGGATGGGCGCTGGCAACTTTGTTCGTTTCCGCCTGCTAAAGGCGGTGGAATAGCGGCTTTTGGGACTGGATTTAGGCCCGCCATAGCGAGAGTCAGGGTCAGATCAGCCCTGCGGGGAATGTCCGCTTTGGGTCAAAAGCGGACATTCCAGCCTCCCCTATTTGCGAACCACGAGTTTGCCTTAGGAAAGTTCAAAGGCCGGATAAAAACCCCCACCTCTAAGGCTGTGGCGGCTTGCCGTCGCGGGCCTGGGCTGCGTCCGAGAGCTTTTTCTTGGCAGCCCGGCGCGCCTCCTCCTGCGCTTTGCGATCGCCCGGCAACGCGCCAGCCGGCGGCACACCGGCCGGCGTGGCCGCAACCTGCGGTGCAGGCGTGCTTACGGCCGCTGGCTTGGGTAACACGGCAGCAGGAGCGGCAGCGGCGACCGGCGGAACAATTTGGGGCGCGGACGCCTCATTGGCGCGGCGGCCTCCCGGGCCCAGGCCCTGGTTTTGCTGCGCCCGTGCCTGATCTTGTTGCTGCTGCTGCCGAGCCTTGTCCTGTGCCTGGCGAGCCTGGTCGGCCTGCTGTTGCTGCGTCCGTGCCTGATCTACCTGTTGTTGTTGCCGAGCTTTGTCCTGTGCCTGGCGCGCGGCGTCCTGCTGTTGGCGGGTTTGGTCGGCCTGCTGTTGCTGCGCCCGTGCTTGATCTTGTTGCTGCTGCTGCCGAGCCTTGTCCTGTGCCTGGCGCGCTGCGTCCTGTTGGCGGGCCTGTTCGGCCTGCTGTTGCTGAGCCCGCGCATGGTCTGCCTGCTGCTGCTGCGCCCGTGCCTGATCTACCTGCTGCTGTTGCCGAGCTTTGTCCTGTGCCTGGCGTGCTGCGTCCTGCTGCTGTCGGGTCTGGTCGGCCTGCTGTTGTTGAGCGCGCGCCTGATCTGCCTGCTGCTGTTGCGTCCGTGCCTGATCTACCTGCTGTTGTTGCGTACGCGCATGGTCAATCTGCTGTTGTTGCGCGCGCGCCGTATCACTCTGCTGCTGCGCGTTTCCGCGATTGCCATAGGTCACCGGTGGGGGTGGACCGCTATAGCCGCGTGCTCTCCAGTCATTAAAGGACTGCGCAGACTGGTTGCGTCGGGCGCGTTCCGCTTTCCAATCATCTTGATCCTGGGCCGCATGCGCCGCGTGATAGGCGCGCCAGGAATCCTGCTGGTTCTGCTCCGCCTGCCACTGGGCGCGTTCGTCCGCCAGTGTGGCCTGCTGCGCAGCCCAGTTGGCGGCATTGATGGCCCGCCGCTCACTTTGCAGCGCTGCATCATATAACGCCACGGCCCGCGCCAAAATGCGCCCCGCATCGTCGTCACGCTGATCCAGATCATGGTACGGCAAAAGCCGTCCACTTCTGTCATACACAGCCACCAATTCGCCATTGGAAAAGCCGTAGGTATATTGCGGATCGCGCACCAAATAAGGCCTGTCGGCACCCGGCTGGTAATAATAATCGCGATAACCGCCCGAAACGGGCTCTACCAACCGCGTCGAACGGTCGGCGCTGCGCCATACCCATGGATGGGAATCCTGGTAATCAAAACCATAGTCCGGCGGCGCGTCGCCGATGGCGTCGCTCATGGCATAGGCGCGGTCCACATAAGAATAATCGTCGTCCTGCGGCTGAGCGCGCGCCACGATCTTGGGGCGGGGGGCAGCCGGCAGGGCTTGGAGAGCCGGTGCCGCAACAATAGCGGTTTGCGGCCCATTCGTGAGTGGCAACGGGGCGTCCGCGGCGGCGGTTGACGCATCCTTCTTGTCGCAAGCGGCCAGGGACAATGCACAGGCAAGCGCCAACGCCGTGGAATTCAAAAAATGGAATTTTGCCATACCCTGACAACGCCCCAGGATAGGTGGTGTTCCCCTGTGGCAGATTGATTCCAGGTCGGCTTTGCCTCAAATCCCGCCCGGTTACAAATTGCGAACCACAACAACGACGAAGCTTCGCGGAGCGCCTTCATATAGGAGGAGTGGGCGGCACGTAACCTAATAGGTCCATTGGGTCTATAACGACCGCGTGCGGCCGAAAATACGACGCAATGTCCGCTACGGATCAAAAGCGTTCATCGACCGCCCCATTGAACGGCTCTTCGACGTCAGTCCCGCCAATGTCCGCTTTGCGCCAAAAGCGGATATTGCGCGGTGAATACTCTGCCTCAGGGCTTCACACCATAGCGGGCGTAAATGTCTTCAATATTGGGGATGACCTGCTTTACCATATCCACTTCATGAGAGCCTTCGCTGCGCTGGCCGGATCTCATCACGGCAAGACCGTGAATATAAAGCGAACTAAAATGCTGGGGGTCAGCCTTGATGGCCGCCGCGCAATCCGCAGCCGCCCCGTCATACCTTTTCATGCGGAACTTCACGAAGCAGCGCGAGTGCAGAGAAGTCGCATTCGCTGGCACCATTGCCAAGGCCTTGTCGCAATCGGCCAGCGCGGTTTCCAGTTCCTGGCCCCAGATGGCACGCGCCCAGCAGGCGTTGTTCCAGTTGGCGGCGCTGTCCGGTGCGAGCTGCTTGACCTTATCGGCATCAAGCACGGCATCTGCGTATCGGTTCGCCATCTGAAGAACAATGCGGCGATTGTGGTAAGGTATCCATTGATCCGGTTTAAGCGCTATCGCCTGGCTCAAATCGCTGATCGCTTCGTCATAGCGGGCCATACCGATTTCCAACGAAGCGCGGTTGTCGTAGAAATTGACGACATTGGGATCAAGCTTGATGGCAGTACCAAGTTCCGCCATCGCGGCCTCGGCGACATGTTTGTGCATGTAAACCGACCCCCGGCTGTAATGCGCCAGTGCGAGGTCAGGATCGAGGGCCAGCGCTTCCTTCGCATCCAGCTCTGCATCGTCCGGATCGTCCTTCGAGAGATAGGCAAGGCCCCGGCTAGCGCGGGCAGTCGCCAACTCCGTCTTGCTGCCCTGCCCAGCTTCGATGATCCGGGTACAGGCTTGCAGAACGGCGTCGGCAGCTGCATCGGGGAAATCGAAGACGCAGCCCCTGTCCTGAGCTTGGAGCAATATCGCCCCGTCGGAAGGAGCGTCGTTCACGCCATCTGCGCCTCGGGCATGGATCGACGAAATCAGAAGAAGGCAGGCACAGGCGAGAAGTCCGGACGAAGTTCTATTGGCGGCGGAAGCCACCATGCTGGCTGTTTTTCTTTTCAAGGCTTCCCCCGGAACCCCGCACCACGAACCAAACGCCTCGCTTACTCAAAGTAGCCGAAGCTCGGGATGCATTCAAACTTCCCGAATGTCCGCTTTGGGTCAGAACCGGCTATTGGGCTGACCGGGGACGAATGTCCGCATTGCGCCAATAGTGGACATATCCTAGTTCTTGAGCGTTGGGTCGAGCTCGACGGCCGTGGCGAGGTCGGCGTCTCCCTCGGCTTTCCTGCCAAGTTTGGTCTTCGCATCCCCGCGATACATGTAAGCCGAGGACAGATTGGGCCTCTGCGCGATCACCTTGTCATAATCGGCAATCGCCAACTCGAATTGCCCCGCCCCTCGGTAAGAAAAACCTCGCTCGTTCAAAATGTCGATATCTCCGGGCCGCAGCTTGAGAGCGCTGCTGAAATCCGCAATCGCCAGCGAAAATTCCTTCGTATTCATGCGCAATTCGGCGCGCGTCACGAACGCATCCACATTATCCGGCTTCAGCGCGATGACTTTGTCGAAATCCGCTATCGCCGACCCGATTTGCCCGACCGCGAAATGTGCCTTGCCGCGAAACTGGTAAATGGCCGCATTGTCCGGCTGCAACAAAGCGGCTTTGTCAAAATCCGTGATCGCCGCAGTATACTGGCGCGTGTTGTGCTCCGCCACGCCCCGGTTCACGTATGATTCCGGTTCATCGGGGCCCAAGGCAATTGCCTTGGAAAAGTCCGCAATCGCTAGGTCGTATTGCCGTGTTCTTAGAAGCGCAGTGCCGCGATCATGATAGGTAGATCCACTGTTGGGGTTCATCGTGATGAGTTTGGTGAAATCGGCGATCGCCGCATCATATTCACCTGTGTTGAAGTGCGCCGAGGCAGTGGTATACAAGGCTTGTGAGGCCTGCGCCTCTGGCGAAGTATCGCGCGCCATCTCCTCTGGCGAAGCCAGCGAAATGTTGGTGTCGTAACTCTCCGCAATTTTCTTGATCGCCGCCGCAGTTTCGCGGCGAACGGTCCCACGGCAGAACTGTTCGCTTATATGGCTGGTGAACTCACGATGGACGCTCATCGTATCGTTCTCCAGGGACCAGCGCGCCGTAAATTCGAGATTGGGGGTTTTGACCTCCAGGCCGTTTGGCACCTTCTGGAATTTGGTTCCCGCAGGAGCCTTCAGCGACATGTCCTCCGTCATGGAGACGCTGAAACATGGGATCGCTTCATCGAGATTGAGTTTTCCCGGATCGGACGATCCCATGACGGCATCGCCCGATCTGGCGAATAGGCGCATGAGGCCCGGGATGTAGAAACTGTATTTGCCCGCCGCCTCATCCGACCAGCCGGACGCCTTGAAGGTGCTGGAAATCCTGAACGCCGGCTCAAAACCGGTTGGCGAGTCCTGGCTGAAAGTGGCGCTGGCATCGGCAAAACCCTGCGCCGCCAGCAATTTGTTGCCGGCCGTCGGCCCCGTGGCCTGGATGGCCATGCCGATATCCCGCAGGGTGATCACATAAGGGCCTTCGGCGCTGGTGCTTGAGGTGCCGCTGATCTGCCCGTTTTTGTCCAACGAACCAGCCATTTTGTAGGTGATCTTCGCAAGCCCGGGCGGCAACAAGGGCATCGTTCCAGAATGCGCAGAAGCCGTCGAAGCGACCACCATTGGCTTGCCATACTCCTGCATGGGCAGGATGCCGAACGGGGCGACCTGGGCCGTACTGTCCAGATAGAGATTGAATCGCGGCACGAAGGTAATGACGTGATCCAGTGTTGTGAAGGTCGGCACATCCGTCAAGGTGTAGAAATCGCCGCCATTCAACAGAACGCTCTGCGTTTCGATATTTTTCGCCTTGAGCAACGCTTGCAAAAGCAGGTCATGGTCCTTGCAGTCACCATAGCCGTTGGCGAGGATCACATCCACGTCGTGGGGAATGAAGGAGCCGCTGCCGAGTTCGATGGCGACATAGCGGATGTGTGAGCTGACCCACTCATACAGTTTCTGCGCCTGCGCTTTCGGTTCATCCGCCCCCTTCGTTATCTGGTCGGCCAGAGCGCTCACCTTGGACGTCACCAACCGCCTGGGGTCCGTTAGGACGGCATAGGCCCTGCCCAGCTCGGCATAATCCTTGAAGCTGGAGGCAAAGAAGCGCGGGGTGTGTTCGAGCGGCGCAAGGGTGGCGGCCTCTTCCGCATCAGGATGGGGGGCGGAATAGTGCCAGGTATAGACAATGTTGCCGGCCTCCTCCCGCTTGCTGAAATCGACATTGTGGCTTTCCACAAATAGGGGAAAGTTCCTGGGTGCGGTGATGGTCTCCCGCGCCTCCTCATAAGCCACCGTCCGTGGAAAGAATTCGCTGGTGAAGAACTGATTCTCCAGCAGGGCCTGACGCGCGGTGATTTTTATCGTGTAGACAGCCGTATCTCCGCCCGCGAATTGCGGAAAGACCATGAGCTTGGAGCGCTGGCTGGTGACCAGGATCGCCTGGCCGGCAGAAGGCGCCTGGTCATAGATCGCCGATGCCTCCACCGGCAGGTTCCTGCCGTCGGCCTTGTGCGTGTGCGCATCGAGGACCGCAACCTCCTGCACACTTGCATTGTAAGGAATGCTTACTTGGCCAAGTTGTGCCGCCGTCGCATCGTTGCCGGCGCGCATTTCAACATGCAGAGTTTCAGTATAGCTCCCGTCCTTGGCGAGCTGAATATCGGTCGTGATCAAGGCGACCGTCGCTGGGGCTGCTGTCCTTTGATCGGACTGAGCGGCAGCGCCTGCCGTGAGCAAAATGACAAGCGACAAACAGAGCCCTGTTAAGCACCGGATTTTCATTATCCCCCCTCTGCCTTCTCTCGATGCAGCGGACGATTTCCCTGTGGCGTCGCGGAAACAGCGGCGGTGGTTCGACCCTCAGCTATGGTTTATTGTAACAAAGGGGGCAGACAACAGGAAGCAGGGCCAATGTCCGCTTTGGGTCAGAAGCGGTCATTCCCCGGCGGGAGGAGCGCCGGTCAAGCCTTCAGGGCTGCAATGTCCGCTTTGCGCCAATAGCGGACATTCTCACGTCGGCATTGACAGAATAACGCCGCGCGGATGGCTTTGCCCGCGCGGCGTTTGGCAGAAAAGTACCATCTATTTCGGCGTCAGGTGATAGAGACCGCCCATGGCCGGGGGACCGGCAGGCGCGGGCGCCCCTCTGCCGCCGGCGGGGGCGGGATTGTTCTCTACCATCCACAATGTGCCGTCGGCCGCTTCCTCGATGTCACGCACCTGCTTGCCCATGTCCCAGCGCTGCACCGGCGTGGCGCCGCCCCTGCCGTCGAAGGTGATACGGACCAGCGCCTGGGTGGCCATGCCACTGACCAGGGCCGAACCGTTCCAGCCGGGGAAGGTGTTGCCCTTGTAGAACATCAGATTGCCGGGCGCGATGACCGGCGTCCATTGGATCACCGGCTTGGTGAGGTTGGGCTGGTTGTCGAAAGTGGGGATCGGCACGCCGTTGTAGTTGGTGGCATAGGCTGCCAGCGGCCAGCCGTAATTCTTGCCCGGCTGGATCAGGTTGAGCTTGTCGCTGCCTTTTGGGCCATGCTCCATTTCCCACAATTGGCCATTGGGCGCGAAGGCCAGACCATAGGGTGTGCGATGGCCCATGCTCCAGGTCTCGGCCACCGTCTGGTTCGGCGCGGAGGCCGGATAGGTAAAGGTGCGGATCACCGGCGCGGTCTTGGCCACTTCGGTATCGGCGGGCGGATTGATGATGGACAAGGTTTGGGCGCTGGGCTTGCCGGCGTTGGGATTGCCAGATGCAGGCTTGCCGTCCAGCGTCAGGTGAAGGATTTTTCCCAGCGGCGAGTTGGGATCCTGCGCTGGGGTCATACGCTGGCGGTCGCCGCTCGACAGGAACAGTGAATTGCCGTCCGGCGCGAAAGCAATGGCAGCGCCGAACTGGCCGCCCAGGCCGCCGGCGGGGTCGTGCCAGAGCACCTGCAACCCATCCAGGCTGGCGGTGCCGTTGCCGATGGTGAGCTTTGCCCGCGCCATCGCCAAGCTGGAGCCGCATCTTTGGGTCGGGTCGGTGGGGCACGGCGGCGCACCCCGGCCACCGGCCGGTGCACCAGCCGGCGGAGCCGGTTCTGGATGCGGCTCGGAATAGGTGAGATAGACATAATGGTCGGTGGCGTAGTGTGGTCCGACAAAGATGCCGAGCAGGCCGCCCTGCCCTCCATAGAGTACGGCAGGAACGCCGGTCACCGGCGTCTTCTGGCCGGTCTGCATCACCAGCCAGACCCCCGGGTCGGCCGGCTGGGCCGGAATGGCGGGGCGCGGCGGAGCAGCCGGCTGGGCCTCTGCGGCGGGGCGATTACCGACCTTGTCGGTAATCAGCATGCGGCCGTCTGGCAGGAAGGCGATGCGCCAAGGCATGTTGAATTCCGCCACCTTGGTCACGTTGAAAGGCAGACTGGCCTCAGGCTTCTGGTCGCCAGCATTGACCTGTGCCTGCGCTCCGCTTGACATCAAGGCCGCAACGAGCGCCGCAATCGCCACATTTCTCATTTTTACACCCATTATGTTGTGACCGATCTAGCATAGCCATCGGGGCGCAAGAGCGCCAGCCGCGGCGAGGCGGTACGCCCCCGGCGGGATTGCACGCAAATATCAATAAGCAGACAGCAATTTTGCTGGCATATCGCCAATGTCCGCTTTGCGCCAAAGCCCATTTGGATCAGCTGGGTCGGCTGTGCTGTGGGCGGAGTTCTATCCCTTAACGGTTTTCGCCTGCATTCGAAGCGACCATAACGGCCATTGAAGCGGTGAACTTTCCGCGACTACCGCCGCAAAATGGAAGGGGGGCGGAAACGTCCGCTTTGCGCCAATAGCGGACATTCGTGCTCAGCGCATTATTTCTCCCGTGTGGGAAGGGGCACGGGTACAGTTTGACTTAGGGTTATGGGGCCGTTTTCCAGAAAGAGACGATTGCGCCACCAACCACAATCAGGGCTCCGCCCGCCAGGATGGGCAGTGTCGGCAAGACCCGGAAAAACGCAAAGTTGATTACTTGCCAGACTATAAACAGCGTAGCGATGTAGAGTCCCACCACCTCGCCAAACTCCAGCGGGGCGAGGTTCAAAAATGAGCCGTAGCCGAACAACAAGGCCGCTCCAAGCACGAACAGTCCAAGTCTGGCCGCTGTGATGCCCTCGTGATCACGCAGAGCAATTCTGATTACGGCATCGCCGCTGACCTCCAACACGGTTGCAGCAATAAGAAAGGCAATAGCCTGAAGGGCTCCAGAAGAGGGCATCCATTTGCTCCGCGCTGTAGGAGAAACGTTCTTAGGAAACAGTCTTACAGGGTCAATAAATCTCACGACATCGCCGTATTGCGCCATTGGCGGACATTAATGCGCATTTCGGCCATGCATCAAAGGGGCACCGAGTGCTTTCGGCGCCGCTCGCCGACCATTTGCTGCAATGCTATAGTATTGCGCATCTCGATTATACGAGATGATTTGCGCTTTATCAGTCCTTCCTTTTCCATTTTGGCGAAGGCACGCACAACCGATTCTGCCGTGGTTCCCAGATAGTCACCGAGATCGAAGCGCGTAAGCGGCAAAGTCAATATGCGGCGGCGCTCGTCGAAAAAGTCCGGGTGCTGCATGAAATCGAGCAGGAAAGATGCCAGGCGCTGCGGAACATTCTGCTGACCCAAGATCATGATTCTGCGTTGCGCCTGGCGAAGATCAAAGGCAACGCGCATCAAAAGATTAATCTGCATTTGCGGCTCTCGCACTATCAGCGAATGCAATAGATGCCAGGGTACACGATGGAGCGTGGCAGGGCAGACTGTCTCCGCCGAATTGACGTATAGCCCTGCGTCAGGAATCCCGAACAAATCGCCGGGCAGCATAAAGGCGAGGACCTGACGCCGCCCTGCCTCCGAGTGGCGGCTTATGCGTACAATTCCGGTGACAACGGAATATACGAAATGCGCATCTTCGCCTTCTGAAAATATCGTGCTGTCGCGACGCTGATATTCCAGAACGGTCGCGATTGCGCGAAGTTTTGTTTGCTGCTTGCGTGACAAAAGATTTTCAATCTTAGTTGGTGCGTCCCTTTCGCGATCAAAATGACGAGCGCGTATCTCCGGCAGTCGTGCCTTTGGCGAAGGTCGTGAAGGTGGGGCGAGGCGCTTCATCTCGAAAGTCTGCCGCTTATGTGAGAGAGCTGCGGATTAATAGTAAGAAATCTTGATTGTAATCAAGGCATGACTTGATGGTTTTGCCTAAGTCTAGGACTGCCACAATTCACCGGCGAATATTCCATGATATCGGTCAGCTACAATAAACGCGTCGTCCTTTTGGTCGCGCTCATTCCTTTGGCGGCGTGCGCCAATAAGCCCGTGGCCGTCAGCAGTAGTGTTCCTTCACCGCCGGTCATTAGACCCTCGCCTCCGCTCGCCCGATCCGCGCCGCCGCCAGCCCTGGCATCCGGTATTGCACCCGGGAGCGAACAGGATTTGCGCGTTAATGTCGGTGACACGGTTCATTTCGCCTTCAACCAATATGATATTGAGGATTCCGACAAGGGAACCTTGCAGAAACAAGCGAACTGGCTGGCCCGCTATCCGCGCGTCCGCGTCACAATTGAAGGCAATGCTGATGAGCGTGGCACGCGAGAATATAATCTTGCGCTGGGCGCCCGTCGGGCCAACTCGGTAAAGGAATACCTCGTAGGCCTTGGGATTTCCTCGGCGCGCGTGGACACTATTTCCTATGGCAAGGAACGGCCGGTTTGCACTGATTCAAATGAATCTTGCTGGGCGCAAAACCGTCGTGATGTCACGGTAGTTGCGAGCGCAGCCTCCTCTTAGAGTTTACATGCGCCCAGGGCATCAATTCTGAGGTCCGCCTTCTCGCGCCCGGCGGATGCAAGCCCAGGCTCAGAGGCTGGCACTGATTCACTGCCGGGCGCTGATGCAGTTTGGGCTAGATCACGTGCATCGGGCCATTTCTCTGTAATCATCTGCTAGGGTAAGCCAGCCTGCCCGGATAAGGACATCTGTGCTCTTGGCGGCCTGCTCGTCGGCTTCCAGAGCCTTGGCAAGGTAGAATTTCTGTCTGGCTTCCTTCTCCGTGATGCCGCTCATTGCGAGACGCTACACCGATGCCCGGCGCATTCCTAGCTGTGGTTGCGAGTACTCTCCCCGAACAATGCGCGCGCAAGTAGATAGTCCAGAGAGAGCCTTCCAGGCCCGCGCCACAGAATAAAGACCATGAAGCCCAGCCACTGAATGTGATCGGGCCAGCCCATTGGTTCGACGAAAAGCTGAATCACGGCCACCATGCCGAGCAGGCCCAGTACGCTGAGGCGTGAAAACAGCCCCACCAGAACCAAGCTTGAAAGCCCCAGTTCCATCGTCGCCGCCATATGTGCCGCAAACTCTGGCGGCAGGATCGGCACTTTGTACTCTTCTCGGAAAAGCTGGATGGTGGCATTCCAATCGGCGATCTTCACCAGACCGGAGCGGAAGAAGACGCTGAAAGTTGCGATCCGCGCCGGCAGGATCACGGCGCTGTAAGGGATACCGTTCAGAAGCGCGACGGCGCGCCGGGCGAGCGCCAGTGGCTTTTCCGTAATGCTCATGGCCGTAACTCCTCAAGAGTGGAAATGACGGTGCAGAATGGGGCGGCGAATAACTCCGCCTGAATGGCGCTGAGGACTACCGCTTCCGGCTCACAGGCACTGGCGGCATGAAAGGCGGCTTCGGCACCCTCCCCGGCCAGCAGCGAAATCAGGAATCGACCCGCGGGGACACTCACGCGCCGCACGGCGGCGTCGAAGCCCTTGCGCCACACCAGGATGAAGCGCTGGGCGGGCTCGATCACGATCTTCGCCATGATAGCGTCATCCTTGATACCGGCGCGTATTTCATCCGCCGGATACATCAGCGGCAGGACAGTCAGGCTCTGCGGCAAGACGATGGAAACCGCGACGTCAATGACGAAGCGCCGCTGCGGCGTCGGCGCGCGCAACGCAGTCTCCACGGCGCGATCCAGCCGGGCCACATCGGCCAGGTAAGGCAAGTCAGCGGCGGGGGCGAAACCGGCCAGAAAATCGGCAAAGGCTTCGCCATAGATCGCTAAGGATGCGGTTTTGGGCAGGTTTGCTTCCGCGAAGATGCGGCAGGTCCAGTCGAAGAATTCTTCGCCGACCAGCGTTTCGACCGTGGGATACGAGAGGCGTAGGGCATTGACCAGCGCGTCCATGATGGTGTCGCGATGGATGGATAGGGCTTCAGCCGGTGAAATGGTGCCGGCAAGCAGTCCTGTCGGAACTTCGCCGCTCAGCACTGCCTGGGCAAAATGATGCTGCAGCTCAGCCAGCGGTGGCATGGCAAACCTCCAGCGCAGTTGCCATGACGTCATCGGCGGTTCGCGCCTCATCGGCTAGGCGCGCGAAAGTGGGAATGGCGGAATCCCATTCGATAAGGGCGGGACGTGGCCCGATCCGGCGGACCGTATCCGCATATAGGCCCCAAACTTCTTCGCTGATGGGTGAGCCGTGATCGTCGATATGGACGTGGCTGCCATCGGCGCATTCGCGCACGGTATGGCCGGCCAGGTGGATTTCGCCAACGGCCGGGGCCGGCAAGTCATCCAGCATCTGGTGCAGGCGGGCGGCTGCGCCTTCGCCCAGATTGGCAGCGGAAACGGCGACATTGTTGATGTCCAGCAGCAGGCCGCAGCCGCTGCGCCGCGCCAACCCCGCCAGGAATTCGCCTTCGCGCATCTCGTTATGGGCGAAGGCAAGATAGACTGAAGGATTTTCGATCAGGATCGGACGGCCCAACGTCATCTGCACGCGGTCGATATTGCGGACGAATATATCCTGGGCTTCGCGCGTATAAGGCAAAGGCAGAAGGTCGGGGAGATGTATGCCGCCAGCTGAACTCCACGAGAGGTGATCGGAGATCAGGCCGGGCTGGATACGGCTGGCGAGGGCTGCAATGGCGGCCAGATGATCGGGATCGATGCCGTCCGCCGAACCCAGTGAAAGCCCGGTAGCATGCAGAGAGATCGGAAAGTCGCGCCTTACTCTTGCAAGGATGTCCGGGATGACGCCGTCACCCAGGTAATTTTCCGGATGCACTTCAAACCATGCCGCCTTGGCCTCTCCCGCCATCACAGGCTTGTGATGGGGAAAGCGCAGCCCGACCCCCGCTTGAGCGGGGATCGGGGCTGCGTGCGCCGCACATGGGAGGAAATCGCGGCGCATAGGGATTACTTGCCGTCCATCGTGCTGCCGCCGGCCAGCTTCGAGCAGGCACCCTTAGGCAGGAAGACGAAGGAGGACTTGTCGGAATTCCTGGTGGCCTGACCGGCGCAGGAATGCGCACCGGCGGCGCAGTCATTCTTGCCGGCGGCGGCGACGCCATAGCACTTTTCCGAACCGCTGGGCTGGGCCATGGGGGCGGCGCTCGCGGCCGCGGTGAGAGCCAGCGAGCCGAGCAGGGTGGCGGCAATAATCGACTTGGTGTTCATGGTGGAGCTCCTGAAATTTGCGGAGCGACCATCGCCCCGTTGTCCACCTTTCGCCGCCGGTCGGGGAATGGTTACATCGTGATTGTCGCGATGGACTGGCGACCATGCAGGTCGAGGGACGAAACTCGATGCAGAAGCAATGGCTTAATACGCTTCGCGTGGCTGTCGCGCCGTCGCGTGCAAATATATTTTTCCGCGGTGTAACCTCTCGCTGCCTCGGCGCGAACTGACCCGGAGTGCAGGAGTGATCGGCGACGAACCGCAATACCGGGAGTGGATGATCGCCGCCCTTGGCGGCGACGCGATTTCCTATCGCCGGTTGCTGGCGGCGCTGACAGGTCACCTGCGGGCTTATTATGTCAGACGCGTGGGATCTGCCACGGCGGAGGACCTGGTGCAGGAGACGTTGATTGCCATTCACAGCCGCCGGGCAACCTACGATCCCGGCCAGCCGTTGACGGCGTGGGTCTATGGCATCGCCCGCTACAAGCTGATCGACGAATTCCGCCGGGAGCGCCGCCGCGCCAGCATACCGCTGGAAGATGCGGGCGAGCTTTTTGCCTTAGACGAAACCGAGGCGCTCTCTGCACGCCGCGATGTGGAGAAGCTCCTGAACCGCCTGCCGGAAGCCAAGCAGCGACTGGTGCGCGCCGTGAAACTGGATGGCAGCTCCATTGCCGAGGTGGCGGCACAGACCGGCTTGACGGAGACCGCCGTTAAAGTTGGTGTGCACCGGGCCGTGAAAAGCCTTAGTGAGAACATTGGAGAAGATCGTGCAGACTGACGATCTTATTGCTGCTCTTTCTGGCGATCTGGCCCCAGCACCACGCGGAATGGTGGGCCGGAAGCTGGCGACAGGCCTTTTTATCGGCATGGCGGCGACCTTTCTGGTGCTGCTTTTCACCCTCAGGCTGCGCCCCGATCTGGGCACAGCTGTCTACGGGGCGGCTTTCTGGCTCAAGTTTGCCTACACCTTTGCGCTTGCCGGGCTCGGCCTCTGGCTTGTGGAACGCCAGGCGCGCGCGGGCGCCAATGTAACGGCGCCGGGCTGGCTTTTGCTGGCGCCAGTCCTCTTGCTGACATCGGTGGCAGCAATGCAGATCAGCGCACCTGAAGCGGATTGGCGCTCCTTGACGATGGGCCATACCGCCCGCGTCTGTTCCCTGCTGATCGTCGCGCTGTCGTTTCCCATATTCGCGGGCGTGTTCTGGGCGATGCGGGCACTTGCGCCGACGCGCCTGACCCTGGCGGGCGCTTGCGCCGGACTGCTGGCCGGCGCCGCCAGCGCGACTTTGTATGGGCTTCACTGCCCGGAAGTCGCTGCGCCCTTCATTCTGGTCTGGTATTCGCTGGGCATCATTCTTGCCACGGGACTGGGGGCAATTGCGGGCCGCTGGGCATTGCGCTGGTAACCCCAAGCTATGTCCGTTTTTGGCGCAAAGCGGACATTGGGATGATCACTACGGACCAGCGATATTACTCAATCACCGTTGCAGTGCGACATGACGGCGAGAAACCAGCGATAACAATCAATTGTTGTTGCACAGCGACATGGCCGTCGGCGACTAGCGATAATATTGAGCATCCGTTTCGCAGCAACACGGCGGACTAGCGATAACTCAGGCTATCCGTTGCGCAGCAACATGGCTGGACTAGCGATAACTCAGGCTTATCGAAGGTCCGCTTTTGACCCAAAGCGGACATTCAGATCGCGAACTTTCGGGCTTTGTATTCGGCGCTATCAACTTTGGAAAACCCACGTTCGCGGTCGCTAAGCGACTGATGATCAATATGATTTAATATCTCCATGCAATATACAATTATTGTATTGCAATAAGTTATTATTGCACTATGGTGGCGTCACCTTTTGGAGACGCTAGCCATGAGTGAGGCAATGACTTTCACCCCGGCGCTTTCGTCCGGTTTCGACCGCGCCAAGAAACTCAGCCGCATCATGGCGGTGCTTTTCACAATCGGCTTCTGGGTAACGTTGGTGGGCACTACCCTCGTCATTGCCATACTCTTTATTCCGCAGACGCCACCGGGCCACGAAGATGTAGTGGGACTTAACGACATCTCGGTTTCGCTAGACGGGCTTTCCTTCGGACAGCGCGTCTGGGTCCTGCTGGCGATAGAGATGGTGGGACTGCCGGTGGTGTTCCTGATGCACCACACGCGACGGGTATTCGGTCATTTTGCGCGCGGTGAGGTGTTCGTTCTGCCGGTGATCGGTCATGTTCGGCGCGCGAGCGTGTGGCTGATCGTTTCCTTCTTCGCGAACATAGCTGGCCAGATCATGCTTAGGGCGACGGGCCTGATGCCACCGGGGCAGAGCCACGGTACAGCCTGGCCGCTGATTATCGGCGTGGTCACCTTCATCGCGGCTTATGTGATGGCCGAGGCGCAGCGCATCGCCGCCGACAACGCGGAGATTGTTTGATGACCATGACCATGCAGACCCCAACCATGTCGCCAGCTTTCGCCGGCGCCCGGAAGCTCAGCCGCTTCGCAGCGGTGCTTTTCACAATCGCATTTTTGGTGATGCTCTTTGTTGTGATGACGGTTCCAGCAATCGTGATTTTTCCGACAACGCCGAGCGGGGTGGAATTGGGGGTTGGTTTGGGAAATGGCGTCAATGTAGGTTTCGTCTCGCTGACGCGCTCGCAGGCCATCGGCGCCATGATCGCGGTAGAACTCTTCTATCTGCCCAGCGTCTTGATGCTGTATCACACCTTCAAGCTGTTCTTCTGTTTCGCCAAGGGTGAAGTCTTCGCCGCCAAACCGATCTCCCATATGCGTGCGGCAGGTTGGTGGTTGATCACCTCCTTTTTCGCGAGCATCGCCGCTATGTATTTGCTGGATTTATGCGACAGGAAGGCCTTTTACGCCTTTAACGGCCACACGCTCCACTTTCCAGGTGCTCTGCCAGGCCTTTCCCTCTGGTACATAGGCGCTCTACTCACCGGCATCGCCACTACCATCGCCGCCCATGTGATGGAAGAAGCGAGGGCCATTGCCGCCGACAATGCGGAGATCGTGTAGATGATTATAGTCAGTTTGGATGTGATGCTGGCGAGACGGAAGATGCGCTCCAAGGAATTGGCGGAGCGCATCGGCATCACTGAGGCTAATCTTTCACTACTAAAGTCATCGAAGGTGAAGGGTGTCCGCTTCGAGACGCTCGATAAAATCTGCGCCGTGCTGGAATGTCAGCCGGGCGATCTACTGGAATACCGCGCTAGCTGACCGAGGGGGGCGTGCGGGACCGGCGAGCCTTGCAGGCGGAATGTCCGCTATTGGCGCATAGCGGACATAGGACGCGGAGACTATCCGTTCGGGTAAATCTTGACGTGAGCGACCGCTTTTGATCCAAAGCGGACATTCACGCGAAAGCGCTGTCATGCTAGAACGCCAATCGGGGAAAGACCCAAAAGCAAACGCGTTGGGGGACAGGACACGTCATGATTAAACGTATTCTGGCCATATTGCTGCTGGGCTGGTTCAATTCATTTGTTCTCCCAGCCGAAGCAGCATCTTTCGACGGCCAATGGTCCGCCGAGATCGCTCCGGTGCCGGGCTGCGCCGGTGGAGACGCAAGCACCATCACCCTGACCGTGACAGGCGGCACGCTGGCAGGGACATTGCGCAATGTGGGCGCCAGCATGCCCATCACGGGAACGCTGGACACCGATGGCGGTGGCAGCGTTACCATCGCCCGGATCGCCGGGACGGTGAAATTCGGCGGCGACCATTTCACCATGGACTGGCGCGGAACGCAGGGCTGCGCCCGCCATGCCGAAGGGACGCGCGCGCCTGCTCCCGCGCCGATCTTTGCCAACGCACCCAATCAAGCGGTGGAATCCGTGGCGCTGTTCATGGCCTTCTGCCTGCAGGTCTATCCTGACGAAAATGCTCTGGCGGACATCATGAGCCAGCAGGGCGGTGCGCCGCTTTCGGTGGCGGAATTCAACCGCCTGCTGCCGATCGACGGCAAGACCGGGCGCGGCTGGACCATCAAGGGTAGCAAGGGCAGCTATGTGCTGCTGGTGAGCCAGGGACTGGAGCCGAGCATGGCCGCCCTCATGCCCAACATGAAGGTGCGGGCCTGCACGCTGGTGACCAATGGACCCACCGGCATGGACCCGCTGCCCGCCTTCCGGTCGGTGAAGCAGCAACATGCCGAGCGTAAAGGCATCCCATTGCTGCCGCCCATCACCAATTACAAGCTGCCCAATGACGGCGCTATGGAAGCGCAGCAGCTGGGACCGTCATCCGGCATCTTCATGTATTCCGAAGTGGTAAAGCCCGAGACCGCGCCGCTGAAGGAATTCCGCATGGAATTCCGGCCGCCAGGCTGATCAGGCTGACCGAGACTCACGTCGCTCCCGCATCATTGCGCCAACCAGAATGTCAGCCCATACGAATGTCCGCGATTGGCGCATAGCGGACATTCGGCAGCACCTACCGTCTCGAGCTGATAGCGATAAGTAGGCGTTACCGTTGCGCTGCAACATTGCTCCACCTTCAATGGCCGGTTCTGACCCAAAGCGGACATTGATCTTTGTTCTACACGCCGCAGATTTTTGAGTGCGGCCGAGAGGAGGTCCGGACAAATCCAGACCTCCCCTCCGAGGGCGCTCGCAGAAAGCGTACCGAATTGCCCGGGCCAATGGGCGCGGGTTGATTAGTCGCGGGGCGTTGAGGCTGCGCCGGCAACAGCGCCCGTGCCGCCACCCACGGCGGCGCCAACCGCCGCGCCAGGGAGGCACCCAATCGGAAGCGTCACAAGACACCCGATTGCCGCGCCGATACCGGCGCCCGACGCTCCGCCAGCCAAGGCGCGCGCGCCCGCATCCGCGTGCCAATTCCCATCCCGCTCGTAATACCCACGGTCATTTTCCGGGTCGGAGAGCCAGCGAACATGCTCATCACGCTGGTGGGCGTCGTACCAATCGGAGTTGTAGTAAGTTATCGGCGCGTCTGCCCCGTAGGCATACCGATGATGCACCCGCCAGCATTCTCCGTCCTGATTGCATGCGACGTACGTACTTTCGACGGGTTGGGCGTTGGAGATCGTGGGCGACATCAAAGTTACGCCCGCAATAGCGAGAAACGAACTCAGTCCGAACGCAGTGTTAAGACTCTTCATAGTATCAACTTTCTTGGCAATGGGGACGGCAGGTCTTGGCGATGGACCGCAGGCCCACCAGCTGTTCCATATATCGACGAACGCGGCGGGAGAGACTTTGGTTCCAGCTATGGATGGGATGAGGGGAATCCGCGACGATGATCCTGTGACGGGAGCGCCATGCCGCATCACCTCGACGGAGGGTCCCTCACCGCCTCGCACGGGGATCGTGTCCCAGCCCGCGGTGTAACTCGACCGCTTGGCCAGCGCGATCTCCGGCAGGGCCGGGGCGGTCATTGGCGAAGATATAGCCAAGTGTATGAAGCAGGCAGGCTACAAACATAAGCTAGCCGAACCACCGGGCCATCTGCATCAGCGTGTTCGAGGTGGCTATGTTCCGAAGAATGTAGGATGTCATCAGCCCTTCAAGCGTCAGGCCGCGGGAGAGTGCCAGCCCGCCAATCGCGATGACATGCAGGCCTTCTTCCTTGTGCTTAGAGTATGCCCTCCATGATTTTCGCTCAGAATGCTTCGGTGCCTGGTTAATTCTCATCCAGCTTCACAAAACCAATCGAACTCCCACCTCGTGGTTGGGGCTCAGTCGCGTTAGCGCAATGGTGGTGTAAACTTGTAGGCCCGTCCCAAACATGAAGGGCAACGTCACATAAGGATCGACCGTGAAAGAGTTTGGCACCCCCGGAAACAAGCTTTTCTCGTAATCGAGTAGTGCGCCCCCGCCCCAGTTAGAATAGTTGATATCGAGGCCAAGAGTAGCCCGTTCTCCGTCGTGCAGTCGAAGTGTGTTGGGATCGCCGATCCGTTGGTAGCCAAGCGAACCGAATGTCTTAATGCCGGTCAGTAACGGGCGATAAAAAGTCACCTGAGCGCCGTAATCTGTTTGGCCCGTGCCCAATCCGTTGGCGGCCGTCGGCACCTTGACGACGCCGGCGAGCTCCAAGCGCGGCAGAATTCGGCCCTCTCGCAGGATGATAACCGCTGCGCCGACCGAGATGTCTCCGAGGCCTGACCGGCGGTTGGTTGGACCGGCTGACTCGCCCACAATTGTGCGCGGGCCAAGTGCGCCAGTGAGTGTACCAGGCCCTTCGATATCGACAATTGGAACCGTTACTTCAACACGCAGCCGATCGAACTGTGCCATCACGGCAGGTGAGATGGAAAACGCCGATGAACCTGTACTGCTGCAAGAAACGGCAGTGCTGAGTAAGCTGCACTTAGCGCTCGTAATGTAGTCGAAACCTAAAGACGCTCCCCAGTCAAAGCCTGTTTTTGATGACGCTTCAGGGATGCCCATCGACGGCCCTGGAAGCGACTGAGCCTCGACAGCTAGCGGTAAACAAAGTGGCGCCAGGATAGTAGCTAAGCGGCCCCAGTTCTTCACGCGGAATGCCATCGGCGCAAGTTCTTCATGGTGTGCTTTCTATGCCGCAGGGCTGAGCAACCGTCGGGAGCGCCGCCGCGCCCAGCGACCGATGATAGATAATCGCCGCCCTAAGCTTTGCGGAATTTTGCTGGGCGTTAGATAACGCTCGATTGCTCCAGTTCGTTGCACCTCGCGGTTATCTGCCCAGCCAACGCGGCAGCGGAACGCGAGGGCCGATGGGACGAACGGAATGACCGCTTTTGGCGCAAAGCGGACGTTGGCAGGCCCAGATCCACTGACGGCGTCCCACTGACGCTTCTGACCCATTAACGGAGGTCAGTATGCTATGTATAAGGCGGTCGGCGGGTGCCAACGTCGCGGCAAATCGCCTGAACGCGCATGACGATTGAGGGAGGGGTTCATGCCCCGCGCTCTTATTGCTGCCTTGATGCTCCTGCTGACTACCGCGGCGGCCAATGCCGTCGAGCTCACAGTTTTTTCATCGGGCGTCACTAGGGCGGCGCTCATTAAGCTCGGCGCTGCCTGGTCGCAGCAGACCGGAAACAGCGTGAATGTCACCAATGGCAACGTCAGCGCAATGGTTGGTTACGTCGATTCCGACCGGCCCGGCGATCTGGTGCTGTTGCCGCCTATGGACATAGCAGGCGTATCCGCCAAGCTTCTGCCGAACACGACAATCTTCGTCGGACGGGCGCTGTTGGGCCTCGCCGCCAAAGCCGGTGCACCCCGTCCCGACATTTCCACGGTCGAGAAGTTCGCGGCGGTGCTGCGATCTGCTGCGAGCGTCGGCCATCCTTCCGGCACCAGCATGTCCGGAGCGATGATTGCCGACATGCTCAAGCGGCCGGAATTTTCCGGGATAAAGGAGGTCCCGCTGGGCGAGAACGCGGAAACCATTGCCGCCAAGGGCGACGCGCAATATGGTGCCGGGACAATAAGCGAAGAGCTTTCCAATCCCGGTGCCGAGCTGGTCGGGATATTTCCGGACGCGCTCGACATGCACATCGATTTCTCGGCCGCGGTGATGGCCCGCACCAAGGCGCCCGACGCGGCGCTCTCGTTCCTGCATTTCATCACCAGCTCTGCGGGGGCGGCTGGCTGGCATGCGTGCGGGATCGAGCCGCCGAAGCAAGATGTGAACGCTCCAAGAGAGCCCTGCGCCGTGCCGGGGACACCCTAAAGCGGGCTTAAGCGGGAATGACCGCTTTTGACCCAAAGCTGACATTCCCTGTATAGTGCTTAAA
>Ga0206966_1130_pt1 | contig 20535 bp, 12 predicted proteins | sample Alteio_BWOrgHeat_23_FD_152970 | JGI IMG/M metagenome (GOLD analysis project Ga0206966, IMG submission 152970) | Enriched cells from forest soil in Barre Woods Harvard Forest LTER site, Petersham, Massachusetts, United States -... | ecosystem: Environmental > Terrestrial > Soil > Temperate forest >...
AAAGCGGCGGACTACATCGGCGAATTGCTCGTCCACAAAATCGGCTCACCGTACGAGTTGATCGAAGAAGTCGGCACGCAGAATTTGCACTGGGTCAATGCGGAAGAAATGAAAATCTACGCCGCGGCACGCAAGCCCGGCGGAAACAAAGGCGATTACGGCCACGCGCTCATCGTCGCCGGCTCATACGGAAAAAGTGGCGCCGCGGTGATGGCCTCTTGGGCCGCGCTACGCGCTGGGGCAGGCCTCGCGACAGTCGCGATGCCAGACTCGATTTTGCCGATGATCGCCGCGCACACGCCTGAAATCATGACCGAGCCGCTACCTGCCACGAAGGCCGGTACGATCGCGTTTGCCGCATTCGACAGCGGCCGCCTACCGAAGCTCGTTGAGAAAAAACGCGCGCTCGCGATCGGTCCCGGCCTTTCTACAAACGACGAAACCGTGAAAGTTGTGCACAAACTTCTCTCGAGCCGCGAAGTTCCCATCGTTCTTGACGCCGACGGCCTCAACGCTTTCGCCGGCCGCGCCACCGAACTCAAACACGACGCCGGCAATCTCGCGCTCACTCCGCATCCCGGAGAAATGTCGCGCCTCGCAAATTGTTCGATTGCAGACGTGCAGTCTCGCCGTCTGCCGCTCGCGCTGGAATCCGCGAAGGCCTGGAACGCTCACGTCGTGCTGAAGGGGCAGGGAACCATCGTCGCCTCGCCCGACGGCCACGCCTTCATCAACTCCACCGGGAATCCCGGCATGGGCACCGCAGGGACCGGCGACGTCCTCACCGGCATCCTCGCTGGCCTTACGGCGCAGTTCACTCCGAAGCCGGGCTCAAAAAACTGGGCGCGCACGCTGGCCTTCGGCGTATATCTACACGGGCTCGCGGGCGACACCGCGTACGAGGATTTCTCACGCGCTCCGCTGCTCGCCACGGATTTGATTCGCGCTCTTCCACGCGCCTACCAGCGCTTCTACGAGGAGTGCGCGCGTGTCTAAGCTCGAAATCGAATCCCACTCGAGTGACGACACCATCGCCCGCGGCCGCGAAATTGGCGCGCAACTCTCTGCGCCACTACTGATTCTTCTTTCGGGCGATCTCGGCGCGGGAAAGACCACCCTCACGAAAGGCCTAGCCAGCGGATTCGGCGCCGCGTCTGAAGAAGAGATCACGAGCCCAACGTTCGCTCTCGTTCACCGCTACAGCGGCGCCAGCGTGCCCGTCTATCACGTGGATCTCTACCGTATCGAAGGCACGCGCGATCTACACACGCTCGGCCTCGAAGACGTCTTCGCCGAAAACGCCATCGTGATCGTCGAGTGGCCCGACCGCCTCAAGATGCACCACGATTGGACCGTCCTTCGCGTTCACCTCGAACACGTCGCCGACGACTCGCGCAGAATCCTCATCGACGCGCCATTCGAACTCGCTACTGATCCAAACCCGCTAAAACGTACCCGCACAACTACAGATTTTTAGTCTGAATTTATTGCTTGGGAGGAACCGGATCGGCGGGCTTGTCACCGGGCGCAGCGGCCGGAGCTCCACCGGTGTTGTCACCGGGAATTTTCGGCTGCCCGATCACGGATTGCGTGCCTACGGAAAACAATTTGAAAGACGTGTAGGTGTGTTTCTTCACGATCAAAGATTTTGGGTACTGCGAGTATGCGATCGCCATCACCGGCAGCCATAGCTTCACGTCGGTGGAATGAAATTGTACGGGCGCAAAGTCGATAGACACAGCGATGAGCATCAGTACAATTAGGCCGATCGGTTCGATCAGATTCGTTTCGAGATGAATGATCTGTCCGGTATCGCGCGCGATCCAGCCCCGTCCCTTCAGCTTTGCGCCGAAGTTTCCCGTCGGCGTGCGAAATGCCATCAGCCGCGATGGCGCGCCTTTATTTTGCCGGAAACCAACCACCCACGCCGGCAGCCCGTTCCATGCCGCAGCTCCCTGGCACTCGAAGGTGAAGTCTTTCGAGTAATTCGGGTGAAAAATCAACGCGAGCACCGGAATTCCTACATCTTCGAGTTTTGCGGCGTCGGAATCTTTGTGATCGAGTTCTTGCCGCGCTTCTTTCAGCCCTAGGTGTCCGTTCGTCGTCGAAAACTCAGCCATGAAATCGAATCGCGCATCGGCTTCGACGGTGGTGTGAGCCTCGGTATCGGTTTGCGCGGACTCCGAATGCTCCACCGCATCGAATTTTTGCAGGTCATCCACAAACTCCGACGCGCGCTCCGACGTCTGTTTCATCACGTTCTGCAGATCGCACGGAGGCGTTGCGGAGAGGTCGGGGATCTTGCTGTCTGTGTTCGGAGGGTTCCACGCGAGACCGGAATTGTGGTTTTTCTGGCCTTGCGCGCTGCCTAAAGCAAACCACGCCAATAGCAAAATCACGATAGCAATTGCAGGCGGTCGCTCGCGCAGGATCGGGAAGGGAACTCGCATCAAAGAAGGCTCAAGTAAAAGTATGGCAGCTACAAACCCATAATTTGGAAGCCGGCATCCACGTAGATCACGTTGCCCGTCACGCCGCGCCCCATATCGCTTCCAAGGAACACAGCCGTGTCCGCCACTTCATTGATGTCGGTATTGCGCTTGAGGGGCGCGTTCTGCTGAACAAAATCCAGCACCTTCGAAAAGTCCTTAATGCCGCGCGCGGAGATCGTCTTGATCGGGCCGGCGGAAATCGCGTTCACGCGAATTTTCTGCGCGCCCAGCTCGCTCGAAAGGTAACGCATTTCCGCTTCCAGCGCCGCTTTCGCTACGCCCATGATGTTGTAGTTCCTCACCACGCGCGTCGAACCCAGATACGTCATCGTCATGATCGAGCCGCCTTCGGTCATCAGAGGCGCAAGCGCATGCGAAAGCGATACGAGTGAGTAGGCACTGATCTCCAGTGCCGTGCGGAAGCCGTCGCGCGACGTTTTCACAAACGGCTGATTCAGGTCTTCGTGGTTCGCGCCCGCAAGGCTGTGCACCATCACGTCCAATTTGTATTTGTGCTCGCGAAGCAGCGCCGCCAGGTTGGCAATGTCGCCTTCCACCTGCACGTCGCACGGGAAAAATCCGGTCGCGCCCAGTTCCTTGCCGAGTTCCTCCACTGTCGGCTTGGCGCGTTCGTTCTGATACGTGAGCAGCAGGTTCGCGCCTTCGCGTGCAAACGCCGCCGCGATCGCATATGCGATGCTCCACTTGTTCCACACGCCGAGTACGATCGCTGTCTTGCCTTCCAGTAGTTTGGACATAGCCCGTTATCTTAGCGAACTCTGGAACGCCTCGCCAGAGTGCCGAGTCAGCTTCAGTGATCTCCCATCATCGCCAGCAACGCGCGAATCGCATCCGCGATCACCGGCCCCAGCAAAAACGCCAAGCCCACGATAGAGATCGCCACCTTCAGCGCTTTCTTTCGTCGCTCCTCAAGAGGCGCATCCGAATCACGCGCAACAACCTGCGAAATCTTAGCCCGCGTGGCGTTACCGACACCCCCATGCCGCGCGCAGAATCCAGTCGGCAACGCCTTGCGTGAGCAACGTTCGCCGCGGTCGCCAAGGTACAGGCACGTCCCGTACGAACCCCCGGAGAGCGATTCAGCCCTATTGGCGGCCTCTAACGGCGTCTCCGAGGCGTCGTAGTCCGGCGGCCTCAGATCGACTGTCCCGGTAGGGTGCATGGCAATTGTGCCCTTACCGCCGTTGACGGTTTGGAATCGTTCCATTGCGCCTTCGATTCTAGCCCCTTACAGTGGAAATTCGACGCGCCTCGGCCCATGCCCGATCTCCGCACTATTTCTCCCACTGCCCATCCAGCCCGGATGAAGCTAGAGCCGTACTCCGCCGAAATTCGCCTCGCTACGCTCAACGTTGGCGTGGACAATATTCATTACGACGTCTTCCTCAGCCAGCGTTTCTCCGAATTCAGCAAAAAATATATCGGCGACCTGATCCGCCAGGCCGTCAACATCAACCTTTTCTACGGGAAAGACCGCAAGCACTCCGGTGTGCCCGAGCACGCGGCGTTTCGCAAGCTGCTCACCGAAATTTTGCAAGAGTCGCTCACGCGCGCGAAGTTTGGCCAATCGATCGAGCCCGACATTCTGAATCAGCTCGCGCTGCTCAAGCACTTCACGCTCGAAACCAACAGCCAGTTCGCGAGCATCATCGTCGAATGCAAAGATTGGATTCGCGCGCGCGGCCAGCATTTCGAGCACAGCGAACAGGCGCACGTGATGCGCGCAAAGATCGCCGACATTCAGGCGGACAAGAAAAGCTCGTTCCGTCAGGTGGGCGAGACGCTCTGCAAGATTTGGCGTGAAGTGGAAGAGGGAACGCTCGCGAAATCACGCCGCGCTCTCTTCGGCGACGAGTATCGCGACGTTTACGATCTTCTCCAGAATCGGTTGCTCTTCGTCGAAAACGGCAACGACGAATACCTATTCCTCGAGCACTATGTGCTGCTCGGCAACTTCGTCAACGATCCTGACCGCTTCGACATTTTCGATTCGATGCTGCTCGAGTTCATCCGCGAATTCGTCGTGATGGGTACGGACACCGACGACTTGGGCAAAGCTCGCAAGCAGCACGAGCGCTTGGTCGAGCAGGGCAAGCTCCTGCGCTCGAATCTTGCGCGCCTCGAAGAAGAGATCGAAGAGGGCTCCGGCAAGGGCGCTGACGACAGCCTGTTCCCAACGTTTTTCAAGCGCAAAGGTCCCGCGACGCCGCTTAGTCCCGTCGAGCTCGGCGACCTGCGCCGCAAATATTCAGCGATCGAAAAAAGTCTCGAAGACCTGAGCCCGCAAATCGACGCCGCCAAGCGCCGCATGGATTTTCTGAACGAGGAAACGCAAGGCCGCCTCGGCGATTACCTGAATCAGCCTTCCAACGCGCGCCGCCTCTTCGATCCCGAGGCTCCCACTACGGAAGACGAAGCTAGCCCGCAAGTCCGCGCCGAGCTGCTTGAAGAATTCGTTCACCGGCTCGAGGAGCGCGAGCTGCTTCTTCACGTGCTCGCCGGCTACGAGCTCCGCAGAATTCACGCCGACTACTGTCCGCCAATTCACCTGCAGGCGCTCAAGAAGGCTCTGGTCAATAAAGAAGACGCGCGCCGCGTGGAGCAGCTACTCGAAAAGGTTCCCGCGCGCAAAATTTCCGCCAAGCGCATGCTCGATACTTCGCGCAACATGCGGCGCAAGACGCGCGAGGAGCAGCGCGCTGTCGGCCTGCGCTTTGTCGAAGATTTCATGCGGCTCCGCCGCGACCGCCGCAACTACCAGCAAGTCGCCGCGTGGATGGAGCGCATCAACCTGGTTCGCTCCGAGCAAGCCCGCACGCTTTCGCGCGTCAATAAGAGCCTCTACGAATTGCTGATGCCGGAAGAGAATCGCCCGGTCGAAGACGCCGTCATCAATCACACTGTCATCAAGGCTGACGTTCGCGGCTCGACTGGCATCACCAAGGACTTGCTGGCGAAGGGGCTCAATCCCGCGTCGCACTTCAGCATGAACCTGCACGAACCCGTCAAGCGCATGCTCGAGCGCTACGGTGCCGCCACCGTTTTCATCGAAGGCGACGCCATCATTCTCGCCATCGACGAAACCGAAGCCTCGCGCACCACCATGCGCGGTGTCTCTCGCGCCTGCGTCCTCGCGCGCGAGATTCTCGCCGTCACCCAGGCTTACAACGGCCGCGCGAAATCCACCGACCTCCCGCCGCTCGAAATCGGCGTCGGCGTCGCGTTTCAAGACTCCGCCCCGTCACTGTGGATGGACGGAACCTCGAAAATCATGATCTCCAAGGCGCTCAATCTCTCTGACCGCCTTTCGGGCTGCACGAAAATCGCGAAGCGCATCTTCAAGGACAACGTTTCGCCCTTCAACGTCTTCCTTCTCCAGCCGCTCATGGAAGATGCCGAAGCCGAAGAAGGCGAAGAGCTGCTCGTGCGGTTCAATCAGAATGGAATCGAGCTGAACGAGGAAGGCTTCCAAAAACTCAGCGCCGAAATTGCGCTTGCGCCGTTCGCCGGTACGTTTCCCATGCCGTGGGGTAAGGAGCGCGCGGAAGTTTTTGTCGGCGAAGTTCCGCTCGGCGAATCGATCGAGCCAATCGTCGTTCGCAAAGGCTACGTCCGCCAGCTGCTTCCCGGAGCTAAAATTGGCGCGCCGGGAACTCGCGCTTACTACGAAGTTTGCACCGACCCCAAGCTCATCGAGATCGCCCGCAAACAATTCGCCGCCGGCTCGCCCAAACCCGAACCGCGCTAACCGCGCCGCCGCCGCGCTCCACATCGAATTGCGCAGCCTCGTCGCTGCGTTCACCGCCAACCCAACGTATAATCCAGCGTCGCGTGCTCGAGTGCTCGCAAGCGGGCCGTTACGACGGAGGCGAAAAGGGTCCGGTGATCCTCGTGGCCTTCAAAGCCATTGATCCTGTCCTTCGCGGCCAGGATGGTCGGTTCGACTCCGACACGCTTCCGCCAACACTCGACGCGACGCAGCAGGGAACACCATGAAACCAGCCGGCAGCCACGTCCGCTTCAAGCTCGCCGAAATCGCAGCGCAGTTTCCCGATACCGCCGAGACGATGCTGCTCGACACCTACCTCACGAACGAGCCCGATTCGAGCGCGCGCCTCTTTCGCGTTTACAAGGGCACGCCGCCTCACTACCACGAATCCTGCGACGAATACCTCTATGTCCTGTCCGGCCGCGGAACGTTCTGGATGGGCGAAGCCTCAAACAGCGGGGAATTCGCTCCAGGCGACTTCCTCTACTTCAAGCGGCGCACCGTCCACGCCCTCCCGATGATCCTGGAGGGGCCGGTCGTCTTCCTGTCCGTGGACGCCCCTCGCCGCCACCCGTCTGACATCGTGTTTGTGGACCCCGCCGACGGCACTCCCGCCACCTTTATAAGGGCCGTTTGATCCGGCCCCAGCCGCCCACAACGTCCAGAAAAGTCCCGACACACCCGAAATTCAACATCGGCCGGCATTTTTCAGAATTTCGTCCCAACTAAAATCGACCACCCGAACATGTAAACAGTTAACGTTACAGTAGGCTGACCTGCCTCTAGTTAGCTCATTTTCCGCCTGTTATAGGGAACCCTGATGCGACGAATCGCCCCTGTTTATCGGTGCAATCTCAATCTTCCCGTTTTGGTACGTTACTCGATCGAATTTGTACCGTAATCGGATACGAAAACCGCCCTTTTTCCCCAAAGAATATCGTTATTTTGTCTTGACAAAGATTCGCCCATGCCGCTAAATCGGGTCCAACAGCAAGTAGTCTGAATATACTAGCTGCGCTAAGAAATAACGATATTCCAAAGCTCCCTCCACCCGGGAGCGTCGCGTACCGGTAGCGGGCTTTTTGCTCGTTGCCCTGGATGGTCGCGGTTCGTTCTGAGTCCGAAGCAGTCGCCTGACGAGGCGTGGATTCGAGCCCGTTGCCGTTCCAGCCGTGCCGGAAGTTGTTCGACCCCGGCCCGCGATCCACGGAGTCGCCCTGCAGGTCATCCTGCGCCCATGTCTGGCGCAGGGTCAGCGCGGACAATTGAGCTTTTGTTGGTGCAACAAATTAGCGCCGGAGGAACTCCATGAAGAGTTGTATGCGCTGCCTGGTCGCAGCGTGCCTGCTTTTGTTTATCGCTTTCCCCGCCTTCTCCCAGAGCCGTAACACGGGAGAAATCCGCGGCACGGTCACGGACCCTTCGGGCGCCGCCGTTGCGGGTGCTACCGTCACCCTCACCAATATCGATACCGGCGTCACAAGCGTTTACACCACCAACGCGGACGGTCTCTATGACACCGTCTCGACGCAGGCCGGCAACTACAACATTACTTTTACCGCGCAGGGATTTAAGAAGCTCGTGCGTGGTCCTTTTACTCTCCAGATCGACGTCATCACCGAAGACGGCGCTCTTGAAGTCGGAACCCAGGCTGAGACCGTCACGGTCGAAGCGCAGGGCGTTCCCTTGCTGGAGACCGAAACCGGCCACCTCGGCACGATTTTTGAAGCAAAGACGATTGGCGTATTGCCTCAGGTCGGCGCCGGCATCACTGGTAACGACTGGGCGAACTTCAACATCTTGCTGCCGGGCGCCCAAGGCACCCCGATGGCAGCGGGTTCCGAAGGCAGCGGCTCCTACAACGCCGGCGACGCGATCGCCATTAACGGAAACCTCCCGAACTACGCCAACTACTTGCAAGACGGCGCAGTGGTTCAACTCCCAGTCAGCAATAACGTTGACAACCTGGTTTTTGAAGCAGTCCAGGAAGTTCAGATCACCACGTCGTCGTTCTCGGCCGAATACGGCATCGGCGGCGCGGTGTTCAACCAGATCAGCAAAGCTGGATCGAATGGCTTCCATGGCTCGGCTTATGAGTTCTGGCAGAACGATGCCCTCAACGCGGCTCCGTACTTTCAGAACCCCGGAACGCCGGTTGGTGCATCTTTCCTGCGTTACAACGAATGGGGCGGTTCTATCGGCGGTCCGATCATCAAGAACAAGTTGTTCTTCTTCTTTGTTCGCGACAAGATCGTTGACGAGAACGCACCAGCGACGCCAAGTGCCGTCACGGTTCCGACCCTCAAAGAGCGGGGTTTGGATCCTTCTGAGATGGGCGTTTACGACTTCTCGGGTACTCCGACGATCTACAATCCTGCGTCGGCTGGAGTGAACGGAACGCGCGCGGCATTCGCTGGAAACATCATTCCTGTGGGGATGATCGATCCGGTTGCCGCGAAGATTCTCTCCTTCTATCCGTTGCCGAATCAACCGGGTCAAGCGACCAACCCGCTATTCCCGAATGACATTACCGGAAACTTCCTCATTCAGCAGGCCACGCCGAATCCGAACCTCCGCTACTTCGGCCGCATGGACTACGATTTGAGCGAAAAGAATCGGATGTCGTTCTCGATCAGCGAAAAGAACAACAACGCGAAAAGCGACGGCCAGTTGCCCTGCCCTTTGAATTGCCAAGCGCAGGACATTGACGGCGTGAACATTCAGTTTTCCGACACCTGGACGATCAGTCCGAACCTGGTTAACGAATTCAGAATGGGCTACACCAAACAGGGCAACTTCTTCGAACCCGACACGCTCGGTTTCGACCCCCAGACCACGTTGGGACTGCAGTACGGCAAGGCTGATGTCTTCCCGACGATCAACGTCAACGGCGGCAGTTGCTGCACCCAGCTCGCTCCGGGCATCAACGCAATTTACATCGAGAACCTTTACGACCCGTCGGACGTCCTGACGTTCGTTAAAGGGCGCCACGTTTTGCACTTCGGTGTCGAAGTCCTCATGGGCCAGGGCAACACAACTCCTTGGGGCAACATCGACGCGGGCCAATTCACCTTCACGGGTCAATACACAGCCCAGAACAGCGGCAGCGGCGCAGTGGCGAACACCGGCTCTGGTCTTGCAGATTTCCTGCTCGGAGACGTTCAGCACTGGCAGGCCACCAACCAGGCGAAATCGTACGCCCGCCTGAAGAGTCCGCAGCTATTTATTCAGGATGACTTCAAGCTCCGCCCGAATCTGACCATCAATCTGGGTCTTCGCTATGTCGCCACCACGGGCTTTAGCGAAATCAACAATGCGATCGGCGGCTTCAATCCTAACTTGGTGAACCCCTACAACGGCTCGTTGGGCTACGTATGGTTCGCTGGCCAGGAAGACCGCACGACTTCACAGAAACCGATTTACGACATCTTTCTTCCCCGAGTTGGTTTTGCGTGGTCGCCGCGCACGGACACAGTCGTTCGTGGCGGATTCGGGATGTACACCTACAACTACAGCCAAGACACGTACGGTACAGGCATCGGGTTCGGTTCGCCGTTTACCAGCACGGGTGGCAATACGGACGCGAACAACGGAACTGGTCCCGCACCCCTCGTGAACCTGGATGCGACGGCCGCCGCGGCGGCTCCGGCACTTCAGTACGTTCAAGGTTCCCCGGCCGCTAACCAGCCGGGCACCTATTGCTGTGATCCGTTGAACCCCCAGAGCGTCTCGTACGTTCCTTACAACGTTCGTCCTGGGCGCATCAACCAGTGGCAAGTGAGCGTCGAACATCAGATCGGACAGAGTATGGTCGCTACGCTTGCCTACGTCGGCAGCCACGGAAGCAACTTGCAGTTTCCGACCAACGCGAACCAGATTACCGATCCTGCGTTCTTGGCCATTACCCCGAACCAGCAGTATCGGCCGTATCCGCTGTTCAACAATCTCAACGGCAGCACCTACAACGCCATCTCCAATTACAACGCGTTGCAGGCGTCCTTTACGAAAAAGTACACCAACGGTTTGCTCTTCAGCGCGAACTTCGTTTGGTCGCACTTCCTCGACGATCAAGATTCGTCAGGGTGGGGCAGCCGCGCTGGCGATCAGATCTGGCAGATTGGCAACAATCCGTCTTTGAACTACGCCAACTCCAACTTCAACATTCCTCTCGCTTGGAAGGGTTACGCTGCCTACGATTTGCCCTTCGGCCAAGGAAAGCGCTTCATGTCGCAAGACAGCAAGCTCGTCAATGCGGCTGTGGGCGGATGGCGCGTCTCTGGGACTATGATTACCCAGAGCGGAAATCCCTATACGATCACGGATACCAACGGCAACGGTGCGAACTCTGACTGCAACGGCTGCTCTTGGTACGACGACCGGATCGGGAACCCGCGAGCCGGTATTCCTGCTGGACCCACGGCTGGCACGTTCTACGAACTGAACCCAGCGGCGTTCGTCTCTCCGGCGCCGGGCACCTTCGGCAACAACGGTCGTAACTCGTTGTCGGGTCCGCGACTGACTGTCTTCAATATGTCGATTGCCAAGGGTTTCTCCATCACTGAGCGTGTTCACTTGGAACTCCGTTCTGACTGGGTAAACGTCTTCAACCACCCGAGCTTTGGCCCACCGAACAGCACGTTCGGCACCAGCGGCTTCGGTTTGCTCAGCAGTGCGGCTCCGAATGGCGGCATTACTGTAGCGCCACGCAGCGGTCAGCTTAGCGCCAGAATCTCGTTCTAACACCCCAACAAAACAGGAGGGCGGCGGAGCAGCGTCGCCCTCCTGTTTTTTTTTGTCCGTAGCACTTCGGATTCCTAGTGCCCCAGCCGTACAATTCTAAAATGTCGTTGCTGCATTCCGCCTCGCGCGTAGCCGTCTGTCTCGCGCTCCTCGCCGGGACGGCCCTCGGCGCGCCGCCCAGCGCCGCACAGTCCGTCTCCGCCCACTCAGGCTCAGGCGCATCCTCCGCCCACCAACAAGAAATTCAAGACCATCTCCGCAAAGCCGGCGGCTTCCTCCAGAGTAATCAGCCCGCCCTCGCTATCCCCGAATTCAAAGCAATCATCGCCCTCGACCCGAAAAACGTGGACGCGCTCGGCAATCTCGGCGTCATCTATTTCTTCGCTAACGACTACCCATCCGCCATCCCAAATCTCCGCGCCGCCGTGAAACTCAAGCCCGGCCTCTGGAAAATTCAGGCCCTCCTCGGCATCGCCGAACATCGCACCGGCCAACTCGATCCCGCTCGCGCCGATCTCGAGCAAGCCTTCCCGAATCTCACCGAGAAAAACGTAACCATTCAGACCGGCATGGAACTCATCGATCTCTATTCCTCCGCAGGCGAACTCGATAAAGCCGCCACGGTGGTCAGCAAGCTTCGCGAACTCGAACCTGAAGACGAAGCCCTCCTCTATACGGCCTACCGCCTTTACTCCGACCTCGCCCAGGAAGCGATTCTCGATCTTACGATTGTGAATCCGAATTCCGCGCGCCTCCACCAAGCCATCGCGCACGAACTGGCCAAGCGCGGCGATTCCGCCGGGGCCATCGATAACTATCGCGAAGCACTGAAGACCGATCCGAGTCTTCCCGGCCTGCATTTCGAATTGGCGGAAATGCTCAGCACCCAGAAGGACACGCAGGCCGAAGCCGTCGCGGAATACAAAGCCGCGCTCGCCGTGAATCCGTCCGACGCGCAAGCTGAAGTCCGCCTGGGCGATATCGCCACCAAAGCCAACGAACTCGACGCCGCGCAAGCGCACTACGCAAAGGCTCTCGAAATTCAGCCTAATAACGCCGATGCCGCCGTCGGCCTCGCAAAGGTTTACAGCTCCACCGGCGCTCCAGAAAAAGCCGCGCCCCTGCTCGAGCACGCCGTGCAGGTCGATCCCACCAGCTCGCTCGCCCACTATCGCCTGAGCACCGTCTACCGCCAGCTCGGCCGCACCTCAGACGCACAGCACGAACTTGAGGAATATCAGAAGTACAAAGCGATGAAGGAAAAGCTGCGCAACGTCTATCACGACATGGGCGTCGGCCAGGACCCGGACGAAAAATCAGCCGACGACAAAAAGTAGCAACACTCATCGCGGAGCGGGGATCTCACGGGCGGCACGCAATCTCCATGTTCTTGAATTCGCGTAATCGCGAATTCACACTGAGGAATGCCAGTGGCATGACGAACGTGCACGCCTTTCTCGGTTTTCTTCGTGAAATGTTTCGGTTTTGACTTTGCATTTTCTAAAAGGTGCCCCGTGAGCTTCCGCCCCGACTGCAGAGCGTTCGCCGTAGCAGTAGCTTCGATCATTCTCGCTACAGGCGCCGCCGCACAGTCACAATCAAAATCCTATTACCCGCAGCGTGTCGAAGACGCCCGCGCGATCTATCTCACGCCCGACCATTTCCCAATCAAAGCCGATGGCGCCGCCGACGACACCGACGCCATCCAGAAAGCCATCAACACAGTCCAGGAGACTCGAAACCAGGGCATCGTCTTCATCCCGTCCGGCCGCTACCGTCTCACGCACACGATTTACGTGTGGCCCGGCATTCGTCTCATCGGGTACGGCGCCACGCGGCCTGCGTTCGTCCTGGCACCGCACACGCCCGGTTTCGACGGCGATGAAAATAACCCCAACAACATGGTCTTCTTCTCCGGCGGCCGCCCGCAGGGCAACGAGCCCCCGCGCGACGCCACGCCCGGCACCTTCTACTCCGCCATGAGCAACATCGACATTGAAATCGGCGACGGCAATCCCGGCGCCGTCGGCATCCGCTCCCGCTTCGCGCAGCACTGCTACCTAGCCCATATCGATTTCCGCCTCGGCTCCGGCCTCGCCGGAATTCACGACGGCGGCAATTTCGCCGACGATCTCCATTTCCACGGCGGCCGTTACGGCATCTGGACGCGCAAGCCCTCGCCCGGCTGGCAGCTCACCGTCATCGACTCCACATTCGACGGCCAGCGCGAAGCCGCCATCCGCGAGCACGAGGCTGGCCTCACTCTTGTCCGTCCGCAATTTTCAAATGTGCCCACCGCGATCGAAATCGATCCGAAATATGCCGAAGAACTCTGGGTGAAAGACGCGAGTCTCGAAAATATTTCCGGCCCCGCCTTTGTAATCAGCAACGAATACAACCCGCGCACCGAAATTAATATGGAAGGAATCGTCTGCCGCGGCGTCGCCACGTTCGCGTCTTTTCGTGAGAGCAACAAACAAGTCGCCGGTCCGTCCGCCACGTACCGCGTCGCCACCTTCTCGCACGGCCTGCACTACCGCGATCTCGGCGCGCCTGGAAATATCGAAGACGTCTTCGACGCCGCGCCACTCACCGACCTTCCCGCGCCCGTCCCGTCCGACATTTTCGCGCTGCCAGCGATGGAGACTTGGTTCAACGTCCGCACCGCTGGCGCCACCGGCGACGGCACCACAGACGACACCGCTGCGCTTCAAAAAGCCATCGCCGAACACAAGACGCTCTACTTTCCAGCAGGGCAGTACCGCGTCACAGACACTCTCTCGCTGAAGCCAGACACCGTCCTGATCGGCCTTCACCCCAGCGTCACACGGATCATTCTTGCCGATGGCACCGCCGCCTTCCAGGGCGTCGGCAACGCCAAGCCGATGATCGACGCGCCGAGCGGCGGCACAAACATCGTCAGCGGAATCGGGCTTTACGCCAACGGTATCAATCCCCGCGCCGTCGCAGTGAAATGGGCCGCGGGCAGCGACTCGATGCTCTACGACGTTCGCTTCCTCGGCGGCCACGGCACCATCGATCCCAACGCCTCTGCCGCTGACGCGCGCAAATCCTGGGCGACGATCTACAACAACACGCACACCGCCGACCCCGACCTGAATCGCCGCTGGGACGGCCAGTATCCGAGCCTCTGGGTCACCGGCGGCGGTACTTTCGTCGGGCTTTGGACGCCGAGCACTTTCGCCCAAGCGGGCCTCTACGTTTCAAACACTTCCACGCCGGGAAGAGTTTACGAGTTGTCCAGCGAACATCACGTTCGCAACGAAGTCGTCCTCGATCACGTATCGAACTGGCAGCTCTATGCGCTGCAGACCGAAGAAGAGCGCGGCGAGAGCGGCTTCTGCCTCCCGCTCGACATTCGCAACTCGTCGAATATCACGCTCGCGAACCTGCACATGTATCGCGTGGTCAGCAGCTACCAGCCGTATCCCTACGCGATCCGCCTACTCAATTCACACGACATTCGCTTCCGCAACGTCCACGTCTACAGCGACGCAAAAGTTTCCTTCGACAATTCGATCTACGACATGACGCACGACTACAATCTTCGCCAGCGCGAATTTTCCTGGCTCACCGTTTCCGGCGAAGCGCCGCCGGCCGCACCCGCGCAAAACTCGACTATCGTTGAGCCGCGCGCCAAAGTAGAAAAACTTTCCAGCGGATTCTTCAACGTCTCGGGCGGCGCCGTCGATTCGAATGGCAACCTCTACTTCGTGGATGCGCGCAAGCAGACCATCTACAAGTGGGACGTCGCCGCTGCGCAGCTTTCGATCGTTCGCGATAATCCGCTCGACCCCGTGAATCTTTTCTTCGACCAATCGGGCAATCTCAACGTTGTCTCCTACGCGGGCAATGGCACCGTGTACGCCTTCGATCCAAAGTCCACGAGCGACGACATCACGCTCCTCAAAGCCCAGCCCGCCGAAGCGCGCCCGGGCCTCACCGCGATTCTGCCCGTCGATTACTGGCGCAACGAAAATGATTTCCTCGAAGCCATCGCCACAAAGAAGCCCAATCAATTCGTCTCGCTCGACGGGACCACGTTCCTTCCCGCGGGCAACGATTTCGTGAACGGCGACCTCTACTACGGCTCGAAAATGCATGACGTGATCCGCGCCTTCGGCCTCGCACCCGCGCCGCCCGCCGGCCAACGCCTCTTCATCACCAACGAAGACGAGCAGAACACTTACTCAGCCACAATCGACGCCGCAGGCGCGCTCAGCGACGTGAAGCTCTTCCTTCACCGCGGTGGGGAAGGGCTCGCTACAGACGCCGACGGCAACGTCTATCTCGCCGCCGGCCAGATCTACGTTTACAATCCGGCGAGCGAATTGATAGATACGATTGACGTCCCCGAGCGGCCCTCGCAAATTCTCTTCGGCGGGGCCGACCACTCGACGCTTTTCATTCTCGCGCGTAGCTCGCTCTATGCTGTTCACACGCGCCACAAAGGCCGCTAAGCTAGACCAACACGCAACGTGCCGGCCCTACACCAACTCAACTCGCGCGCCAAGCGCACCGCACAGCCGCTCGTTGCCGTCGCAACCGCAGCAGCGCTCGCGATCATCATCTCCGCCTTCGCGTCCACCGGCATCGCCGCGCCGCCGCAGCAAGCATCCGCATCCAGCGCCGCTTCGCAAACTCCCGCAGTAAACGCGGCCGCATATCCGCAACTCATCGACATCACCGACTCCACCGGCATAAAATTCGAGCACCTCTCCAGCCCCGAGCAAAAATACATCGTCGAATCCATGGGCGGCGGCGTCGCCCTCATCGACTACGACCGCGACGGCTGGCCCGACATTTATTTCACCAACGCCCAAAGCGTCGAGATGGCGCTCGCGAATAAAAAATCCACCGGCGCGCTGTACCACAATAATCACGACGGCACTTTTACTGACGTCACCGCGAAAGCCGGCGTCGGCCAGCCCTGCTGGGCGCAAGGCGTCGCAGTCGCTGATTACAACAACGACGGCTGGCCCGACCTTCTCGTCACCTGCTTTGGCGGCACCGTGCTCTACAAAAATAATGGCGACGGCACATTCACTGACGTCACCAAAGCAGCCGGCCTTTCCGCCGACACGATGTGGGCCACCGGCGCCACATTCGGCGATTACGATCACGACGGCTTCGTCGATCTCTTTATCACTCACTACGTCGATTTCAGCCTGAAGGATTTGCCGCAGTTCGGCTCCAGCCCCACCTGCAAATATCGCGGCATCGCCGTTCAGTGCGGCCCGCGCGGCCTGAAAGGTTCGCCGTCGAGCCTCTACCACAATAACGGCGACGGCACTTTCACCGACGTCTCCGCAACCTCCGGCGTCCGCGAAGCTCCTCCCGCCTTCGGCCTCACGCCGGTCTTCGCGCATTTCGATGACGACGCAATCCTCGACCTCTGGGTCGCCAACGACGCCGGCCGCAACTATCTCTACCAAGGCGACAACGCCGGCCACTTCAAGGAAATCGGATTCGATGCAGGCGTTGCCGTCAATCAAGACGGCGCCGAGCAAGCCAACATGGGCGTCGCCGTCGGCGACTACAATAATTCCGCCCGCAACTCCGCCGCCGTCACCCACTTCAGCGACGAGTACACCGCGCTCTATCGCAACGACGGCAAGCTCAACTTCACCGACGTTTCGTATGTCGCCGGAATCGCCCCGCCCACCGCGCCTTACGTCGGCTGGGGCGACGCTTTCTTCGACATCAACAACGACGGCTGGCTCGACTTCATCATGGTCAACGGCCACGTGTACCCGCAGGTCGATTCGCTTCCGAGCGGCGCGCGTTTTCGCGAGCCCGCGCTGCTCTTCCTCAATCAGCGCAACGGAAAATTTTCAAACATTACCTCGAACGTCGGCCCCGCGTTCCAAATCAATCGCGTCAGCCGCGGCCTCGCGGTCGGCGATCTTTTCAACGACGGCCACATCGACATCGTTATCGAAAATCTCACGGGCTCGCCTCTCGTCCTTCGTAACACGCCGAGTGCGACGGCGGGCCTGCCGAATCACTGGCTCAGCCTCGAACTCGCCGGCACCAAATCCAATCGCCTCGGCATCAACGCGCGCGTGAAGATCACCGCCGGCGATCTGGTGCAAACCCGCGAAGTCCTCAGTGGCGGCAGCTACATCTCGCAGAACGATCTCCGCCTCCACATCGGCCTCGGCGTACGCGACCACGCCGACAAAATCGAAATCACCTGGCCCAGCGGCGCCACCGACACACTAACCAACGTCGCCGCCGATCATTTCCTGGGAGTAAAAGAAGGGGAGGGAATCGTACCGTTAGAAAAAATCCGCCCCGCCAAGAAATAGCCAGGTTCTAGACGAGCGCAGCGAAGTGTAATATAGACTGTCAGTCTGTGCAGGACCAACCCTCAGTTGGTCGCGGGTTTAGCAATCTATCCAAATCCACACCCTCTCAAACCAAGCGCCGCCAACCGTTACGGTGCTTTGTGTGGCCTAGAAATATTTTCTGTGTGTCTTCGTCTCACTAGCACGACGCCAACTTCACTGGCGCCGTCGATTTCCTTACCACCAGCTCCGGCTCAATAAAAATTTCCTGCTCATGCTTTTCTGTTCCTTCCAGCTTCTCAATCAGCGTCCGCGCCGCCGTCTCGCCCATCTTCAGCAGCGGCTGCCGCACCGTACTCAAGCTCGGCGTGTAGTGCACCGCAATCTCAATATCGTCCATCCCCACCACCGACACATCCTCCGGCACGCGCAGTCCGCTTTCCTGCAGCGCGTGAATCGCCCCAATCGCGGAAATGTCGTTATACGCAAACAGCGCCGTGAACGGCCTCTTCTGTGCGAGCAGTTTGCGAGTCGGCGGATATCCAAGCTGCGGCGTCGGATCGAATCCCTCCAGCTGCACGATCAATTCCGGCCGCATCTTCAAGCCGAGATCGCGCGCCACCTCGCACACCGCCTTCCACCGCGATTCTGCGTCCGAGCTGTACGTCGATCCCCGCATAAACGCGATCTCGCGGTGCCCCAGCTCCACCAGATGCCGCAGCGCCAGCTCGGCCGCGCGACGTTGATCGAGCACCACGTTCGTCACGCCTTCGGTGTGCCCGTGTCCCGCAATTGCCACCGTTGGCAGCCGCGGAGCGTCGCCGATCTGCGTGTCGATCGAAATAATTCCTTCCACGCCGCGCTGGATCAGCAGCTGTGAATACGTCTCCAGCAATTTCTTGTCGTGCCGGTGCGCCACGGTCAAAAAGAAAAAATTGTTTTTGCGCAGATACTGCTCGATTCCGCTGATCAGCATCGATCCGTACGCGTCACCGATTTCCACCGCGATCACGCCGATCGTAAACGTCCGCCTCACCCGTAGCGACCGCGCGAAATGATTCGGCCGGTAATCCAGCGCGCGCGCCGCCGCGACGATCCGTTTCTTCGTGTGTTCGGGAACAGACCGCGCCGCGGCGGAATTATTCAGCACCGCCGATACAGTTCCAGCCGTAAGCCCTACGCGGGCCGCCACAGCCTTCAGAGTCACAGCTTTGCTCGTGGATTCGGCCGCTGCCGCTCCACCATGCATGCGGGTTTTCAAGACGCGCTCACTTTCTGCCACCTGATCGTCCCGGGCGAGGGAGCCTGGGCACCGCAAGAAAGCCGCGGAAACACGGTGAGAATGGGCGCATTCTACTCCAACGTTCCTTCAAAACGCATGTAAAATTTCAACACCCCTCGGTGAACCTCCTAGAATAACGTTATTTTATGTTGACGCAGTCTCCGCTTAAGCGCCTAATAGGGGTGGGTTGCCGCCCTTTTGAGGCGTCCTTCACCACACCCGGAGAAACTTCACCTCCGCTCCTCGTTTCCCGCGACCCAGGCTCGGGAGGTAGTTATGGCTCGTCCTATTACCGTTTATGATATCGCCGCCGCTCTGGACGTCTCCACTGGCACGGTCCATCGCGCGCTCCGCAATGGCGAAGGCATAAATCCGCTCACCAAGAAAAAAGTACTCAGCATGGCGAAGTCGCTCGGTTACCGCCCTAATCTCGCGGCGCGCTATCTCTCGCAGAAAAAGAAAACCAAGATCTCGATCAATACTTTGCAGGGCACCACGTCCTTCTGGGACGACGTTCGCGACGGCATCGAAGAGGAAGCGAAAGCGCAGGGAATCGACAGCGTTCAGCTTGAATTCCGCACCTTTCCGAATTTAAACGAAGGCGACGAAGCCGCGTTCAACGCCGCCATGAAAAACGGTTCCGACGCCGTCATCATGTTTCCTTCGCGCCCCAATCTATTGCGCGGTTGGCTTCACAATAGCCGCCGCTCCGGCATTCCTGTCGTCTGTGTGGCCACGGACGCGCCCGATTCCGGCCGCCTCGCTCTCGTCTCCGTCGATACCAACGTCAGCGGCTCACTCGCCGCGGATCTCATCGGCCGTTTCTGCCACGGCGTCGGTTCTGTAGCCGTAACGCTAAGCGACCGCGGTATTACCGAGCACGCCGAAAAGCGCGATTCGTTCCAATCCACGCTCGAAGCGTTGCATCCGGGCATGAAACTCGTCGCCACCGTGGAAGATCATGACGACGAAGCGGAAACCTACGCCAAGAGCCGTGAACTCTTCGCCTCGCATCCTGATCTGGCCGGCATTTACATCACGACGGAAGATTCCATGCCGGTGATCCGCGCCGCGCGCGACATGGGCGTTCTGGGAAAGCTCACCATCATCACCACGGACCTGTTTCCCGCGCTCGTGCACGAAATTCGCAACGGCGCCGTGGCGGCCACGATTTTCCAGCGCCCCCGTACGCAGGGCCGCATGGCATTCCGGCTGCTGCACGAATATCTGGTCGAAGGTCAAGTCTCGTCGCAGAAACTCACTTTGTCGCCGCACCTAATCACTCGCGGCAACCTGGAATATTTCCTGAAAGGCCTTAGCGGTGCTGTCGAACGCAGTTCCCCTCGCCGGGGCTCCCACGTCCTAGACGATTCCGCTTCCGCCACCGCGTAGCGTCCGACAGGGCCCAAGCCCTGTCGGCGTTTCACACGCGTTCACGCGTGCCCGAACAAGTCGAGCGCAGCGAGATGTAGCTTAGACTTTCGAGTCTGAGCGGGACCAACTCTCAGTTGGTCCCGGGTTGAGCCATTCTCACTCCAGGCACTAATCCAACTTCTTGCCACAGCGACAATAGGGAAGCCAGTTTGTGGCACAGGCTGGAGTTCGCCTGTGTGCTCTTGAATTTGCCTCAAACGAGGACAACTTCATCCCTCGTCCTCTTGTCCCCACTCACCCGTCGTGCCACACTCTGCCCACGCTCGTTTGAGCTTGTGATGCCCACGACGTCAGGCTCCACTTCCGCTGCATCTTCCGACTCCACGAGCGGCCTTACCGCATTCGTCCACGCCGGTTTCGTCGTCGCGGGCGCCGTCACCATTCTTCTCGGCCCCATCCTTCCGATGCTCGCCGCGCGCTGGTCGCTCAAAGACGCCGAAACCGGATATTTTTTCCTGGCGCAATTTCTTACCGCGATTCTCGGCT
>Ga0206966_1133_pt1 | contig 20259 bp, 20 predicted proteins | sample Alteio_BWOrgHeat_23_FD_152970 | JGI IMG/M metagenome (GOLD analysis project Ga0206966, IMG submission 152970) | Enriched cells from forest soil in Barre Woods Harvard Forest LTER site, Petersham, Massachusetts, United States -... | ecosystem: Environmental > Terrestrial > Soil > Temperate forest >...
AGGGTCATCTTCATTCCATATCGCGCTTTTGATCTTTTAGGGAGACAAGACCCCGGGGTTCTACTTTATGACCCGGCACGAGGCGCAACCGATAGCGCTGGGCGAGAGTTGCAAGGATCAACATTATCTCCGTCATGGCAAAAGATGCGCCAATACATACTCGGGTTCCACCCCTGACGTAATTGGCCGCATTATCGATCAACACATGCTTGATACCTGCAGGATCGTTGACGAGGAAGGTGTGGAGCTTGAAATATTTGATCTCGGAGAGCCGTTAGTGAAAGACGTCATCGTGAAAAGCCGCGATGGCATTGTCCCGCGCCGTCCGAATGCATTGGAGGAACGGCAAGGGAGTTGCAGGCGGAATTGGCCCGGCAAGAACAGGCGATCCCTGGAACAAATCAGGATCAACAGTTTCCACAATCGTCGCCTTTAGTGATCTATATTTCGCGTGACCTCTGGCTAATGAGACAGCTGGAGTGATGTGCAACCAACTCAGTTGTCCCGATCGGACACTTCCTGCGCGCGTATGCCCCTGAGCGCTTTTGCCGCATAAAAGTCGATGAACAATCGAATGAGTAAATAAATCGCTGGCACAAGTTCGAGGTCCTGCCTGGCGTGCATGAGCCAGCGTCGCACCAGTACCATGGATCGCTTTGCCCGAATCATTTTCATGGCAATTACATTCGCAATCGGGAGCGACCCCGAATGCGCTTCAATAACCAGTTTTCATGCGCTCGCGTTGCCCGGGGGTTAGCTCATGCGATGCCCAGACCACCGAATTGGTTTAAACCAAGTTCAGGATTGCTGTAGTGCTGAGTTGATGAGCTCAAGTGGCTTTTTCCTCGAGAAAAAGCCACCTGTTTGCTCTCCGCTATCACACGGAAGGCCGAAGTTTGCCTTAGCAGTTGCAAAGCACGGCTCTGTTAGCGACCCAACCTGCCGCATCGCTTCTTTGACCGGCCGGTATCGACAAGGTGCAGTGCAGCCTGCACACCTATGAGAACTGGCATCTGCGACTTTTATTCCAGGCGTGAGCGCGTTTTTCAAAAAAAGAAGAACGGATGCCTCTACACCGCATAAGTAGACGGAACGGGTATCACCGAGAGATTGCTTCTTCAGATGTCTCGATGTGCGTACAGCTCCGTCATTGGGAATAAAAAATCGAAATTCCTGTTTACCTCGGATAGTGGAGGAAAGTCATGGAGAAATATGAAAGCGTGATAAAGCGTCCGGTAAACCGCCGCTCTCTCTTGAAAAGCGGAATGCTGGCAGGAGGCGCAGCAGTCGTGGGCGCTGGCACTGGCTTGTTCAGTGGAGGGAAGTCAGCCTTCGGCCAAGACGGCGGCCGTGGCCTTACCAAAGGCGATGCCGCCATCCTTCGATTCCTGGCTGCGGCAGAGCTCATCGAAAGCGACCTCTGGACACAATATGCGGAACTGGGCGGTATCGGCAATAATCCACCCATTGAGGTAGACCCGAACCAACAGTTGAACAGCTATCAGGCTGCCCTCTCGAATCTCGACGGCGATGGCCCGCAATACATAACCAGCAACACCATCGATGAAATCAGCCACGCGACTTTCTTGAATGGTTATCTGGAATCCAAGGGCGCCGATCCGGTGGATTTCAGCGAATTTGAAATCTTACAAGGGAGTACGGCAACTGGAGCTGAGGATATCGGCCGTCTCACTAATCTCCAGCACCTGAATGTGGACACCAGCTGGTTTGTCCGGTATCGTAGCGCGACGAATCCCGATTTTGGCGCCACGTTTCCGCAAGCAATCAACATCACTAACCGCACTGCGATCCCGATTACGAATGCCGACTTCGACAATCCCAACCACATTCAGGTGATTGCCAACACTGCGGCGTTTCACTTCGGCTACATCGAACAGGGCGGATCGAGCCTGTACCAGGCGCTTAGTCAAAAAGTGAGCAGCTTGGAAGTATTGAAAATCACACTTGGCATTGGTGGAGACGAGGTCGCGCACTTCCTGGAATGGGTGGATTTTGCGGGCAATGGAGTGCAAGCCCCTGTGGCACCGGTGACGGACGGCGGCCTGACGTTTCCTGACTTTTTCGCCAACCCACCGCTGCAACCGCCCAACCTGGTTCAGCCCAGTCTGATCTTCCCGGTCCCCTGTGAATTTATCAGTCCGAAGCTACCTCACTGCGCAGTAATTCGCCCTTCCGACGATAGATTTGGTGGCGCAGTTGCGACCATCGCATCCTTTACTCAGGATGGTCTTTTCTTTGGTCAATCAAAGAGGTTCCTGAAAGTACTTCAGCAGCTCGCAGAGGAAGCAGACTCCACGAGCCGCGAGCGGTAATCGATAGGTTGTCCGCACTAACTATGGTCCCGAGCTTGTCGAAACTTGTTAAGCATCACCTCGCGCATGCTGATGTGGCTTCTTCGACAAACTCGGGGCACTCCTATCCTGGCGCGCACCGTGGTAGCAAATCACCCACAGACATGCCTGAATCAAACAGAAGTGAGAGTGCAGATGACGCGGAACCATTCACAATTTATTTCCGAACTTCTTCCGGCGCGCCGCTTACATACCGGCCATCCGATTGCCATGAACAGGAGCCCACAGCGACCAGATGAGCTGTACAGGAGAATAATCAATCAGATCCGCATAGTATTCGCAACCTTTCTTGGATTTGTCGGCTTGATGGCAGTATTCCTGAGAGCAGTGCTCAAATGATTGTTCCTGTGGATCGAACACTACATCCTCCAGAGGGGTTTGATTTCGGTGGACAGTGGAATTGCGGGGATGGCGCCTCGATCGCACATTTAGAAGTGGGAAATCGAAATCGTTCCATCGGATGGGTCTCACTTCGTTTACCCGAACCCTGGACAGAGATTCGCGAAAGTCAAGGCGGCTTCAACGGGGACTATTTTGTTGGATACGACCGGGACAAGAGTCAGTTCCTCATGATCGATGCGGATGATCCGGCTTCAGTAGCCTATTTCACCGAGGGCTGGAATGGAAACAAGCTCCTGCTTACATCGACAAATGACAAGGGTCCATTGGCTCTGCCGCATCGCATTCAATATGATGTCGACGACTCGCATAGGTTCACGGTGACATGGGAAATGTTGGAGGGTACCGCCTGGAAGGCAGAACCAGGCGTCGAGTGCATCAAGGTCGGCCGCCCGCGATCCATCACTCCGCCCAAGAAGTAGACAAGTCCGAGATCCCCACCGAAATATCTCTGCGCCTGCGCTTATACGGCTCAACCGACTTCCTAATCCGAGGGCCGTAACGTCGTTCTGCAAGTTTTAATGAGGACATTCGTGGTTGAACATCAGGCTCCCATCGAGGTAAATCTCCCCGCTATGATCCTCGACAATCTTCTTTGCTATCGCCACGCCCGGGCCGCTGCCCCCGGGCCTTTCCGTAGCTCACAAATGGCTGAAAAACGAGCTCTGACTCGTCGGCGGGATTCCGGGGCCCTTATCCCAGACACCGCTTTGCAAGCAGCATCGATTTCCGCTCGTGGTTATCACTACCTGCCCCGAGTCCGGAGAAACCGCTTCGCAAGCATTCAAGACGAGGTTGGCGACCACTCGTTCATCCGGACGATGGACCAACAGATTTTCTTGGTAAACACCGCCCTTTCCATCTCGCTGATATTTGACTGGGTGAGAAATTCCGCATGCGCCAGGATGGCGGTTAAAGGAAGGCGAAGATCGTGGCAAATGAGAGCGACCATCGTACTGACGGCGGGAAGCGGCTCCGGAATTGGAGAGAGTCTCCTTGTATGCTCTGCAAAGATCTAACCAGTAATCGCTGCTCCCTGCACACAGCTTGCTTCAGTATTGGCACCCCCGTCTAAATCGGCCGAAGTTCAGAGAGAAGAGCCCTTTCCGGTTTCGGTGTGCACTCCTTTGGGTCCCCGAAATTCGAGAGATGATTCAACCGCATTTCTACTCTTGAAGACTTGCGGCCGTCTTCATACAAAAGCTTCGCGAGGACGTCTTTGCCGTCATGGGCAACCCCAATCTGGATCGTCTCTGCATACCGTTGCGCCAGTTTGAGCGTCTCCGAAGCCTGCTGGGAGTCCGCGGAATTGCATGAACCGGGCAACCCCCCTTGTACGTTCACACGGTGCGCTCCGGTACCGCTTCTCGCGGGTCTCGGTATGACGAGACAAGTCTCTCGGTAGTGGTGCACCGGAAGCGCTGCGGAGTGATTCACGAACTACTTTCCGGGCTCTCGCAAGGCGCGACATTACGGTTCCGATCGGGATCGACAATATATCCGCAATTTCCTGGTAAGACGCATCTTCCACGTCACGAAGCAAAATGACCTCGCGAAAGATGATTGGCAGTTGCTCGATCGCGTACCGAATGGCATCGATGCCGGAACGCTCGATCAGCGCGGATTCGGGAGTGCGGGAGGTTGCCGGCAACACAGGGGAACCTTCTTCCGGGTCCATCGCAACGGTCATGCGCCGCTCAAGTTTCGAGCGCGAACTTAGGAAGGTGTTCTTCAGGATTTGAAATATCCACGCCCGAAAATTGGTGCCAGGCTGAAATGATGTGAAATTGCGTAAGGCCTTTAGATAAGTTTCTTGTACGAGATCCTCGGCATCGTTCTGATTCTGCACCAGGCGGTGCGCGAAGTTGTGCGCGGAATCAAACAAGGGCATAGCCAACTCTTCGAAGCCTGCCAGTGCTCTATCGTCCTGCGAGGATGATGTTCCGGATCGAAATATCACTTGTGGGTTAAGTTCAAGACACCCCATTTTTGACCTCTCCCGAATCGTGCGGCCGGGTCCCGAACCGCTAGAGCCGTATGTCGCGTCACAATCTGACACGGCAGTTCGCCGGTATCAATTCACTGGAGCTCTTCTCCTCATAACCGGTTCATCGCCGGCCAACTGACTTATGGGTAACGAGTTAGCTCCGCACATATTCCAGGCTTAGCGTCTGTGAGGCATCTGGCGTACGTGTGGCGGCAAAGACCTCTCCTCCCATAAGCTCTGAGACTTTGGCTCGGGCAAATGCTAGACTTCCGTGCGAAGCCCAAATGCCCTATGGAACCGTTGCGGCACCCGCCCATCGTGCGATTCGGAACGTATGAGGTCTCTCTACAGTCGGGCGAATTACGCAAATCGGGTGTGAAAATTAGAGTCCAGCAGCAGCCAATGAAGCTGCTCGAGATCTTGCTGGAGCGTCCGGGGGATGTCGTCACCAGGGAGGAATTGCGCAGCCGAATCTGGGCCAACGAGAGTTTTGGCGACTTCGACCAAGCAGTCAATATAGCCATTGCGAAGCTCCGGAGTGCGCTAGGGGACTCGGCTGAGAATCCGCGATATATCGAGACTCTTCCGAAACGTGGCTATCGCTTCATCGCGGAGGTGACGGTTGTCGATACAGACGTCCGGACAAAAAGCCCGGAATCTACGGCTGGAGATCGGCGTGGAACAGAGCCTGGGCATCAACTTCAAGACGCCGAGTTGACCATCACGTCCAAACTCCGGCTCTGGCCGACGCGTCGGGTCATCGTCGTCCTGGCGCTGGTTCTGAGCTTGCTAATCCTCGCAGTCTGGTTGTTTCATTCGCGCGGCCGTCCGCCCACCGGGATCCGATCTTTGGCGGTGCTTCCGCTGGACAATCTCTCTGGCGATCCAACCCAGGATTATTTTGCTGATGGCATGACCGACGAGCTGATTACCGATCTGGCGCAGATCCGTGCTTTGCGGGTGATTTCCCGCACCTCCGTGATGGGCTACAAAGGAGTGCGCAAGCCCCTTCCTGAGATCGCACGGGAGTTGAATGTAGATGCGGTGGTTGAAGGCTCCGTGATGCGGTCCGGCGACCAGGTTCGAATCACCGCTCAGCTGATCCAGGCACCAGCCGATAAGCACTTGTGGGCGCAGAGCTATGAGGGAAATCTGCGCGACACGTTAGCCCTCCAGAAGGAAGTTGCCAGGAATATCGCTGAACAGATTCGTATCGAGGTGACTCCGCGAGAGCAGGCAGCACTGAAAAGTGTGAAGGCAATTGACCCCGAAGCTTATGAGGCGTACCTCAAGGGGCGATACTTCTGGAACAAACGGACTGCGGACGGACTAAAGAAGGCGGTTGATTACTTCAACCAAGCCATTGCCAAGGACCCAAACTACGCAGCGGCTTACAGTGGACTGGCCGATACCTATGCTCTACTGGGCGATTGGCAATATGCCGTGATGACCCCGAAAGAAGCAATGCCCAGAGCAAAGGCAGCTGCCATGAAAGCCCTGGAACTGGATGACAGCCTCGGCGAGGCGCACGCGTCGCTTGCATTCTGCCTGGATGGTTTCGACTGGAATTTCGAGGCTGCTGACAGGGAATTCCGGCGTTCGATAGAGCTGAGCCCCAGCTATGCAACCGGTCACCATTGGTATTCCTGGCACCTGGCCTTGTTAGGGCGGAACAGCGAGGCCATCGCCGAAATGACAAAGGCGGAAAACCTGGATCCCCTTTCTCTTATCATCAATGCCGATTTGGCAGAGCTTTTTCTCATTGCGCACTTTCCTGACGAGTCGACAGAACAGAGCCGCAAAACCATCGAGATGGACCCTAACTTTGCCTTTGGCCATAATCAGCTGGCCCAGGTGTATCTCCAAAAGCACATGTTTCCGGAAGCAATCGCGGAACTGGAGAAAGCGATCCAAATTTCCGGAGGAAGCCTGACATTCACCGCCAATCTGGCTCGCGCCTACGCGGCAACCAATAGAAAGGTAGAGGCGGTAGGGCTACTGAACGATCTGAAAAAACGCTCGGCTCCCGGCAATGCGTATGCCGCGGAAATTGCCATGATTTATGCAGCCCTGAGCGATAAGGATCAAGCAATGGTCTGGCTTGAAAAGGGCTATGAAGAACGATTTAATCCAGGCGTTCTCCTGCGGCCAGGCTTTGATCCGCTACGCTCCGACCCGCGCTTCCAGGAACTTATACGTCGCATTGGGCTTCCGTCGTAAATTTGAGAGGCCAGAAATCGTTCCAACCATTATGGCCATTCGTAGTCCGGCCGTTGGGTCGTTCAAGGTTGCAGATTGGTGGCTGTTGCCATAAATTCTGTTTCATTCTTCCGGATCGCGGTTTGCTTCACATCACGCTGATCACAGCACCGCTTCATCGTAGACTTCTGGAGTCTCGTGTACCCTGCCAACTGAAACCGCAGCTTTTGCATAGCTCGCATCAAGCTTGTCTTGGCCGAGCTTTCCGAGATGTTGAGGATTTCGCTTACGGCCCGCAGCTTCATTCCCTGAAAGTACTTCAAGTCAAACACCATACGCTCGCGTGGTGTCAGTCTCTCCAGAGCAGATAGGATGCGTGCGCTGAGTTCGTGACGCATGAGTTGTTGCTCTGGATTGTGGGCGGTTCTGTCGTCCAGGATTTGGTTCAGTAAATCGAACTCTTTGCCATCGGCATTCACTTTTATCGCGCTACTCTCTCTCTGATTTCGATTCTTCCGTAAGTGATCCAAGCAGACGTTGGTGACGATGCGGTAAATCCAGGTGGAGACGGAGCACTCGAACCGGAAGCAGTCCAGCTTCTTGTAGACCTTCAGAAATGCCTCCTGATAGATGTCCTGGGCATCGCTCTGCGAGCCAGTGATTCGAAGCGCGAGTTTTAGAACGGCTTCGTCATGAGCATGCACCAATTGTGCAAACGCGGCGTGGTCTCCGCCTTGCGCCTCGCGAATTAGTAAACAATCGTAGATGGAGTCTATGCTCTTCATTGCTTTTCTCCGGCGTGTCTGAGATCGTCGCCGCGCTGAGAGTTCGATGGACCGGCGACGAGGTGCAGGCTGGTCTCTGGATCGAGTTCAGGTGCCTGTCAGACTTGATAACTGACGAGTGAGCCCTTTATTCCCCTTGTTTCGAAATTCCAGTTCGTCCGTCCGATTTACGGGAATAATCTTGGCCCGCGGCAGTTATCAACGTGTGCGGGGCTCCCTTCAAACTGTCTGTTGGTTTGCCGTCGCGCAGAGCGCTCGAAGGCAATACTCCAACTGGCTTACCTCGCGTGCAGGAGTTCAGCAAGTTTTTTGACTGGAGGAACATTCATGGCTATCCCCCTTCGCAGAAAGGTTCTCGTGAGCGTGTGCCTGTTTGGAGCGCTTATAGCATTGACCGTCGGCATTGTTGGAATCGCGCAGCAGTCCGCAACAGAAGCTCCGGGAGGCTTCAATACTCCCAGCTTCAATAGTGTGCAAAGCATTAGCAACGGAATCGTGGAACCACCCGGGGACACGTTTGCTCGCGATCAGAATGTCTATGAGGAAAACGAGGCGGTCAAGGACGGACTTGGACCTGTGTACAATGCCACTTCCTGCGTTACATGCCATCAGAATCCGAATAGCGGGGCAGCCAGCCAGATCACAGAACTCCGGGTTGGACACAATGATGCAAATGGCAATTTCGCAAATCCGACAATCTTTATTAACGACGGTAAAGACACGATCACCGGCAGGTCCATTGTCAATGATCGCGCAATTGGTCCGCAGGCCCAGGAGCACATACCTGATACAGAAAATATCCGCACATTACGAGCTGCCCTCAACACTCTGGGCGATGGATTTGTGGAAGCCATTGACGACAGCACTCTTATTAGGATTGCTGAACGGCAACCGGAACTGAGCGAAGGAAGAGTTCACGGGGAGGTTGTGCAGGCCCCCATTTTCGAAGCTCCTGGACAGACCCGCGTCGGACGCTTCGGCTGGAAGGACCAGCACAGCAGCTTGCTCTCCTTTATTGCCGATGCCTATCTCAACGAGATGGGAATCACGAACCGGTTGCGTCCCACGGAGGTTACTCAAGTTCTTAACACCACCACGGGCATTAACGATCAGCCAGATGACCTTGGCTTGGCTGACATCGATCATTTTGCTCAGTTCATACGCGGCACCATGGTTCCTCCTCGCGACGTAACGCTTGCAGCAACTTCGGCTGCTCTCAAGGGTCAACAGCTTTTCCGCCGGCTGGGTTGCAGCACCTGCCATGTAGAAACCATCATCACGGCGCCCGCTGGAACGGTTGTGGATGGTGGTGCGTTTACGGTTCCAGAGGCCCTTGGGAACAAGATCATCCATCCTTTCGGAGACTATCTGTTGCATGACATCGGCACAGGCGATGGAATTGTTCAGGTGGGACCGCAGGACACAGCCAACAAACTGAGAACGGCTCCTCTGTGGGGTTTACGCGATAAGGCTCGTTTCATGCATGACCTGAAGTCTTTGTCCTTGGAGAACGCCATTGAGCGTCATGAAGGTGAAGCACGTGAAGCGTCCCATCGTTTTAGAGAGTTAAGCCCGGAGGAGCGTGCGGCACTGATTACCTTCCTGAATTCCCTGTGACGGCAGTGCCCTGCGCCATCCAATTCGCGTTCGCCTGATTGAGCGAGAGCAGCGCGCTTCTGCGAAAATGCACTCCTTCACAGGCCTCCAGTGCCGATCAGCATCGACGACCGGTTGGCCCTGAAGAGCAGCAATTGCCAGAAAGGGCAACCATCAGAGCCTTCATCCCCAACGCCGCCAATCTCACTTCGGCCGCGCCTGTGGCGAAGGTTGGAAATCCCGCATGCCTTTCGCGAGCTGGTGGCAACTCTCGTTTCGCTGTTCGTCACACTTCCAGGCCGAGAAGCGCAGTTGCTCATATAGCGGATCTCCGTTGGTAAAATATGCCGGGCGGGCCAACTTTCTTCACTGTGAAGGTTGCCGCGTTCTGCAAAGGTTCCTGGTGGACAGACGCCAACAGTAACCAGTCTGTAATTGACCAGAGCTGCGGATCACTGTCTCCTGACTGGCTGCGTTTCGGCCGCAGGCCGAGATAGCAGCCTACATCTCGACTACGCCGGACTCCTCGGGGATGTGCATGCGAGCCTTGCGGCCTAGCTAAGCCTTCACCCGCCGCCCTGCTACTTCGAGCAGCAGGCGTCTCCGAGGTCTCCCGGTTCTCGGTCGAGTAGGGCCATGGCGCTAAGCGGGCTTCTAATAATGCCGCCGTTTCCGTAACCCCCTCTAAAACTCCGTACGGCGGGTTTTCCCCGGTACGGCTTCAAGGCTGACCTTTCAGGTGATGCCTTCCCGTCTGTCGCGCTGTTTAAGCCTGCTCCCGGCATTCGCAACGCAACAGACCGTTTTCCTTCACCCTTCGCATCGTCCGAGAATGAGACCTGGACTCCTGTTCTGAGCCGGGCAGGTCTTCTCTTCGTGATACCGTCATTAGGGCCTCACGGCCTTACCCCAGAGGTCCTCGCTCCGGTCAGGGTTATATTGTCCCTGTCCATCCACACTTATTGACTCATCCGAGCCACTCATGAACACTCTCCGATTTCCCGGCCGGGCCGGTTATACGAAGAGCCGATGCCGTGCGGGAGCGCCTAGGCTGCCCACGAGTGGTTCCGAGCTTTCGCTGCTAATCCTTGTCAGCATGCTGCCCTCTTCGACCGCGGAGAATTCGCCAGTTGCTTATACCCAGTTCCTTACCTGGCGACATGGCGACACAGCCTTCATCCAATGCAACAGATCCGGCATTCTCAAGACCCCCACCATAGTCCGCTACCGGCGGGGAGAAACTTTTCGAGGCTAACGGTTCGCACTTTGCTGCGGCCTGCTGACTTGCTTGCGTCCCTGACGGACCCGACTCTGCTCGCGCTTTGCCGGCTGAGACTTTTACTCCGGAGCTTTCGGTCAGAAGAAATCACTTTCCCTGCCGTCCGGTATGACTACAGTAGCGACTGGGCAAGTTCTACTGGCAGGTACTCCCCTCCTGGATTAGCAGCTAGCTTCGCTGCACTCCATATTGTTTCTTTAGCGTGCGCGGGCTCTATCGACTACGCAGGACCGAGCAGGAACTTGCGATATCGCTGCCGCCCATGTTGCCTTCCGCCAATGCAAAAGCGTCAGCGTCCTGATTGCATCTTTTCGGAGCTCAATACCCAGCCCACCTGTACCCCTGTTTTACGCTTCGCGCTGCACCTCACGATGCAGTACGCAAAACTCGGGGCCGAGCGGTTCGCTACTCCTTTCTCGCAGGACTCTTTCATTCCCTGCTTCATGCCGGTTTAGCCCGGCGCACTACATTGGCGATTTGGCGCTCGTTGAATTCGGGGGACTGGTTAAAATCTCAGGATTGCCGATCATCCCGTCAGCGCGACCAGGAGCTTCTACCCTGGGACTTGGCCGCCTCACTCCAGACTGCTCTTCACAGGCTGCTTAGAGACACACAACAGGCATCCACCCAAAACAAGCCGACACCTGATGACACACTCTAACTCACAGTCAAAGGGGCTCAAAATACCCTTACAAAAATCATGCTCGGCGACGTTGCCGAAGTTTCTGACTTGGGGGCTCTGCGACCGCTCAGTTCACAGTGACAGCAACGGTCGTGGACGCGGTCAGGGTGCCGCTGGAACCAGTCACCGTGACCATGTAGCTCCCAACAGTCGTGCCGGGATTGGCTGGCGTCGTGACCGGATTGGCTGCCTTCTGTGCTCCCCCGCACCCCATGACTATTGCAGCGAACGCACCGAGCAGCAACAGACTAAGCAGGGTCTTTGCTCGGGGACGGCGTGAGGGCAGTCCGAAGAACAGGAATCCGACAAGGGCGCCGCCTCCACCAAGCGCCGACATCCGGTTGTGCTGGTTGCGGAAAGCCGTCACTGCCTGGCCAGTCGCATTGGACGAAGTACTTGCTGCCGTGGTGTTGACAGTGAGCGTCGCCGATACGGCTGTTGTTCCGGTGATGGCCGGCGACGCAGGGACGGAGCAGGTAGGCAGATCGACCGCAGTTGCTGGACCGGTTACGGTACAGGAGAGCGCTACCGAGCCCGTAAAGCCGCCGCTGGGGCTGATCGTGATCGTCGAAGTCCCGGTGGCGCCAGCTACGACGCTGACGGGTGTATTGGTAAGCGCAAAGCTTGGAGCGGGAGCGGGCACCGTCACCGTCACTGCGACTTTGGCGTTGACCATGGCAACTCCGCTCGAATCGACTGCCTTCACAAACTCCATGTATTGCGCGGGGGTTGTGCCTGGTTGTGTTTGGACAGTGAGCCTCGTAGTCGCCGGCGCATTCCCCGAGATAGTCACCGGCGGGATGGACAAGCAGGTGGGCACTTCGCTTGCGTTGCCCGGATAGCTGCCGCCGTCGCATTGCAGGGTCACAGTTCCGGAGAAGCCGTTCGTGGGGGTAATCGTGAGAGTCGAAGTTCCGGTGGCGCCAGCCACGACTGAAACTGGAGTACCACTCAGCGTGAGGCCCGGAGCGGGAGCCGTCACCGTTACTGCGACTATCGCAGTATTGGTGTTGGCTATGAGATTTCCGCTCGAATCGACTGCATTCACATACAACATGTATTGTGCAGGGGTTGTGTCTGGTTGTGTCTGGATACTGAGCGTTGTGGTCGCCGGCGCATTCCCCGAGATAGTCACCGGCGGGATGGACAAGCAGGTGGGCACGTCGCTTGCGTTGCCCGGATAGCTGCCGCCGTCGCATTGCAGGGTCACAGTTCCGGAGAAGCCGTTCGTGGGGGTAATCGTGAGAGTCGAAGTCCCGGTGGCGCCAGCCACGACGGAAACTGGATTACCACTCAGCGTGAGGCCCGGCGGCACGACAGTTAGGGACACCTCGGCGGAGGTACTGCCACTATAGTTGACGTCGCCGGAATAGATCGCTTTGACGAGATGTGTGCCTACGCCTACGGGTGAAATATTGTTCACCGTTGCAATTGTCAGCCCTGTCTCTGCCAAAAGCGCAGTTGCTGAACTATCTCGGCAATTGGCCACAACAAGATCTTCCTTGCCGTCTCCATTGAAGTCGGCTGCCGAGACTGATGTTGAGCCGGTGTCCGCCGCGGGGCTAGTTGCAGCCTTAAAAGTTCCATCGCCGTTGCCCAACAGAATCGTCACGTTGCTGCTGCCGGAGTTGGCCACCGCGAGATCAGGAACGCCGTCTCCATTGAAATCCGCAACCGCGATGGAATTGGGAGCCGTACCCGCTGCCGGGCTCGCTGCAGCCGTAAAGGTCCCATCGCCGTTGCCCAGCAGAATCGTCACATTGTTGCTGCCGGAGTTGGCCACGGCTAAATCCAGCTTGCCATCTCCGTTGAAGTCTGCTGCGGCAATCGATGTGGGGCTGTCACCCGTTACCGGGCTTGCTGCCACGGCAGAAAGACCGCTCTCACCATTCAGGAAGACGTTCACGCCATTCGCGCCGGAATTTGTCACCGCCAAGTCCGGCTGGCCATCTCCATTGAAGTCGCCCACGGCCATCGATTGGGAGCCGGAGAACGTTAAGGCTATGAAAACGGCTGGCGACTGCATAAAGGTTCCGTCTCCGTTGCCGGACTGAATTAGGAGTAAATTGCATGGTCGGTCATCGAGGCTGGCGCAGGTCTCGACTAGATCCAGCTTGCCGTCTCCGTTGAAGTCTGCTGCAGCGATGGAATTGGACGTACTCGTACCGTTGCCGATCCCAAAACTCCCATTCGCGATGGTGAAGGTTCCATCCCCTTTGCCCAAAAGCACTTCACTATTGCCCTCATCCAAGGCAGGCGCCACGGCCAGATCGGGAATACCATCTCCGTTGAAATCTCCCACCGCAATAGCGCCCGGCAAGTCAGACGAAGGATTGGGCGCTGCTGTGAATGTGCCGTCCCCGTTGCCCAGGAGCAGGGAGATGCCGCTTCCGAGTATGACTAGGTCCGGGATTCCGTCGCCATTGAAGTCGGCGGTCAAGACAGTGTTACCGCTGTTCTGTGAGGCGACAGTCAAGAGTGAGGAACCCGCGAAGCCGTCGCCCGTTTCACTCGTCAACGCCGCCGTCCCCAGCACTCCGTTCCCGTTGCTTGCATCCACAAACGAGACCATGCCCGTCGGCAAGGTATTTCCGTTGCCCGGCACTGTCGCCGTTAATGAGAAGATGTTTGGAACCCCGCTGGCTTCGAGGTACGTCGTTGTGGCCAGTTGCCCCGTCCCTTGCGACGCCGTCACTGTGAGCGACGATGCGGTCGAAGCACTGGGCCCAAGGTTGTCCGGCTCGGCAAGAACCGCCTTGTAGCTGTGGCTCCCAACCCCAGGACGGAATTTCAGCGTCGCCGTACCGTTGGAGGTCAACTGCGCCGTGCCCAACAAATGGATGTCGGTGCAGAACTTGGCCGTCGCATCGCAGAAGGTGACCTGGCCCGGCGTGACCGGAGTGCTGCCGGCCATAACGGTTGCCGTCAGAGTGACCACGCTTCCCTGTGCAACTGTCGTCACTGCGTTTCCGCCGGAGGTGACGGACAGCGTTGTTATCGTGGGGGCGGGCGCTGCCCACGCAGGCAGCAGTCCAACACCCTGGCCGAAAGAGACTACCGCAATGAAACACCACAAAGGGCGCAAGAGGGCCAGCAGCTCCCCGCCTCCAAACATTGTTCGCTGAAAACGCATGGATGATCTCTCTTGAGGAACCAAACAGATGTCGATGTACTGGTTAACTAAGTTTGCGCAGATTTATTCCAGGCATTCCTGCTGATTTTTCAGGAGTGTGCGCAAGAATTCGTGGAATCCACGACGCAGCTCGGTTAAGATCTCGATCGCCTGCCTGCTCAACGGAACGATTCGCGGTGTCTTCATCTTCATGCGGTGGGCGGGAATATCCCCCTCACTCCCTCGAAGTCGATCTCCTGCCACTTCGCGCCGATCAGCTCACTGGTGTGCACAAAAGTCACGGCCAGAAACCGCATCGCCAGCCGGGTAGGCTCTGAGGGATAGGCGGCGATACTCTGGAGCAGCTTCGCCAGTTCCTTCGCGGCTGACCCTTGCATAGTTCGTCTTCTTCGTGCGCTTTGGCATACCGGAAGACGGCAAAGGTGACCTGCATCGCCCGCTTCGCCAGATCAGCGACGCCACGGTCCGAGATAGCGCGCAACGTCCTCACGATCTCCGAGGAGTCGATCTCGGCAATGGGACGCTCTCCCAACCGGGGCAGGATATCGCGTTCCAGACGCGACCAGACATATTTGGCATGCCGTTCACTCCGGCCCTCCTTCCAGTGGGTGTGTCAGCGGTGGGCGACAGCGCGAAAGCTATGCTCCACCCGCTCCCTTTATGCCTGCTTCGCCCGCTTCCGCTCGGTCATGGGGTCGGAACCCTTGGCCAGCACCGTCCGCGCCTGCTGATGTCGCTCCCGGGCATCGGCCAGCAAGATATCGGGATACTTACCTCGCGCCATTAGCTTCTCAATCCTGCCCACACGGGCGAGAATATTCGAACCCTCGATAGAACTTTCTTGTGGCGGTTTGCGAAGGACAGATCGCTGACTAAGCGAGACGTCAAATTCTCAGTCCGGTTCGAATACGAAACCGGACTTCGACGGATGCCATCAGAGAAAAAGGCCAGTTCCCAGGCTTGATTTCCTCTCACACAATTCTCCGCCGGGCGCGGAATTGGCTGTTCGCGGCCAAATCGGGAGATTTTGGGGCAGAAATGTTCCGAAACGAGAAGAGAAAGACTCACTGGCGGAGAGAGGGGGATTCGAACCGCCGGCAGAGCTTTTGACCCTACAACGGTTTAGCAATTCTCTCTTCAGAGGTGCAACTACGCAATCCCAATCACTTGCAGTCGTCCTCTCCGATGACAGCTCATGCGACGTGACTTGAGTAGTCAATTACGGGACACCTCAAAGGACACTTGGATACACATCGGCAGTCCACAGGCGGGACCCAAGGTTGCGGCGATTCTCTCGGTCGTGGAAAGCTGCCGCAGTTGAAACTCGCAGTCCTCGACTATTTGGACACGGTTCTCCCTGGGTTCGCTCTCCCGATCCAGCGCCTGCCAAACCTTAACTCCCGCGGCGTGGGTCACCCAGCATTCATAAACTCAAGCGACGGGGTTTGTTATCGTGAAGGCGATCTTTCGACAACAACCTGGCACCTTCCTGTTTGCCGACGATATGCTCGGAATCCGGTTGGCCGTTGTGGCTGCGATTACTGAAATGACACTTAACGCGGGAGATGGCAGTCACCAGTAAATGGGCGGGTTACGACTGCTCGTGTCGCCAGACGTTCGATATGGGAGCTCCTTCACACTCCGGCGCTGGCAGATCGCTGAGTCAGACAGACTGGACACCGCGTCCGAGGCGCGTGAAGGAGAAACTAAAATGGGAGGCGGTATATCCCGCCTCCCATCACTGCCACTGGCTCCTGAGTTCTACGCAGCCTTGCCGGACGCTTTGGCTTCGAGAACCTTCGCACCGCCGACATTGACTTTGATCTGCGTGGGCTTGGCTTCGGCCTTCTTGGCCAAGCTAATCTTCAGCACGCCCTTATCACAGCGGGCACTCACTTGCCCCGGATCCACGGAACTGGGAAGCGTGAACGAGCGCGTAAAGCTTCCGTATTGCCGTTCGACGCGATGGAAGTTCTCCTCTTTCTCGTCCTTTTCGATCTTGCGTTCGCCACGGACAGTGAGGGTGTTGTTCTGAATGCTGACATCAATGTCTTTTTCGTCGATGCCCGGGACTTCAATCTTCAGAATAATGTTGTGCTCGTCTTCGTAGATGTCCACCGGTGGTGCGAGGGTGGTGGTTGTCAACGCCTCTTGCGGACCTTCGGGGCTGTGGGACGCCCGGAAAACACGGTTCATGCGGTTCATGCGATCTTGCATAGCGGATAATTCGCGGAGAGATTCCCAACCTGTCAATAGTGTCATGACGCAGTTCCTCCTTAACAGTAATCTAAGAGGAGTAACTTCAGATGGGCTGACTTAGTTCAGGGAACCTGAAAGAGTAAGAAGGGGTACTTGCTCAATTATCACGCTACGCTTGTGAGATACGGTTGTCAATGTGCCGCTGCGTCCTGATTGCGTATTTAGTTACTTCTTCAAACGTTCGTCCTAGACAATGACGTTTTCCTCGGAAACAATCCCGCAATACCCTGCAAAGTCGTATTTGTGGAACTTCGCCTCTAAGGTCAGACTAACGGCTGCGGACGGAAATTATCGGGACAGAATCAGACCACGGCCGGATTCGGTTCAATTGGGCTTAGACAAATTGTTCGTAGTCGATACCGGCTGTCTCGGTGTGATTGGAGGTTAGCTGATCCAAGATTTACGAGGTTGAATTGATTGATCTTCTTTTCGGACCTAATGCTTTGGTGCACATACTGCTCCACGGGACTATTGGAGAGTTTGGACGTTTGGCAAGTTGATGGCACAGTGGCTGTTTAGGGCGTATGCTTAACACAGTAGTTCCGGATATTTTCTCCTCGCCTTCAGCTCTCCGTGCTTCGCTCCAGACGACTACCCTTCAAGTAAGCAACAGGACTACTGGAGCCTTCATGAGCCTTATTAAAAAAGCTGACGTAGAGAATCATTTTGCCGGACGGCGGAGGAAGAATCCGTTTCCTTTCGGGCCAACAAGTCGGCCAAATGCCATTGGCCATTCTGGAGATGGGTCGCGCGAAGCGAAAGTAAATGAAGCAAAGTCTCGTCAGGGTCATGACCGTGAGCATTCCTCGGTAAAACCATCGGTCGCCGCAACCGAATCTCACGTGGATCCTGCCCGTTCGGCATACACATCGGCAGCCAGAAAACTGCAATCGTGAGAGAACATTCGATCTTCCTACGTACAGGCTGCTTATTGCCCGATGGCCTCGATCTCATACAAGAGAAGTTTGATGAGGCGTGGTCGTCGGCCGGAGATATTATTGCTTCCGCACTGGATCAACAGATCAGGCACGCTGGGTGGCACTTCATGTGGCTGGTAGGTACGTATTCGCGTCACGGTTTCGGCCGGACCGCTAGGACAGCTATCAGTAAGGCGATAACTCTTGCCTTGAATGAAGTGAAAGCCAGGTTCAATGCTGCAGAGTTGGGCTGGGTCAGTGTCTCGAGGTATCCGGGCTTTCAGATTGCTAAGGTCACGATTCATGCGCGTCAGATCCAGCAGCAACCTTCCCTTGGCCTGGTTGACGAGATGAGCATCCGGCAGTTCCCGGCGCGACAAGCCTTCCAAGCTCCAGGCACACCGATCTGATTTGAAGGCGTGCACATCGCATGTGTCATGAACAGTTCAGATAACGAGTGTCGGGATCGCGATGCGCGTGAAAGCGGGGAACTATGCCTCTCTCGGAGATACTGCATAACGAAGGACTAGTTGGGGCTTGTTTCGTAGAAGGTCATCAGCTACCCTTGCCGACACGCATCGCGTTCATCGGCAACCATCTGCCGAGGCAATGCGGCATTGCCACATTCACGACAGATCTATGTGCAGCAGTAGCAGCCGAATACGGTAGCGGCTGTCTCTTCGCCATCCCCGTCAATGATCCCGATTCAAGCTATGAATATCCTGAGCGGGTGCGGCTTGAGCTTGCCCAGGAAGACTGGGCATCGTATGAACGAGCTGCCGAATTTCTTAACTTTAATGGCAACGACCTGGTCTGCATGCAGCATGAGTACGGCATTTTCGGGGGAATTGCCGGCAGCCACATACTGGCGCTGCTTCGCAAATTGAAAATGCCGCTGGTAACGACGCTGCATACCGTCCTGAGTGAACCGGATGAAAATCAGCGCGTCGTGCTCGAAGAGATTGCTCATCTTTCCGATCGCTTGATTGTAATGAGCGAACATGCGGCGTGTCTTCTGCGCGATGTATATGACGTGCCATGCGAAAAGATCGATGTCATTCCCCACGGTGTACCGGACCTTCCCTTCATGGATCCCAATTATTTTAAGGACCTGTTTGGCACTGAGGGGAAGTTCGTGCTGCTTACATTTGGCTTGCTGTCTCCTAACAAAGGAATTGAAAACGTGATTCGCGCGCTGCCGGCGATTTTGGCGAAACATTCAAACCTGGTGTACATCGTTTCCGGCGCAACCCATCCTCACATCAAGCGGCGCGAGGGTGAGCGTTACAGAGAAGAACTAAAGGCTCTGGCAGAGGAATGTGGGGTTTCCTCGCATGTGATCTTCAACAACCGTTTTGTGAGCGCAGAGGAACTGGTGGCGCATGTAGGGGCCGCAGACATCTATATCACCCCCTATCGCCAGGAGGCCCAGGTTGTTTCCGGCACGTTAGCCATCGCGGTGGGCGCGGGAAAAGCGATCATCTCCACGCCATACTGGCATGCTAGAGAGCTGCTTGCCGATGAACGTGGCGTGCTCGTTCCGTTCGACGATCCTGATTCCATCACCGAGGCGGCGATCAGGTTATTGGACAACGATGCTGAGCGGCATGCGATGCGAAAACGAGCCTATCTCTACTCACGCGGCACGACCTGGCAAAGCACGGCGCAAGCTTACATGGCGAGTTTTCAGCGTGCACGTGTGGAACGGATGCTGCGGCCACGTGCCGCTTTGCCGGACATCTACGCGGTGAAAGCGACAGGCGGGATCCCGATGCTCAACACGGGGCACTTATCGATCATGACCGACGATACCGGCATCCTGCAGCATGCCATATTTACCGTACCCAATAGTCTTGAAGGGTATACAACCGATGACAATGCGCGCGCGCTGATCGTAGAAACACTGCTGAACGCTTCGGCTCTATCTGCCAGACATGAGCATGTGAGGCTGTCTCAACGGTACCTGTCCTTCCTGTTGCTTGCCTTTTATAACAAGACTGGCAGGTTCAGAAATTTTCTGAGTTATGACCGCCGATGGCAGGAAGACGTTGGCTCTGAAGACAGCCATGGTCGCGCCTTATGGGCACTGGGAACGGTGCTTGGCTGTTCGGAAGATCCGGGACTGAGAGGCGCGGCAGGCCGACTCTTCGAGGTCGCCTTTCCGGCAGCTCTGACGTTCACCAGCCCTCGTGCATGGGCGTTCTCGGTGTTGGGCATGCAGGCCTATCTGGACTGGTTTCCCGGGGACAGGGTGATCCAAGGTGCCCGGAATGCGCTCGCGAATCAATTGCTCGATGTCTATGAGCGCAGTCATTCCGAAACATGGCAATGGTTTGAGAAGAGCCTATCCTACTCAAACGCAAGGCTGTCACAGGCACTCTTACTCGCGGGATGGCAAAGCGGCAACGAGAGGATGGTCGCCGTTGGGTGCGAGTCTCTCAAGTGGCTTGTGGCCCAGCAACACCGAGGCGATGGGGATATCTTCGTTCCGATAGGCTCCAGAGGATTTTTTGCGGAAGGCGGAGAGAAGGCCCGCTTCGATCAGCAACCCGTCGAGGCATGCGCGACCATCTCTGCGTGTCTGCTGGCATATCGATTAACCAGCGAGCAGCAGTGGCTGGAGGAGGCATGGTGCGCCTTCCGCTGGTTTC
>Ga0206966_1134_pt1 | contig 20068 bp, 9 predicted proteins | sample Alteio_BWOrgHeat_23_FD_152970 | JGI IMG/M metagenome (GOLD analysis project Ga0206966, IMG submission 152970) | Enriched cells from forest soil in Barre Woods Harvard Forest LTER site, Petersham, Massachusetts, United States -... | ecosystem: Environmental > Terrestrial > Soil > Temperate forest > O...
GGAGGAGAGGCTCCCTGCACCGGCCTGGATCTTGACGGGTCACAACCGGAGCGGAGCCCCTTGAGCTAACGATCCTCTTTGTCCCAGCCTCCGTGCCGTTGGACAAGCTTGCCACCGACTGGGCGGAAGGCTGCGACAAGATCATCTTACGCCGATGCCCGGTTTGTAAGCAGGATTCGATCATCGGTCACGGATGCCGGCGCAAGCAGGCACACGACGAGTATCACGACTGGATCGCGATCCGCCGCGGCCGTTGTGCCGGTTGCGGGACGACTTTTACTTTTCTTCCGCTGCTTTCTCTCCCTTACTCGCAACGGCAGCTGGTAACGTACACCGCAAACATGCAGACGTCGCTGATCGGGATGGAGGCATGTTCCGGAGCGCATTTCTTGGGACGCGCGTTGCGGAAGCAGGGCCATGATGTGCGGCTGATCGCAGCCCAGTTTGTGAAGGCTTTCGTGAAGTCCAACAAGAACGACCGAATGCCCAGTACGGACCCCGGACAATGCAGCCAGTCATCGTGTGGGATGAGAACGAAGGCACGCTGCACATGATGTACAGAGGCAGCCCGGTAGCTAATGATGACTTGTTCATAGCGTCGCACGATGGACAGATACAGGAATCGCCAAGTCAGGGCCGAGCGGCTGGGATCCTGCGACGAAATGTTTTCAGCGATTCTCACTTGACTTTGCCAGCGGTGATGCTAAGCTTTCCGCGCAGTTTCTGGGTTACCGCCGGTGACGTCTCCCTCCTACATACGGCACTGTCGACAGCCTTTCCCTCACCCTTCACTGTTCTGTTCAGAGGGTTTATGAAGAATCGAGTCTGTCTTTCCCTGGTTCCACTCCTTCTTTCTCCAGTTCTTCAGATCAGTCTGCTTGCGCAGAACTCGAAGATCCCTAACATTTCTTCTTCCTCAAGCACTGGGAGCCCTCTTACTGCGAGCTTCGAGGAGGCTCCGCTTAGCTTCGAAGAGAACCAGGGCCAAAGCAATCCTGGAGTGAAGTTTCTCTCGCATGGCAATGGGTATTCGCTCTACCTCACCGATTCGGCGGCGGTGCTGGTGCTGGCGAAGCATGAGAACCATTCGAAGATTCCGGGTCGTAACTCTGTCACTGGGGATGTAATTCGCATGGAGCTGTCGGGAGCGCGACCGGACCTTCGTGTGAGCAGCGCCGACGAACTTCCCGGCAAGGCCAACTACTTTATCGGCAATGATCCGTCGAAGTGGCGCGCCGGGATTCCGACTTATGCCAAGGTCAGGTACGAGGATGTTTATCCGGGCATCGATCTGGTGTATTACGGGAACCAGCGGAATCTGGAGTATGACTTTATTGTCTCTGCTAAGGTCGATCCCAGCCTGGTGCGCCTACGATTCCAAGGAGCCGAGCGGCTTAGCGTTACCTCTTCCGGCGATCTTGCCATCCGTGGCCGTAATGGCGAAATCGCCTTCCATAAGCCAGTGGTTTATCAGATGAAGGATGGCATCCGCGAGTCGGTGGAAGGCCGCTTCCGGCGTCTAGATGGGAACAGCATCGGCTTCAGGCTGGCGAGCTATGATCATACGCGCGCTGTGGTCATCGACCCGGCGCTCGCTTACTCAACTTATCTTGGCGGCAGCGGCCCGTGCCTGAACCCGGGACTATCGCCTGCCGGGACTTGTGATTCGGCCAACGCTATCGCAGTCGATGCCGCCGGAGGTGCCTACGTTGTAGGCGGCACGATAAACGCCGACTTCCCGGTCACGGCGAGCGCCTTCCAGAAGGTGAACAACGGCATGGCCTTTAACAACGGTTACTACATAAATAACACGTTTGTTACGAAGTTCAACCCATCCGGTTCCGCACTGATCTATTCTACTTATCTTGGCGGCACGACTCAGGACGAATCGGTGGGCTTTTTCAATGGCGACGTTGCTACAGGTGTGGCCATCGACACCGCTGGGAACGCCTATGTCACGGGATTCGCCTCCTCGTACAATTTCCCCGTCACAAGCAACGCTTTCCAAAAGGTAAATAATGCTGGTTTCGGTGGCGGTTCAGTCCCGGTCTCCTCGAACGCATTTGTGACCAAATTGAACGCCACCGGCTCGGCGCTTATCTACTCCACCTACTTTGGCGGAAGCGGCAGCGTGGATGTCAATCCCGGCGAACTTGTCGGAGACAGCGCTGCGGGCATCGCCGTCGATGCAGCCGGGTACGCTTACATCGTTGGAAGTGCGGGGTCCGGCGACCTTCCGGTTACGAGCAGTGCTTTCCAGAAAGTTAACAATACCGGGGGTGGCGGAAATTTAAACCTGTTCATCACCAAGTTCAACCCATCCGGTTCCGCGCTGGTGTATTCCACCTATCTTGGCGGCAGCGGATGGTTCGATAACCCGGGAGATCCTTTCGGGGATTCGGCGGGCGGTATTGCCATTGACTCGGCCGGAGATGCGTATGTAACCGGGACTGCCTACTCAAGAGATTTTCCAGTGACCGGCAATGCCTATCAGAAGGTCAATAACTCTTTTTATGATGCCCCGATGTTCTGTTGTGGCGGCACCAACGCGGTCATCAGCGAGCTGAACCCCACCGGCTCCGCGCTCGTCTACTCCACTTACCTGGGCGGAAGTCTGTTCGATGGAGGGAACGCCATTGCGCTCGATGCGGCGGGGAATGTCTTTGTTGCCGGGTCCACTCAATCGCCGGACTTTCCTACGACTCCCGGCGCCTTCCAGACCACCGGTGGCGGAAGCAGTCCGTATGTAAACGTAGATGCCTTCATAACTGAGCTGAATCCCGCCGGCTCGGCGCTGGTGTACTCCACTTATCTTGGCGGTAGCGGGGGTGACGCGGCGAACAGCATTGCTCTGGATGCTTTCGGCAGCGCCTACGTGACCGGCTCGACATCTTCGACTAATTTTCCTGTTACGGGTGACGCGTTTCGCAAAGCCATCCACGGCAACGGCGATGTCTTTGTCAGCAAGCTCGATCCCTCCGGATCGACCATGCTGTACTCCAGTTATCTGGGCGGAAACGGCGGGGACACCGGAAGCGGAATCGCCGTGGACTGGTTTGGGGATGCCTACATCGCGGGCACGACCTGCTCTACGGATTTTCCGCTTGCCGGAGCTCCTTTTCAGACAGCCAACAAGACTCCGGGATGTACTGCCTTCGTCAGCAAGTTCATCGTGAATACCGTGACGGGAACAAGACTTGTCTCTAATGGCAATCCGGCGACGGCGAGCAGCACGGTGGAGTTTACGGCTAGCGTGACGCCGAACACGGGCAGCACGGTTCCCACGGGCTCCGTCGTATTCAGTCTGGATGGAACGCCACAGGTCACGGCGCCGCTGGATGCGAGCGGCCAAGCCTCCTACTCGAACTCGACGCTGGCCGCGGGCAGATACACGATCACGGCTACTTATCTCGGGAATTCAACTACCTCGGGAAGTACCGCCACTGTCGGCCAGGAGATTATTGGCAATCCGGCGCGCATCACGGTAGTTTCCGGCAACGGCCAGACGGGTTCCGAGGGATCACCCCTGCCTGAGCCTTTGGTAGTGCAGGTTCAGGATGCGAGAGGTGTTCCGGTGCCGGGAGCGGCCGTCACCTTCGCCAGCAGCAGCGGAGTCTCCTGGTCCGCCAACCCGGTTTTGACGGATGCGAACGGCCGGGCATCGGTGACGGTCACCTATGACACCGGAGGAAGCAAAACGGTGACAGCCTCTGTGGAACATGTTTCCATTCCCGCCACTTTCGAACTAAGCGTGAACTGGTCTGATCGCATCACGATAGTGTCAGGAAACAATCAGACCACGGTTAGTGGCTATGCCAAATTCCCTGAGCCCCTGATTGTGCAGGTTACGAATGCGAAGGGTGTTCCTTTACCAGGTCAAGTTGTCAACTTTGACGGCGATGGCTCGGGCGTCTCAACGGCCCCAAACCCCACCACGACCGATGCAAATGGCCGGGCATCGGTCATGGCATATAGCGGTGCCGACCCGGGTCCGGAGAGAGTGGATGTCTGGACGGAGCACACTCTCATTTGGGCCGTTTTTGATCTCACCGCAATAGTGCCGGCACCCTGAGGCGCAGGCCGGCAAATCGGCAAAGAGGTTTCGATCACCGGTGATTTTCTTTGCCGGTGATCATGCCTGCTGGGGCGGTGCGCGCCGCTGCGCGCATGCAGGAAGCCAGTTCAGTTCCCTTCTCGTACCGGAAGGCGACAGAGAGATGCTGTCGTCTGACCGGATTCGCGCATCAGCCTGGCAATCGAAGTGAACGTGTTCGAACTGATCCGCCATCTCCTGAAAAGTCCTAGGGCTGTATCTGAAGCGCCCTCGGAGTACTCCCGATCTACCGCCTCGTGCCAACCGGGCGCTCCAGATGTCGGGTAAGGGAACGACATCGCTGCCGCTCCCTCCCCTCAGAACCGGACTGGATGGTATCCCATCATCCGGCTCAAGCCGTGTGTAAACCCCACGCGAGTGGAGCCGGTGTTACAACGCAATTGGATCGGCGATGTTCATGCTCACCTTGAGTCTCTTTCGATCCTCGAAGTATCCGCGGCAGTGTGGGTCGAACGGGTTAGCATCCGATTTCACTTTAACGTGTCGTACGATGGGAGTCTTGGTGGGATCAACCAGCCTCGACATCACCGTACGCGAACGTTGCGCGTTAGAGTCAGCGAGTACAGCGAAGCACCACTTACGTCTGCCGAGCCTGTACCAGTATCGATCTGCGATCCAGGTAGCGGACTTCTTCGGATGACGGCGCTTCGCCCATAGCCAGAGCGAGTTCCAGAGGCACATCCCTACTTTCCGATACGCCGAGGACGCCACGATATGACGGTGATAGTTTGCCCAACCCCGGATCATCGGATTGAGCGCCCTTATCAAGTTCTCCTGCTTCGCAGTGCGATTCTGATGAATCACATCACGTACCTTTTCCAGAAAAGCATGCAAGTTCTTTTTGGAGGGTGTAATCAGGAGTTTGCCGTTATATTTACGCAGGTTCTGCCCCAGGAAGTCGAACCCTTGGTTGATATGCGTGATGCAAGTTTTCTCGGGTGAGAGCTGCAAGCCCCGTTCGAGCATGAACTGCTCTACCAGAGGCTTGACTTCGTTCTCCAGCAACTCTTTTGAGTTTCCGGTGATGATGAAGTCATCGGCATACCGAACGAAGTTCACCTTCGGGCTGTGCACCTTCCCTTGCATTACCTTCTTACGAAAGGTCTCCTTGAGAAGCCGTTCCAACCCATCCAGTGTCAGGTTCGCCGCCGTGGGCGAAATAATTCCGCCCTGCGGTGTACCTGCCTCCGTAGGAAACAGTGTTCGATTTTCCATGAAGCCCGCCTTCAACCACTTTCTCAGCACCTCTTTATCGGTGGAAATATGGTCGAGCATCCATGCGTGACTGATATTGTCGAAGCAGCCACGGATGTCACCCTCCAGAACCCACTGTGCGCTGGTCTTATGGGACAGCACGATGAAGCACTGACTGATGGCGTCGGCGGTCGAGCGTTTCGGACGAAAGCCATAGGAGTTGGGGTCGGCTGTCGTCTCCGCGACGGGGAGGAGCGCCAGCAGATACAACGCCTGCATGGCGCGACACTTCATCACGGGGATTCCCAGCGGCCGCAGTTTTCCGTTGGCCTTCGGGATGTAGACACGTCGCAGCGGTTGCGGCTGATAGCCACGCCGTCGCAGCGTGTCGATGGCCCTATATCTGGACGCCGGAGTTCTCCAGATCGCTCCGTCCACTCCCGGCGTGTTCTTGCCCTTGTTGCGCGTCACTCGTTTCACAGCCAGAGCTCGACCGCAGAACGAGCGGGTCAGCAACCATTGCAAGGCTTTCACCTTGCCTTGACGGCCTTCCTATGTTGCCTTGACGATACGCGCCTGCAGTCTCCTGACCCTGAGTTCGCACTGGGACCAGTTGATCTGTTCCCATTGCTTTCCAGGACCGGAGGCTGCACACATGGTTGGTGCCACGTTCATTTGCGATTTCCTCCCGCGAAGATTCTGAAGGTTCTTTCGTCAACCACGACCAGCTGGAAGTCTGCCTGTTTTCGCAGCGGAGTGATATTGCAACCCTATCCGCTCCATTACAGAGCGGCATTTGCTTTCTCCAGCCTCCTTTACCCGCTGCCCCAACAGCGTGCCTTGCGGCATCGCCTGCCCCCGAGAGGGCGGAACATCGGGCTTACCTTGTTTCGCTTGAATGACACGAATGACGTAGTCCCTGCCTATACACCAGCAGCCTTCGTGTCCGTGTGCTCCCAGACTGTGATGAAGCAACCGGCTGCATGCCATTGGCCAGAGCCTGTCAGCGTCTTGGCTCTTTGTCTTTAACGATGCCTTCAGCAGTTCACTTATGTTGGACATATCATTCAGCCTGACCCTCTCACCGCCCTGACGCTGGCAGTGTGGGAGATCTCCTCGTGGAGTTCTTCCTACCCGTAGAGGAAGAGGTATGTTGTCTCGACAGCTTTCGACCCAGCCGTTACCAGCTACGCCAATGTCGATAGGCTACTGCGGACGGAACCGCAGGTTCAGCTCACGAATCCTCCCGTGTTGAACAATCATTCAAACGACTTCAAGTCGCACCCAGCCCTAAGACTTAGCTTTATTCATCGCGATATGAGCCTACGGCAAACTGGCAAGAGTCGAAGGTCCCTCTGCCTAATTACTCGGCTCGAAGCGCTTCGACAGGATCGACAGCCGCAGTGCGGCGAGCCGGCAAATAGCTTGCCAATGCCGCTGCAGAAACCAGCGCAACGGGTACGGCTGCGAACGTGATCGGATCGAGTGGGCTAATGCCAAACAGTAACGTTCGCATGAGGCGCATAAGTGCCGCAGCAGCGCCGAGGCCGACGGCCGTACCAACTCCGGTAAGCACCAACGCGGAGCGAACGAACATCCACGCCAATTCGCTCTTCTTCGCGCCCAACGCCATGCGGATGCCGATCTCGCGTGTGCGCTGCGAGACCGCATATGAAATCACGCCGTAGATACCAAGGATGCCGAGAGCGAGCGCCATCGTTCCCGCAATTGCCAACATGACCACTGTGAACGAGGTGCGCGCCATCGATTCGCTGTAGATATCCTGCATGGTGCTGATGGATGCAACCGGCAGGTTCGCATTCACCGACCAGACGGCCTGCTGCATTTCATTGATGAGGGCCGGCGTTCCCGCGCGATCGGTGCGCAGCGCGAAGTAGACAGTGCGCCTTACATCGACAGGTCCGGGACCGTAAAGATCGGGCTTCAGCGAAGGCCAGTACACGGTGGCCGGCGCGATCTGATCGACGCCATTCTCGCGCACATCCTGGAGCACCCCGACAACCTCATGCCACGGCTTGCTGGGCGAATTGTATTCGCGGAAGTGCTTGCCGATGGCTCCCTGCGACGATCCCCACAGCTCGCGAGCCAGGTTCTCAGAAACCATGCCCACCGGTCTCAGGCCGTAGATGTCCGTCCAGGTGAAATCGCGCCCTGCAACGATCCTCGTTCCGGTGGTGTGGAAGTAACCCGGGGAAACGTAGTTGAACAGGCGCATGGGAGGTTGTTCGCCTTGATAGTTTTTTTCCTTCGATGAAAATGTTGTCCCACGCGGGCTCGCCTCCACTCATGGGAACTGAAACGGCGAAGCCTGCTGAGGAAACTCCAGGCATCGCGGCGAGCTTGTCTTGAATATTGTTCTGAACGCGGAGGACGGCCTGCGGGTCGCGAACCAGCGTCTCCGGAATCGAAATACGCATCAACTGCAGCGATGCGGGCCCGGAGAAGCCCAGATCGACCTTGCGCATTGCATTGAAGGTACGGATCATCAGCACGGCGCTTATGAGGAGCACCAGCGCCATCGCCACCTGCGCTACGACAAGCAGGTTGCGTCCCCGCTGCCGCTCACGGCTCACGCTTGCCGTTCGCATGGCACCGATCAAGGGCACGGCTTGCCGCGATGGAGCGTAGCGTAGCATTGGAATGGAGCCGAACAACAGTCCGGAGAGCACCGACAGTATCAGGGTGAATGCGAGCGATCGGGCGTCGAGCGAGATCTCGCTCAGCCGCGGCAGATTCTCCGGGCCGATTGCCGTCAACAGGCGCAGTCCTGCATAGGCAACTCCTATGCCGACTGCACCGCCGCACACGCCAAGAGTCACGCTCTCCAATAGCAGTTCGCGGGCAATTCGCCATCTGCCGGCGCCTAGAGCAGAGCGCACCGCGAGCTCCTGCTGGCGCGCATCAGCACGTACAAGCAACAGGTTGGCCACGTTGGTGCACGCGATCAGCATCACCACGCCAATCGTCGCCATCACCACCCACAGCACGTTACCGACGCTGCCGACGACCTGCTCCTTCAAGGGCCGAAGCATCGGCGTAATCTTCCAGGTCCGAAAAAAATATGGATCGACGCCTGGACCATTCGTCCACGAGCCCATCCAGACATTGAGCAGACGCGCCACATCCGCGTCGGCCTGCGAGATCGTAACGTCCGGCCGTAGCCGCGCGATGCCGCGAAACGCAAAGCCGGACAGTGGCTCCTTGACCGGATCGAAGGCCAGCGGCACCAGCAGATCGAAGTCGTAATTGACCACCCTGAAGCCACGCGGCATCACACCCGCAATCTCATGCGACCGGGAATCGACGCTGATCGTGCGGCCCACCACACCCGGATCGCCGCCGAATCGCCGCTGCCAGTATCCATAGCTGAGCATCACCCGCTGTGCACCGCGTGGGTTCTGATCAGCTGCGGTAAGCCATTGCCCCGCAGCAGCGGGCACGTTAAGCGTCTGGAGAACGCCATCTGTAATCAGCGCTGTGTTGACCTGTTCCGGTCGCGCGATCCCCGTGACGCTTGCCGTTCCAGGCAGCCATACCCCTACCGATTGGAATGCACGGTTATGCGCGGCAAAAGTGAGATACATGGAGGGCGAGAGCCGCAACTCATCCCGGAACTCGGCCAGCCCGGGCGCGCCCGGCGCGATCAGGCGCACCGCAGCCAATTGCTGCGGATCGGGGTAGGGCAGCGGCCGGACCAGCACGCTGTTGAGCACGCTGAACACTGCCGTATTCGCTCCGATGCCGATAGCCAGCGTGAGTACCACCGTGATCGCGAACGCCGGCGACCGTCCCAGCCGGCGACCAATGTGTTTAAGGTCTACGAGCAGCGATTCGAATATCTGCCACTGCCAGACCTCACGGCTCCGCTCTTCGAACAGCGTGGCATTGCCGAACTCGCGCCGAGCCATACGCTCGGCTTCCACGCGCGTATGCCCCTCATCCATCAGCTCATCGATCCGTTCTTCGAGGTGTTCCTGGATAGAAACAGAGATGTCGTCATAGTGGCGATATCTGGAAAAGAACCGACTGAACCGTGGCAATCCACACCTCCTAGGCTTTGGCTGCTGCGGTAAGCACGCGCGTAAAGCCTGCAAACATCCTCTCGAAACTGACCACTTCGCTTTCGAGGTGACGAATGCCTGCTGCAGTGAGCCGATAAATCCTGGTTGGGCGTCCCTTGGCCGAGGTCCCGGTCTCAGCCTCCAGCCAGCCTTCTTTGAGCATTCTCTGCAGGGCCGGATAGAGCGACCCCTCTTCTACCGGGAGCAGGTCGTCTGAAACCTGCTTGATATGCTTCACCAGCGCATAACCATGCATGGGCTTCAGCTTTAGCGATTGGAGAATCATAGTCTCCAGCGCTCCAGGGAAAAGGTCGCGATGTTTGGGGTTTTTCGCCATTCAAGAATATTATGACCAGTATACCTATTTTGTAAATAGGTATACTCGAACCGCTCCCGGACATCCATGATAAGTAAAGTCAAGGGAAAAGCGAGGATCTTCGTGCCTTGCTCGGAGGCGGGGTGATGTATTTTGCAGTTCCTTTCCTGGCGCTTTTTGTTTGGGCTCCTGCGGTGGAGTGCAGAACCAGACATCCATTTGCTCTCTCTGGCCTAGGCCGTCACAGATGTTTGAGTTGAGGTTCTCTGCCAGTCTCGAAACAAATGGATTGGAGCCTTGAGAGCGGATGCTCCGTCGCTCAACCGATTTGATGTGAGACCTGGCAGAGTGCGCTTGAAAAGCCCTGTATATGGCAGACGGCAGTTATGCCGCGACGCGTGAACCTCGCGAAGTACGAAGGCGCGTTCTCCGCGACCAAGCATTTTAATATCAATAACCTAATTTGCTTGCGGGGGGTGGATTTGAACCACCGACCTTTGGGTATGGGTGATGTAAGAGCGTATTTTGAACGAGTTGCTAGAGTGGTTGGGAGTTTCAAAGAGTGCCAAAGAGCCGTAAGACATTTCGCGCAACGGTATTTGGGGTTGGATTGGGGTTGGAAACCGTGGAGCGGCAATCGCGACGTCCTCCAACGGAGTGTTCTTACGGAAACCCCCGTCTTTCGAGCAGCCACGGGGTGAGCTAAGCAGATAGACAGCTCGGCCGTTTTCGGCAGTCCCATGAGTCATTGTCCGAGAAGTCGTCGACTAATCAGCCATGTGCCAACTTCCGAGGCGGGGAGTCACCCTGTTTATTCCTTTGGGAAATTAGGGGTCGCGGAAGCGGTAGCCGACGTAGCTATCCGTGAGCAGGTATGTCGGATGAGCGGGATCATCCTCCAGTTTCCGGCGCAACTGACTGATATACGTTCGCAGGTATTCTCGTTCGCCGCCGTATTCCGCACCCCAGACAAGCGCCAACAATCGCTTGTGCGCCAGTGGACGCCCCGCATGCCGCATGAGCGTGTGTAACAGTTCGAATTCCTTCGGCGTCATACGAATGTCCTCTCCCTTTTTTGCGACACGACGTGCCGATGGGTCCAGAGTAATGTCACCCACAGTGACAGTTCGGTCTGGGGAGTCGGTCGTTGCCCTAAAGCGGCGGATCGCGGAGCGGAGACGCGCGCTCAGCTCCAGAAACTGGAAAGGCTTGGTGATATAGTCGTCTGCTCCCGCGTCCAACGCCTCGACCTTATCCTTTTCCTCATCTCGCACGGTAAGTACGAGAATCGGGATGAGTGGATGCGTTTGGCGTATGCGCCGGCAGGTTTCCATGCCGCCAATACCAGGCATGTTTACGTCCAGCAAGATCGTTTCACATTTGCATTGGTGCAGCGCGAGAAATGCCGCTTCGCCGCAGGATGCCTCACTCGGGCAAAATCCCACTGCTTCAAGCGTATCGCGCAAACTCTGGCGCAATGCCATGTCGTCTTCGACAATCAATACTGAGCCCAATGCGGTCATGTAACTTTCTCCGTGGAAGCAGGGATCGCGATGACAAAGGTTGTCCCGGTCTGAACGTCACTCTCGATAGAGATCTTGCCGCCGTGTGCTTCTACAGCCTTCTTGGCCACCGAGAGACCTAAACCGGTTCCGGGAGCGCGGTGTTCCATGGAGGGACTGCGATAGAAACGCGTGAACACTTTATTCCGCTCCGTGGGTGGGATGTAGGAGCCCTGATTATGAATCCGAAGGACAGCCTGTGATTTGGAGCAGTCCGCAGAAATTCGTACCAGCGAATCCTGAAAGCCGTATTTGGCGGCGTTGTCCAGGATTTGGACAAGCGCCAAATTCAGGATCTGAGGATCACACCGAACTTTGGCGGCGTCCGGCATTATGGAGACATCGACGTGCCTGGATTTCAGTTGAACAGCACACTCGTCCAGAACTCCTTCTATCAGGGTTCGTGCATCGATTGCTCCCTCGCGCAGGACAAACTGGCTGGGATCCAATCTTGATGTGTGCAGCAGACGTGTCGTGAGTTGGCTAAGGCGAGTGGCTTCCCGGTTGATGAGATCCACGAGTCTGGTTTGTCGAGCACCAAGCTCATTAGCTGCCAGTAGCCCGGAGCTGGCGACCGTGATCGTCGCCAGTGGGGTCTTGAACGCATGAGCCAATCCATCAAGCAAAGCAGAGCGTAGTTCTTCAGAGTGTCGTTCTGCTTCTACATTCATTTCAACCGCCAGTGACCGCGTTCGTTCGATCGCAATGGCGGTAATGGATGCAATCGAGTTGATGCTTAAAGAGTCGATTGAGTGTCCATGGAGCATCAATGCACCGACAGCGCGGGTTCCGAAGAATAAAACACGAAGCGACGTGCGATTCGAGGCATCGTCGTAATTGCGCTCGTTGAAATAGACGGCTTTGGTGGCGTCTTCCGCCTTCGGAGTTTCACCGAATCTGGAGAGCGTGCCTTCATATGCGTTCCAGAGAGCAACGCCCTGGAGAGGAAAGCTCCTCTTGATCAGGACGCAGAGCTGCTGTTCCGGAGACTGCTTCCAATCAAGGAGAAGCAAGTCGCGACAGAGCTCATGAAGTGCCTTTTGCTCGATGCTTTGCTTCTCCAACATCAGCTGATGTCGGCGCGCTCGATCGGAGAGGCGGCTCACCATCAGCGAAACGCCTTCAAATGTGGCGAGAGCGGTCCAATCTTCAGGGCGATCCACACGAAAACTCAACAATGGCGGCGCGAAGTAATACTCAAGGCATAACGTAGCCACGACGGACACAACACTTGCTTCCGTAAATCCCGCTTTGCGGGCTATCGCCAGAGTGACGAATAGATAGACCGAAATTGTCGTCGCGAGGTTCAGGTGATGGTTTGCAATCGTGCCAAAGCCGACAAAGAAGGCTGAAGCAAAAAGAACCAGCGTCATCGAACGGATACGTGCGTGGCGCACAGAATATTCTTCCTCTCAAACAATTGAAGATGGAATCTCGTAAGAAAGTCGTATCGAAGCCGCAACGAAACTATAAGTGAGACGGGAGGTCATTTATGCCTCCCTTGTGGGTTGCGAATTCAGATGAGCCTAGCCGGCATAAATGCCGGTTAGGAGAAATATATGAATGAGTTTGAAACCCCAGCACAGGAATTCCACAGCCTCGCGATTGCCCTTTTGCGGGCGCAGCAGACGCGGCAGTGGCTTCTTGACGTTGAGAAATCTAGCGAGCGGAGGTCCCGCACATCACTCATCAGTGCGGCGGGAAGCCGGTTTCGCATTGCGGGAATTGCTATTGCAATCCTTGCGGTACTCCTGTGCTCGAGCAGGTGTTTTGGCCAGTCCACGTTTGGAGGTATTCGCGGAACTGTTCAGGATGCGTCCGGTGCTGCAATCCCGGATGCGCAGGTTACGCTACACAGCATCGATGAAAACACCGATCAGGTAACGAAAACAGACGCGACCGGCAGCTTTACCCTGGAAAATGTGAAAGCTGGCAAATATAGCCTCCGAGGGCAGCGGTCGGGATTCGCAGACACAGTCGTCGACGGCATCGCATTAGCTGCAAGACAGGATCTCAGGTTTACGCTCTCGATGGAGGTCGCTGCGCAGCAAACAACCGTCCAGGTCACCTCTTCTGCTGCAGAAGTCAATACAGAAAATGCCATTCTTGGCGACTCAAAAAATGCCGCGGATATAGGCCAGCTTCCGCTGAATTTTCGTGCTTCCACCACCAGCCCGCTGGCGGCGCTTGCGACTTCGGCCAATGTACAACAGGACAGCCAGGGGAATTTCGCCATCGGCGGCGCAACCTCGAGTCAGATCGGGTTCTCCGTCGACGGCATCTCCTCCGTGAACGTCTTCCAGAGCGGTGTTGCACTTACGGTGAATGCTGCCGGCTCCAACCCCTATCCTTCATCTGAGGGTATTGCCGAACTCAAGGTTACGGCTTTCAACAACAACGCCGAGTTTTCTCAGGTGGCTGATGTGACCTTTACGACCAAGCCCGGGACAAACCAGTTTCATGGGAGCCTGTTCGAGTATCTCCAGAATGACGCCCTGAATGCCAAAGTGTATAACTTCCCAGAGAAGGCGCCGGAGCGATTCAATACCTTTGGGGGAAGCCTTGGCGGACCGGTCCTTATTCCTCATCTTTATAACGGCCACAACAAGACATTCTTCTTCTTTGACTACGAAGGCAATCGCAGGAGAACCTCCGCGGCGGAGCAATATACCGTGCCGACCGCTCTCGACAGGACGGGAAATCTAAGCGATCTAGCCTCGACGGTTCCGGGTGGTCTCATCGATCCATTCACCGGCCAAGCATACACCAATTATCAGATCACAAGCCCTCTCAGCCAATCGTCACTGACGTTGCTGAAGCACTACTATCCGTTGCCGAATGCCACCAACCTTGGCGGGGGGCTGAATTACCAGACGCTTGTTCCAACCCCCTCAAACACGAACGGTTTCGACGGACGCGTCGATCAGGTGATTACGTCGAAGCAGCAAGTCTATGCCCGATTCAATTGGAAGAACCTTCTCGTCAACGTCCTGAACCCGCTGCTTCCGAATGATGTGGACACGGAGCACGACCGAAGCTTTCTGATTTCTCACAACTATGTCATCGGCAGCCGCTGGCTGAATGAGTTTCGCTTTGGATTCACGCACACGATCCTCTCTCCGGATTTTCCGATTGAGGGCGCAGCCGCCATCTCTCAACTGGGATTCCAGGGTGTAGATGTTTCCCATCATCCGACCGATGGCGGGTTTCCCAGCATCGTCTTCTCCGACGGCACGAACTTCACGCCGATCGGCAGAGATCATGTGGGCCCCACACAGTCGAGCACCAATCAGCTTGCGGATAACGTTACATACAGTCGGGGCAGGCACACCATACGTGCCGGCGTCGACGTTCGCTGGGCGCGATTCCAGGTGTCTGAGATCGAAACTCCGTCCGACGATTACGGCCTCTTCAGCTTCAACCAGAACATCTTTACCGGCAGCTCCTTTGGAGACTTTCTCCTCGGTATTCCGAACACCACCTACTTTGCGGTCACAGGCCCTAGAAACAATGCCGGCGGTCCTCAGACTGGCATCTATGGGCAGGATGAGTGGCGGGTGAATGATCGACTGACCGTGAACGTGGGGCTGCGCTGGGAGCTGCTTCCTCCCTTTGTCGACGTCAACGGAATTCAGGCCAATTTTGATCCAAAAACGAACTCGGTGATCGTCAACAACAATCTGTATAACAAATTAGGTGGACCCGTCCTGGCCTTCCTGCAGTCCTTCAACGCCTGCAATGCAGCGCCTCCGGGCTTTTCTGCACCTGCCGATGCTGGATACGCTCCTTCGACGGCGCTGCCCTGTACTGCTGTCGTATCGAATAGCCAGGAAGGCTTGGCCAAAGGTCTGCGGCAGACGTATCTCCGCAATTTCGATCCTCGCGTTAGTATCGCCTGGCGTCCATTGAATAGCGATAAGACCGTTCTCCGCGCGGGTTTCGGCATCTTCACCATCACCGCTCTTGGACAGCTTCAGAACAACAATGAAAGCAACCCGCAGGCATCTGTCTATACCTATACCAACAAGAACGCCAGCGGGGTTCCATCGTTCCAGTTTCCGCAGGTCGCTCCTCCTGGTGTGGCCGCACAGGCTCAGGTTGGAGGCGGCACGATCGAACAGGCTACAGATCCGCGCTATCGCGACGCGCAATCCGCACAGTGGAACGTCACTCTTGAACAGGCGCTTACTTCGAACACCGCGGTGCGGGTCAGCTACGTGGGCATGAACTCTTACCGTCTGCCTGTCACCGTCAATTTCAATCAGCAACTGCCTACGACGGTGCCCACGCCGCTGCCCAATCCGAACCCGATTCCATTTCCAAACTGGGGGACCATATTCTCAACGGAAAACCTCGGTCACCAGAACTACCAGGCGTTGGAACTGCAGGCGACGCACAGAATGGGTAATGGGCTGTCGTACCAGGCTAACTATACCTGGGCGCATAACCTTAGCGATGCTCAAGGTGACGCGCCGACCGCCTTTCAGGGCGAGACCCGTTACGGGCTTGCAGACGAAGATCGCTTCGCCATTAACAAAAATCGCGGGAACGTGATTGGAACCCGGCGCAATCGCTTTCTGCTGACCGGAACGTATGAGTTGCCATATGGTCAGGGGCGCCGCTGGTCGAACTCCTCGTCTGTTGTGAACGGCATCTTAGGCGGCTGGAACCTCAACACGATCGCATTGCTGGAGACGGGTCCATACCTGACTCCGACGATGAGCGTGAGCAACGACCAGACCAATACGAATCCTGCTGGCGCCGGTATAGCGGTGGTTCGTCCGGATCGGGTGGGCAATCCGATCCCAACTCACCGCACTAATGCCAATTACTTCAACATCAACGCCTTTGCGTCGCCTCCACCGGGTGCGGGACGGGTTGGCGACGCTGGAGTCGGCAGCCTTGAGGGGCCTGGCACCATTGCTGTCAATGCTGGCTTAGCCAAGGTGATTCCCATCCGGGAAAGTATGCACCTTCGCTTCGAAGCGACATTCACCAATGTGCTGAACCATACAAACTTCGCCCCTCCGGTGACGGACATCAGCAGCCCGGCTTCCTTCGGCGCCCTCACGGCGGCGCAAACCGCAGAAAGCGCCGGCAACCGGACAGGGCAGGTGGCGCTCCGTCTTGAGTTCTAGCGTTGTTTGCAAACCATAATCTGAGGATCGACCTGCCGAGTTCATTTCGTCAGGTCGGTCGATAGGGGAACTGGTTTACGCGTGATTCCAAGAGGTATTCGCGCGACTACAAATGGGAAAATCCAAATGAGTAGCGACCCGGAAAGAGTTCTTGTCCTTGCAAGAGAAGTGATGGCACGTTCCTGCCTTCGGCGAACACTGGAAGCGTTGGGATTTGATGTGGGAGAAGCACCAAACGGCGAAGATGCGCTGAGACGCATGCGCATGGTTGACTACGAGGCCGTTCTCCTGGAGTGCCGCGTGTTCGGAAGCGACTGCGCCGTTATCTGTGAGCAGCTCCGCATTCATCATCCTCGCCTTCCGATTCTCGTCATCAGCTCAAATGGCTCTTTGATGAAAAAGGTGGCAGCTTTCGAGGCAGGGGTTGATGATTACACGACTCGCCCATTTGCGGAACGTGAACTCGCGGCCCGGCTTCGGTCAGCCATCCGGCGCTTTCACGCGCCCGTAGTTGGAACAGCAGGACTCTGCGTCGTGGGAGAAATCGTGCTCGACCCGGCCAGACACCTTGTGAAGAAAGCGGGTTCCGAGGTATCGCTGACGCCTACCGAGTTTCGTGCGCTTAAGCTGCTGATGCAGCAACCCGGTATCCCAATCTCCCATTCCATCCTGCTCGCTGCGGTTTGGGGTCAGGAGTCCGAAGCCCACCTGAAGCACCTGCGGGTCGTTATCGGTACCCTACGCAAGAAGCTTGAGAATGATCCTTCCAAGCCACGATATCTGACCACCACCGCCTATTTCGGTTACTGTTTTAGAGACCGCTGATGGCCAGCTAGTCGTTTATGCCTTCTTTAGCCGTTCAGCTCTAGGATTGGGAATGAGTTGGATAGGAGTTGCTTCAATGCCTAACGTACATGGTGTTGAGTTCAATGCCAATCAGTCCGAATTGGTAAAGGAGATCGTTCGAGAGCTGCTCAAGGACGGAAACTGCGCTGTCTATGCGGTGCCACACATCAAGCCGAATGGTGAGCTGCGGATGGCTTCTAGACCGCCTGTTCCTTGGCCGAGAACGCAGAAGGGTGTCTTCCTGCGCATCCGGCCTGGGGTAAATGAAGCAACGATTGTGCGCCCGATGAATGCAAAAGCAGGAGAACCGCTTACCAAACTCAATAAGTTATCTCGGCTGGAACTCTTGGAAATAGTCCGCCTGTGGCGTCAACAGACAATGCCCGGGCGCTAGGTTTACGACACCAATAGCGTTCGATCAGAACTTTTCGTCTCGCTGTCCTTCGAGCATCAACAGGCCACTCGCCGCACCAGGTTCCGGCCATTCTCACAGGGAGGGGTGTCCGGCTCGTTTCCAAGAGGATTCTCAAAAGTGCCAGCCTACTTCCTCCATGTCAGCCTCGACCGGAATTTCTATCGCAACTAACCTATAGCTGCGTACTTTTCAGCCGCCGAGCCGGATTGTGATCGGGTTTGCTCTCCAGAATCATGCGTTGCCCTCTCCTCGTAATTGGCAAATCTGCATCAATGCTCATCGGGATTTCCCGCGCATTCTGGCAGAGCGCTTTCTCCTTCGGTGTGAGTTCCCGTAGCTATCGTGAAACATTCCCCGAGAAATTTGAGAAGTTCTTCCCGGGAGCAAAACCTCCGCTCTTTCCCGGTGTCGACCTCTTCTACCAGGCCTTCGAACCTGCCCTCGTCCGGTTTCGTCGTGGGTCCAAGTCGTACAACAAAAGCGCATCGCATCACCTTCACAAAGTACGGCTATGCCGAAATCAATGTGTGATGTATTGGTAGCTTATCGGTCTTGTTTCAGTGATTGATGCCGGAGGGATGAAGCGTTCGGCGGAGGTCGCTTGTCGCAGGAATTAGGGGCCGAATCAGTATCGGCATTATTGGCAGCTCATTTACGGGGAGCAACTTCAAGAAGAGCTCTGGCCTGGCGCAGATCGGCAGTCTCGTGGCCTTCGGTGAAGGAGGAATAAATCTCCGCAAGTTGCGTGTGGTCAGCATTCCCAAGCATCAGATCAAGACGGTGCATGCTCATTGCAGCTCTCAACCCCCACGATCTCGCCCTCTGCTGCTGTGCAATGGCGAGAGCGTCAACAAAACACGCCCGCGCCTGAGACAGAGTCGTTGATCGAGTTGAGTCCTTCGCAGAATGGTTTAGTTCGCCGCTTTTCATGATTAATTCGCCTTTGATGCGATGCAACTCGGCAAGAACATACCCTTCCCCCGTGCGTTCAGCAAGGTGTAACGCCTTGGTGATCGTTAGAAGTCCTTCTTCTATGCGTCCCGTTTTATTTAGTTGATCAGCCAGCAGTCCCAGAAAATACGGAGATCGGAGTTTTGCGCCCGTCGCTTCGTAATCCGCCAAACCCCTCTCCATCTTCTCGATTCCGTCTCGCGGATTTCCCAGTTCAGCCACGGCCCAGCCAAGCTCGATCAAACCGTATGTCACCCAAACCGTCAGGCCGTACTCGTCTGCAAGTTCCATTGCCTCTTTCGCCCGTTCGTAGGCCAAAGAGGCCTCGCCTCGCAAATGATGGAGCTGCGCTGCGATATGTTCGGCCACAACTAACGTCTGGGCATGATCAAGTTCTCGCGCCAGTGCCAAGCCTGCAGCCGCCTTTTCAGCGGACTGATTGGGGTAGCCAAGATCCAAAAGTGCCAGGGCAGAAAAGCACTCAAGCATCACTTTGCTATCGAAGCCAACGAAAACACGGTCGCGCTGATTGTGATGTGCAGCGCAAAGCGCTATGCCCTTTTCGAGGTGCTCAAGTGCTTCGGAGCTTCGCCCTAACAAGACAAGCACCGCTCCTATGGAGCGATGTGCTTCCATAATCAGGCCTCCATCCTTGAGCTCCTCGGCCACTCGCATGAGCTGATATGAAACTTCCAGCGATGAATGCATTTCCCCGGAGAACTGCTGGTAAAAATTCAGTGACCACAGCATGTAGAACAACTCTGGCGAAGGACCGTGGCGCCAGAAGAGCTCACGTCCACGCGCATTGACTTTTTCCACCTCCTCTGAAGCGAATCCCTTGATCGCCATCATCGAGGCAATCAAGATCACACGTAGTTTCATTTCTTGCTTTGAATACTCGGCGGCTTGGGCAAGGAATCTGAGGGCCTCCAGGCCACGGTTCGCAAGGTCGATCGCTTCGTGGTGTGCGGAACGCGCCGCGGCGTTTTCCGCTGCTTGGAGAAGGTGTTCAAGGGCGCGCGGCCAGTCGCGGCTTTGTTCGAAATGCATGGCCAGTTCAGCGGCAATTTCGTTCGCACGATCACCATAAACCTCGACTCCGCGCTCGGCAATACGTTGGTGAATTTGCGAGCGGCGGATCAGTGGGATCAGCCGGTAAGGTACGTCGCGATAGAGGATGTGAATGAAATGGCGGCGCGGTGTCATGGTTCCGTCCGGCAGTTCGGCCAGCCGCGCAGACGACAAAAATCGATGCCTTCGAGCTAGTTGCTCACATTGCTGGTCGACCCATTCGATCGACATCCCAAGTCCGGCGGCAATTGCCAAAGACGAACACTCCGCTCCAGCAACGCTTGCCACCTCGAGCACCATGCGTTCATCAGGGTTAAGTCGATCGATCTGCTTTTCGATCAGTTGGCGCAGATTTGCAGGAACTCCTTGTTCGATTTCC
>Ga0206966_1135_pt1 | contig 19989 bp, 29 predicted proteins | sample Alteio_BWOrgHeat_23_FD_152970 | JGI IMG/M metagenome (GOLD analysis project Ga0206966, IMG submission 152970) | Enriched cells from forest soil in Barre Woods Harvard Forest LTER site, Petersham, Massachusetts, United States -... | ecosystem: Environmental > Terrestrial > Soil > Temperate forest >...
TGGCGTGCACGCGCGCTGCGTAATCCAACGCGCGCCGAAATCTTTCGCCAAGTGGCCGTTCGCTCGACATTAATTAGTTGCGGTCGCGCATCTTTGACAGCAAGCGGAGGATTTCCAGGTAGAGCCAGATCAAGGTGACCATCAGGCCGAAGGCTGCGTACCACTCCATATATTTCGGAGCGCCGACTCGCACGCCGGTCTCGATGAAATCGAAGTCGAGCACGAGATTCAGAGCGGCGACGATGACGACGATCACACTGAAGGCGATTCCCACCGGGCCGCTGCCGAAGACGCTAGTGAAGTGAACGCCAAAGAATCCAAGGACGATGGTGACGAGATAGAAGACCGCGATGCCGCCCGTGGCGGCGATGACGCCGAGGCGGAAATTCTGTGTGACCGGGATAAGGCCGGAACGGTACGCGAGCAGCAGGACGAACATCGTGCCGAAGGTAAGGCTGACGGCTTGAATCGCGATGCCGTGATATTTCGATTCGAACATGGCGGAGATTCCGCCGAGAGCGAGACCTTCGAGCAGCGCGTAGATTGGTGCAGTGACGCCGGCCCAGGTTTTCTTGAATGCGGTGACGAGAGCGAAGACCAAGCCGCCGATTACTCCGACGATAGCCAAGCCCATCGCCAATTGAGGATTATTCGAATTCAGGTACAGGTGCCAGGTGTAGGCGGCCGAGACGACGACCAAGAGCAGAAGAACGCCGGTCTTATTCACCGTGCCGTTGAGCGTCATTACTTCACCGGTGCCGATGCCGGTGTTCTGGAAAATTTTGTCGTTCAGTGCGGGATTGGATGTCCGCAACAAATCCGCCACGTCACATCTCCTTACTAAGGCGCGAGGTAGGTTCGTACGCGCGCGCCGCCCAAGCTTACAACAAAATGGTGGAAATCTCGCGGCGGCGAGTTAGTCGGCAAATGCGGAGCGTGGCGCGGTTGCTGCGCATTCAATTTGGGAAGGCGAGGCGCCAGGCCGGATGGACGAGAACGCCGTGCGTGCGTCGCGGTATTGGGGGTTGATGGCGGATAGGTCCGGTGGCGAGGCGGAAGGGCGCGTCCCAGAAATAGGTGCCGGCGCAAACGCCTGTGACGACGTAACCGCTGACAAAGACGGTGCCGGAGGCGAGCATCGTGCCGAATGTGTTTTCGTTCGAGGCGACGAACCAGATCAGAGTGGTGGAATCGGAAGCGGCGAGTTCGACGCTGTCTCCGACACTGATACCCACGATGCCGGGAGCGACACCGTTGGCCTGTGCGAGAGCATTGGAAGAGGAAAGGGAGAGAGCGGAAGTTTGCGCCGAGCAGATCGCGGACGCAGCGACGGATACGGTGCCACTGGCTGTGAAATTGGTGTTCACGGTGACGTTCAATTGAGACGAGCCGGTGCTGCCGAAGGCGACGCCGACGTCTGAAAAGTTGCCGAGGTAGGTGCCGGAGATGAGGGGTTGAGGCACCAGGCTGAAGTTTCCGGTGTCACCGGTGGTGGAAGATGAGAGCGAGCCGTTGAAGGTGACGCCGAGCGTACACGGAATGGTGAGGTTCGAGCCATTGGTAAATTTGAAAACGCTGCCGTCTTCGTTGGTGACGGTGACATTGACGACAGTGGTCAAGCCTGTGCAATAGGCGCTCGCGGAAATGCTGGTGACGCCGCCATCGGTGGAATCGATGCTGTTGGTGAGCATCAGCAAGTTAGGCGGGCCTTCGCCGGTGATCGATGAGATCGGCAAGATGGACGGGCTCGAGGAGCTGTTGCTGATGGTGAAGTTTGCGGGCAACACAACGTCAAATTGAATCTTGAGCGGGTTGTAGCACGGGAGCAGCGAGAGAGCGGATTGCGAATACGTACACGGCGTGGATGAGTCGCCGTTGGCGGGAGCGGTGACGGGATAGGCATTCGGGGTGGACTCGCTCGTGGCGGTGAGAAGGTATTGGATGTAGGTGATGCTGCCGGCATCTGTGTGGACCGAGTCGCGCGGCTCGGCGCTCGAGGCGGTGTTCTCGACGGAGTTCTCCGTGGTGTTCTCACTCGGGTTCGCCGCAGTTTCGGCGCGCACGGATTCGCGGGGCTCGGTGAGCTGCGGTTGAATCGACTGCCGCCCCACGGCGGATTGCGGAAAGCCCAGAGTCATTAATGCGAAAGCGATCCATGCCCTCGAAGTCAAATCTCGCACCCATCCGGGAGGCGAAGAGACGCGCCGGCCCTGTTCTGGTATATCGATGGGGGTAACGACGGCTTGAGGAAACTCCAAGAAAGAGGGACGGGTTCCGCATTGAACGAGTAACTATTCCGGTTCGAAACATCGTTGTTGAGCGGCGATGAGAATCGGAAGATTACGCGCGGCGTTTTGCGAAAAGGCGGCGAACGAGATGGCCCTTCCACATCCACAGACCCGAGAACGCGATAAGCGGGAAAAAGACGTAGCGCGTGAGAGGCGCGTAGCTGGGGAGCTTATCGAACGGACTGTAGATGTAGCCGATGATCGGGATGCTTAGGAATAGATGGAGCGAGCGAAAAATGGCGCGTTGCATGGTTGAAAGATCCTCACTTTGCGTCTGAATTCTGACGCGGTTTCGGTTGCGGCTGGGTCTTCGGCGGTTCCATGCCGAATTGTTTTGCGTATTCGAGGTTGAGGCGCTGCCAACCTTCGAATTTCATGGCGTCTGCGCCGGCAACGCGTCCGATCGGATGACCTGCGAGCAACCAATCGAGCGAATCGATGCCGATGTGCCAACCCGCTGCACCCCACGAGATGAAGCGACGATCGATGGCATGCCAGAGCGTGAGACGAGTACCGCCTTCGGCGTTGCGTTCGAGTTGCCAGCGAATATCTCCGAATTCGAGATGCTCGGGGAAATCGACGCGCGTGACTTTCGTTTCGATCGGCTGCGGGCGGCCAACCCATGTGAGCTTCACAGTGCTGCCGACTTTTTCAAGATCGCCTTCGACATCGAAGGGAGCCCACTGGCGCACGTGAGCGCGATCGGTGAGCGCCCGCCAAACTTTTTCCGGCGAGTGGCGGAGATGGCGGACGAGAATGAGCGTCCACATATCGCCGCCTTTTTCAACGGATGCGCCAAAGGCGGCGCTGGGGGAATAGTGCTGGTAGTCGTTCATCGATTCATCCCTGCGTGCTGCGAAATTGTGCTGCGGGCCCGTGCGCGGCTGAGTGGTGCGAGCCGCGACCCTACCACTTCTTGAGCTGCGTGATTTGGATGAGGTTGCCGCAGGTGTCGTTGAGCGTCGCGATGCGGGAACCGGTGACGTCTTTCGGAGGCGCGACGAATTCGACGCCGCGCGACTTGATTCGGTCCGCGTCGGCATTGATATCGTCGGTGAAAAACATCATCGCCGGCTGATTCTGCTGGAACGTCGCCTGCTGGAAAGCTTTCGCGGCGGGATTGTTGTTCAGCGCGAGCTGCAGTTCGACGCCATCGGGATCTTCGGGCGACGCGATAGTGAGCCAGCGATACGGACCTTGGCTGAAGTCGGTTTTCTTGGTGAAGCCAAGAACGCCGGTATAGAACTGAAGAGCCTTTTCCTGATCATCGACGTAGAGCGTGGTCACTTTGATTTTCATTTCCCTTCTCCTTTTTTGGCTTTTGCGTTTTTGACGATCTTTTTGCGCGGCGTTGGCTCGTCCATTTTTTCGAGGTGGCGCTCGAGCGCGTCAATGTGAGCGGACCAGAAGCGGCGGAACTGAGCGAGCCATTCGTCGAACTCCTGGAACGGGCCGGGTTTGAGGCGGTAGAGACGGCGCTGAGCGTCCACAGTTGACTCCACGAAACCAGCGTCGCGAAGAACCCGGAGGTGCTTGGAGACGGCGGGCTGCGGCATCCGAAGACTGCGTTCGATCTCGCCGACCGACTGCTGGCTTCCGGCGAGGAGGCTGAGGATGGCGCGGCGGTTGGGCTCTGCGATGACTTCGAATACCGATTCCATGGTTCTTATATACGCGTGTCGGCATATACGTGTCAAGGCATATTATTGGAAAAAATTCGAAGTGCGACGGGCAGCCCAAATTGGTGAATTTCAACTGTGCGGCTACTTCACGGATGTGCGGCAACGATCAGGGCGCGAAGTCCGTGCCAGGCGATTTCCACGCCGATGCAGATCAGCAGGAAAGCAATGATCCGGAGAAATCCGTGGACCAGGCCCGAGGGAACACGAGCCGCAACAAAAGGCGCGTATGCGCAGCAAACGTAGATGGCGACGCTCAAAATCACGACGCACGAGAAAAGGCCGATGAACGCGGGGATGCGACTGGCCAGTTCGAGATTCTTTGCCTGGGCGCTGAGCGTGAGGGTGACGGCGACGGACCCGGGACCGACGGTGACCGGAAACGTGAGCGGGTAAAACGCTTTCGACTTCCACTGGGTAACGCAATCTTCCGCAGCACTGCGCACGCCGGGATCATCCGTCGCGTGCTTGGCATCGGGCTGATTGAGAAGCTGCCAACCCAGCGCAGCAAGTACCGCGCCGCCAACCAGTTGCAAAACCTCGATCGATATGCCGAAAAATTGAAGAATGTACGGGCCTGCGAGGGCGACGGCTGCGAGAAAGAGCGTCATGTTCACGGCCATCTTTCGCGCGAGGACTTTGTACGGGCTCGCGTCGCGGGCGCCGACGATGCTGAGCAGCTCCAGCGCGGTGCCTGGCGGATTGACGAGCGGAAGCAGAGCGCTCAGCGTGAGAAGAAAGTATGTGGAGAATTCTTTCATCGAGATCGTTGTTCTGCCGAGATGCGGAACGCATTCGCTGCAGCGCGACGGAATTTCGCGCCACACAGTATTTCATAAAATTGTTCCGGAAGCCGCACCGGGCTAAGGCTGTGAGAGTTGTTACGGCAAGGCGGATGGAAATCGACTGGGGCGTTTAATCCATGCGGAGAAGATCTGAGTTTTTATTCGTTGAAGACTTTTTCCGGAGAGTTGGTAGCGCTAACGGGAATCGAACCCGTATTTCAGCCTTGAAAGGGCCGCGTGCTAACCGTTGCACCATAGCGCCACAGGGGATTTTTAGCGTGTCGAGCGCAGTGTTTGTAATAAACTTGCAATGAACTCGCTGGCCGCGCCGCTAGAGCGCGTTTTGCCGAGGTTTTCTTGCGAGTTTGCGCGATCGATCGACATCTTCTTTGCTTAACTACAAATGAGTTTAGCACACGGAGCTAGGTTTACGACAGAGTGGTCAACGGATTCGAACGATTCCCGGCAGCCACCTTTGCCGAAGCTAGTGTCCGCATGATAACTTGGCCGGCAATGACCGAGCGCAATTGGTTCGGTCCCGCCACGGAGCGAACTTCACTTGAAGCAAACTCGCACTCTACTGATTAAGGATCGCGTCTTCACTTCGAAGGACCTCGTTCGCCTGTCAAAGATTATTGAAGATCGAGGCGCACCCATAAAGGGAGAGCACACAACAACCGGATACGAAATTCGCTTCGATGACAACACTAAAGTAGAGAGTGACTCGCCCGAGATACTTCACGAAGAGTGGCTGACGGAACGTCCCCGCGCGACAGCAATCGCGATGCGATATCGCAGTTACACCCTGGAGCGCTTCATTTCCGTCGATCTCACTCGCGGCGACACGTGGGGTCGAAGCGAAGCAGAGGTGGGCGGTCGCGACACTGATTGGGTAAATTCCAAGTTCTTCGCGTTGGAACAGGCTCTTAAGCTGGCTCGGCCGCAAAACATTTGGCTCTTGCGGCACCCAGATCTAGTCCTTCACATTATCGCGCTCGGTCTCGGTAGCTTGGTGGCGTTGACGGCGAGAATTTTCGGCTTTGTGCTTGCGAAACTCATTCCTCCGCCGACGATCACGTTCACCTTACCGTTCTCTGTGGATACCTCGAAGTTTCCCTCACTCTGGCTCGTATTCTACATGCTCAAATGGGTTTGGGTCTGGTTTCTAGGGATATGCTGGGGTGCATTTCCGATTCGGCGCTGGTTATTTAACCTGTGGCCTACCATCGAGTTCGATTTCGGGCTTCCCCATTTTCAAATCGAAAAGATTCGCCGCGAACGACTCGCTCTAGTAGCGACGCTTGTGGTGATTCCTATTTTAATTACGCTTATCACTGACTGGATCGAGCACCCTCGTTAAACCGGACTTAAAGCTCTAAGCGCGGGCCTTTGCGTATTGGCCGACCTTTACTAGTGCATCGCGCACGTCGGAAGCGTCGGTGATGTTGTAGCGCTCAAACACAGCTTCGGTCTTGTGGCCGGTGATGCGCATCGCTACGCCACGCGGCACGCCTGCACGAATGAGATTGCGGGCTGCGCTGCGACGGAGATCGTGAATCGTCAGTCCTTTATATAGGCGCTTCTCGTACACGCCCAAGCCGGTATCGTGGCAGGCCCTGTTCCAACTCACTCTGAGGTTCGTCGTATCGAACACGGGCCCGTCGCCGCGTGTCAGCGACTTCAGCGTCTTTCCCACTTCTTCGAGCCCTTTGCCCACGAGCGGCAGCGTAAGCGGTTCGTTCGTCTTCGTGATCCTGCCTGGCAGCGCAATTTCGGAACAGTCGTCACTGACCATCGCCCACGTGATCTCCCTCGCAGCTCCAAGGCGGCAGCCGGTGAAGTAGATGAACGTTATTAGTGGCCGTAGGTGCGCGGGCAGTGCCTTTCGCAACGTCTCGAACACATCAGGGTTCACGAATCCTTGGCGCGGCTGCGAATCTTGCGGCATCGGAAAGTGCGGCACATCGGCCAGCCGCAATCGCCCTTCCTTGCGCGCCAAGTTGAGCATCGACCGCAGCATGGTGAGATTGCGCCGTATCGTCGCGTCTGCGGCTTCTTCCTTGCGCCGAGATTCGATGTATCGGCGCAGCAAATCCGTCGTGATGTACGTGACAGGCGTTCGCTTGAAGAACTTGTCGAGGTGATTGAGGCCTGAGATCGCTTCCGTGCCGTCCTTCTTGATGTAAATCGATCCCTTCCTGCGGTTCTTGTACTCTGCGATCAGAGCGTCGCGCACGTCTTCATAGCGGAGATTCGCCACGTTCTGAGCTGGAGCCAGACCCAAGCCGGATTCGCCCATGCGGCGCTGTAGCAGCTTTTCCGCCTTCATCTTCGAATCGCCCTTGCTGGATTCGCGGATCAGCCGACCGTTGTGGTAGTAAAAGATGTAATAGAAGCGCGATTCGGTCTTCTTGCCCGTCTTCTTGTCTTTGTACTTCAGCTTCGCTACGGATCCTGTGCCCCGCTGTCTTTTCACGCTGAACCCCCGCACGAATGTAATGGAAAGGCCGCGTGCAGGCAATACGGCACTCATTGGTAACATCTGGCCGTTGGTACAGCTAGTCCGGCGGTCGCGCGCTCTGTAACGTGAGCGAATGAGCTCCATAACACTTGCTCCGCCGACAGCACTGGCAACAATCGACAATTTCAGTACTGAGAGCTGGAAACTCGACGGCGAACAACTAATGGCCGAGGGCCGCGCTGCGAATAAAGGGCGTAAGGCGGCGGAACAAGCGCTAGATGACGTTAACTGGAAGATCGGCGACTGGCTGCTAACGGGTGAGGCGCACCTCAAGGAAGGCGCGTACCAAGAAGCGGAGCGAATAACGAAAACCAGTCGAAGCACGCTGTACGACTATGCGCGCGTTGCGCGCGCTTTTCCGCCACCTGTTCGCGACAAATCGTTGTCGTTTACCCACTATAAGTACCTTACTCCGCTTTCGCCCGATACCCAGCAAACGCTGCTCGCCGAGATTCGCGATCACAAGATGTCATCGATGGCGCTGCGGAAAGAGCTGGGCAGGAGAGGCATGTTGACTCGCTGGGGTAGGCCGAGAAGCCTCCGAGGCAAGAAGGCGAGCAGTAACAAAAGCCGTCGCGTGAAGATAGAGATTCCGAAGGACGAATACCAACTCCTGCGCGACGTGGCGTTGGCTCGTGGCTACAGTGATGGCGTTAACGGTGTCATTCGCAATGTCACCCTGTTTTGGCTCGCCAGCAACAAAGAAGTCTTGATGCGGGAAGTCCTCGTGTATCAGGAAAAATGCGAAGAAGACAACGCACGCCTCAAAGCAGAACGAGGGGCCCAACCGGCGAAGGACAAACCGCCGCAGTCCCAGCAAATGACGTGGCCTCCGCGAAACACCGACAATGACCCACTTCTAAAAGAGATTCGCGACCGCGAAACACAAATCCTTCACGGCATTTTCAAAGAAAGAGGCAAGATCGTTGCAGACGACGCCAACGCTATGCTGCGCGCTTGCGTTCAGACTCTCGTGGCGGGTGAGTTTGAGGATGATGAAGCATTTGACCACGCTGAATTCGAGTCGCTGCTTTTAGCAGAGCGGGAGTTTGTGCGCCGCCTAGAAGCGGCAGACGGAGCCGAGGGCAAGATCTCGCTCATGACGGGAATGCTCGACGCGAAAGAGCAGCAGGACCGAGCCGCCGCGAAAGCTGTGGTGGATGAGATCAAGGCGGCCGGAAAACAAGCTGCGAAGGATCGCCGACTAGCTCGGGAAGCAGCCTCGAAACAAGAAAAATCCGTTAGCTAAAAGTTTTCGGTTGCCCAACCTTCGGAGTGCGTGGAATATGGCCTCACGGTTGAGGTTGCTTTAGAAACTCTTCAAGCCTAAAGCCTGCTGACCAGCAGGCTAGACAGGCTCCCGAATCACCTTCGGAGCCTGCAATGCCCAAAAAGCCTGTCAAAGCCGTCGAGGTAGGATTCGCGTCGCCGACGCGAATCGCAGTTACCGAACCGCGCTACCTAACAATCAAAGCCGCAGCCGCCTACGCCAGCATGACCGTGTGGTTCGTGCGGGAGCTGATCTGGGGCCGCAAGGTTGCGTTCGCGCGCCTCGGAAATCGCTACGTGATCGATCGGCTGGATCTCGAGCAGTTCATCGAAGCGCAGAAAGTTGGCGCACGCTAGGGAGCCAGCCGTGAAGAGACGTCAAACGCGGATCGACGATACGACATGGCAGCTCTTTGTCCGAGCATGCGGCGGACGGTGCTGTGAGTGCAGGAAGGACAAGGAGCTACAGCAAGGACATCTCCAACGCCATGCTGACGGCGGTCAACTGATCTTTGAGAATCTGATTCCACTCTGCAAGTCCTGCAACGCGAAACACAGCAAGGAATTCACGCGCGACAGCCGTCCCGACGACTGGCGCGACGCATTTTTCAAGCTACTCTTGGCGGAAAACGGCATCGGGCTGAGGTGGCAACCACATGCTCAGGGTGGCAACCACATCGGCGCAATGCAAGCTGCTGACGCCACAGCATTTGTTGACTTGCAGCAGCTCAAATTTGTCGAGAAAAACAGCTATATAACCACATGTGAGCAACTACCACCAACCGAGCCTCTTTCCGAGAGTGCAGCGCGCGCCCTGCTCCGCCAACTGTTCGAAAAAAGTAAGGAGTGCGCGATACGGCCGAAACGGGCGTTCGCAAAGCGCCAGGACCAAATGATGCTGTTCGCGATCCGCAACGGAAGCGAAGCGTTCAGGATCGCCGGCGAGGAATTCCTGCGCGAATCGCCGTGCCCTTGGGTTGTCGGAGACGAGAATCGCGGCGGCTATGCCCAAGCGGATAGCTGGCAACATTTTTGCGAAAGTTTTGACGACTACTTGAAGGACGGACGGGCGCGACGCGTGCGGATCGCGGCGCAGGAACGCAAAGCAGAAGCCGACCGAAAAGAAGCCGAGATTCGCACGGCAGAAGCCGCTCGCGCGGTGAGGTGGAGTGACTACATTAGGATCGACGTGCCGCCGTGGCCGGAAATCACAGAAGAGGACAAGACCTTTGTGCTGGCCGTTGCTGCGGAAAAAGCAGACGCAGGATCGGAGGTGCGAGACGTAAGCGATGAACGTTTGAACCAGAGTTATGCCGTTTTCCGCAGATACAAAAGCTGTGAGCGGGACGCACTGATCAAAGGGAAGGACGAAATCTATGGTGGACTAAATCAGTGTGTCCTGTTCGCAAAGCGGTTCAACGACGCAAGACAGCAGGAGGAAGCGGAGCGAATAAAGACTGTGCGTGAGTTGGTAGATCGCGCCAAGACTCTTGAAGACCTCAAGCAGCCGCGCTGGATGATGAGCGACTTGCTGACTGAACTTGACCCGGACACGCCGGAGTTCGACGGTGAGTTTTAGCCGCGCGCTTTCAGCTTTCGTAGCTCTACGCCGACGACGAGCTCGTGAAGAGCTATGTTCAATTGACGTCGCGATTCCAGCATTTTGTCGAGATTGGTTCTAGTTTTGTTCATTGGTGTCGCCTCTATGACAGCTACAGGTGCTACGGCTCTCGAAGCCAAATCTGAAGGAGCGAATGTGAGTCAAACGCAATACGTTACTGCGTTGATCGACAGGTTCATCGACCAACAGAGCGCCGCGCTGCGGAAACTGCGCTTCGATTTGCTCGCGACAATGCGAGACGCTACCGAGCCGCTCTACCCGCCGACCGATCCTCCGCGTGAGACGGAATTGATGCAGAGAATGCGGCTTGCGACGATTCGCGACGACGACGAGCGGCATGTACAGCAGTTGCCAAACCTGCCGAATCTTCCGGTTCCTAACGTTTGCGGTTCAAGCATGACGGACGAGCAGCGAGCGGAGATTCTGAAGGAAGCGACGCGGCTCAGCACGTGTGGCCGAGATGCAACGGCACTGCGCGAGAGACTTATCGCCTACTTGAAGGAGCATGCCGTTTCGGAGTGGGTTTCGGTCTTCCAAATGTGCCAGGACACGGAGGCATGGATCGGCTTCGGTAAAACCAGCGTCAAGCTGGTCTTGAGCACGCTCGAGGATGTCGCAGATATGCAAGGCATGCCGGCGAACTACGCGAGCCTCGAAGCCAGCACGTGCACTAAGAAGAGCCTGATCCGGTTGCGCGTGAGCAGCGCGAGCGAAATTCTGACCGAGGTCCTTTACTGATGCTGCGTCACACAGTGTCGGAAAGATGTGCAAGTTGAATCACAAATCGATTACGCCGCAATCGCGGCTGCGCGCTGGCCGGTAACGGCTGCATCCGGTCGCATCTTCGGCAACGGGCGCTACGCGATCACCGTGGTGTGCAGTAGGAAAGTCATGCTGTTCGAAACTAAGGAACAGTGCGTGCGCAAGATGATTGCTTTAGACCACGGCTGCGGATCGACGAAGTGCTCAAGCGCGCACGCTTACGTCGATCTACAAGGACAATAACAATGGCAACGTTCCACAGTTTGAAGTACGCGGCGATCCTAAGCCTGCTGAACTCGAGTGGCCTTGTCGCTGGAGACCTATATTTCAGCACGGACCAAAGCACGCTTTACCTTGCGTGCACGAACACGGATGGCGCGGTTGGGATCGCTCAAACTGGTCTTATTCTGACGGGAAATATTCAGCTTGGGTTCAATGGAAATGCCGCATCGATTGCTGGCACCGCCGTGGTTGGCACGCCGCAAGCTGGAGATGTTCTAGTCTTCAACGGCGAAAATTGGATTCCGCAAGCTGAAAGCGGCGGCCAAACGAACAATGTCACCACGCAGTCAGGCAACTACTCGACCGCGATCACAGACGACACGATCTTTTGCAACGGTACCGAACCGCAGGCTATCACGCTCACGACAACCGGTCTTAAGGCTGGCCACGTTTACACGGTGAAGGTGATCGGTGGCTCGTCCGCAACAGTCGTAGCAGAGTCCGGCCTGATCGATGGTGAGGATGCCGTGGAATTATTTGCCAGCGACTCTGCGGATTTCCAGTTCGACGAAACGAACTTTTATTTGGAGTAGTTTGATTTTCGGCCGTGCCGGTGAATCACGGCTGGAACAATGCGGTGCGCGTGGCTCGAGACAGGCCAAAGCGCGGCACCGCGAGCTTACCGCCGCCTTCGGTAAGCTCCTGCGTGGCAAGCTCGCTGAAAGCGTCAGCGGGCTTGCTGCGCTGATCTTTCTAGAGATTCTGGAATGCGCAAAGCGCATGACCGGAACGAAGCGCTTAGACCTGCCAGCACGTGCCACCTTCACGAGGACGCAGGCTAGGGCGCAGCGACGTGCTGCTGCACGCTGCACGCCGCATGGAGGCAGTTAGTACCGAGTCAGCGTGTGCTCGCGAAGCCTGCCCACCTATTTAGGACCAACAGCGATGACAACTTGGGAATTCAGATCGAAAGATCATATCAAGTGGCTCGAGGCGAGCTGCGATGTTTGCCACACGTCCGCCAAGATAGCATCGCCGCGAGCGACGCTTTGGCACTGCGGCAAACGTGAAGCCGCGTCTGCCAGAATTGCGCGTGCCTACTACGAGGGCGATCTGATCCCGTCCGCCTAAAAATCATGCCGACAAAATATCAAATCGCGACCGACACGAGGCGACGCTGTGAACGTAGGCACTTCGGCAGCATTCTTCGCGACCACTACAAGGCCAAGGCTTACGACGAACCTGTTCAAGGTGCGCCTACCGTCGTTCCTGAACGCCTGCCAGAAAAGACAGCCGCCGTTGATCGGGTGTCGCGGAGGGTTGTCGGAAGGCGATTCGGTGAGTGGTGCATCGTTAAGCGGATCGGCAGCGTGCGCGGTGCACACAAATATCTCGGGCTACTTTGGGTCTGCCGCCACGATGACGGCCAAGTGCGCGTGTTCGACAGTGCAGGATTGCACGCGCTGGATCCTGACCAAGAACTTCCGTTCGAACCTGCCAAGCCGCGTCGCCTCTTCGAAGTAAAGTCGATTTCACAGTAAAGGATCCACAGCGATGGCAATGACAAATGCACAGCGGCAAGCAGCGTACCGTGAACGCAAACGGCAGAGACTTGAAGCGTGCCGCCGCCCGCGCGACACTGCGCAGCCCCGCACCACAACGATCCCTGCCTTCGTGCGCGCGCTAGAAATACTGGCTGAAGACGCGGACGCCCTCCAGACTTCGGAGGGCGTTGTGAGCCAAGGATGATCCGCGCGGTTACTTCTTTGCTGAAGACTTTTTCGCGGCCTCCTTCGCGCGCTTCGCTTTGCGCTCGGCACGCGCCTTCTTCGCGGCGAGAAATTTCCTGATCGTGAAGCTGCTCGGATCGGCGCGCTTCTCGCTGATGGAGATGTGTGGCTCGCCGCCCTTGTGCCAATTCGTGCAAAACAGCGTGAACTGATTTTCCAAAATGTATCTTTCGTAGGGTGCGCCGTGCTTCGTGTCGGTGTAGCGAACGCCAATCCGTTTTTCGATTGCGACTACGTGTCCGAACCGCTTGCGGATCGCCGCGACGTAGAGTTCATCCAGCTTCACGCGCATGTCAGGACTGGGCTTGTGGTTGGTCCTCTTCATGATTTTGCCTCCACGCCCACGTGTGCGAAGCAGGCTCTTTGAAACTGCTGGATTGCAAAGTCCTTGCTGCCAATCGGAAGAACGAGTCGGAAGTCGCAAGCTGAGCACGTCGCTACTGAGGACTTGCTGTTGCACGCGACCTTCAATGAGTGCTTGGTCGTTGCCATGTGTGGCTCTCCTTGTGCGCGATCCGCACGAGAACAACCATCCGGGAAGCATCGGGAAAAGACCCCTGGAGCATCCGGCCCAGTACTCGACCGGGCAGAAAGTACCGGGCCAGCACGCTGCCTAGAATGGGCTTGAACGCGGCTGCTCCCGCGCGCTACGCGACGCAACAAACAGGCCAGCAGCGAACACCCAGACAGCCCACTTTTCAGTGCAGAAAAACGACGAAATGAACGGAAAGCAGGAAGAAGCGATCAGCCGGCAATCATCCACGCTGAGACAGAGGCGAGTAGGACGCAGAGGGTGGCGATGTTCACACGTTGGCCTAGGAAAGATCAGTGAACATCGAACTAACCTTCCACATTGGCAGGAGTTGCAGCAGGATCGAGCTCGCGTCCCGCGCGCGTTGATCCGAGCAGCGTACGGGATATCATTTCTGTCAGGATCATCCGCGAAAGACCGTATCGCTACAACTCCACGTGTTTGTGTGAAACGAAATCCGAACATTTTTCTTACCGAGGACCTTCCCGGGTCGTTGCGACGCGTGGCGCGATCCTTGCGCCGACGTTCACTCGGGATTGCTGCGCGTTCGCGGATCATTCAGCCCGCACGAAAATCGCGTAACACGATCCTGACTGTGTAGCGCGTTCCTTGCGCTGGGCGAAGTTTTCCAAACCGATCTTTTGTATCAACCACCTTCCCTCAAGGAAGACTTGCTCTCGCGTGTCCCTTACCTCCGAACGGGCACGCGGGAGCTGCCCATTCAGGAGAGATCAAATGGCACGTCCTCGCAAATCGCTTGAGCTGCATCGGTACCACGGCACGCGCCCAAATCCTGAAAAGGTGAAGCCAACCGCGCTGTTCGTGTCCGGCAGGCCTCGCTGGCCAAAGCACTTGGGACCAGATGCGAAGCGCGCGTTCAAGCACGCTTGCCAGCTTCTCGAACAGCGGAAGACTTTGACGCCTGCGGACGAAAGTCTGTTGGCTCTGTACGCGGAGATTTATTCGCGGTGGTGCGACCAAAAATCACAGCTTGGCAACCGCTACATGGTCGAGACCGTTGTACTTGACTCGCACGGAACCGCGCACACGGTTCTGAAAGTGAATCCGCTCTTGAAGCTGGTCAACGAGAGCGAGCAGCGTTTGCTTCAGATCATCCGCGCGCTGGGCATGTCGCCTGTCGATAAGAATCGCGCGACGCAAACGCATCACGATCCGGAGCAAGACGTGATCCCCGGCTCCGCACTAGACACACATCCAGAATTGTTCAGCGGCGACAGCAATGTCGTTGAGTTCGCTGCACCAACGCCACTATCGCCAGAGGAGCTAGCTAATGAGCATATCGAACTGGATCGAGATTCTTAAGGCAGCCGGGATCGACTCGCGCAGGCTTTCGATTGCGGACATTTACTTCACGGAGGGTCAAATACTCCGCGACGACGTAGTCAGTGCGCGCGTGCGCGCGGTTGTAACTGGTCGGGGTGGGTGCGCGTCGCACGGCACTTACGTTGAAGTCATCGAGAGCATGCCGGAACCCGAGCGCGCGGCATTGCGCGAGCGTGTCACACGTGTTTGAAGCAGTGCGGCCATCGCCGCATCGGAGGCACCACCATGTCACTGCAAGAACGAATTGAACGCCATTTCAATCCGACGCGCTTCTCTACGCTCGAACACGTTGAGCTTGAGAAAGCAGAAATGTGTCCGGCCAACGAGCAGGATCCCGAGCCTTATCCAGTTGGATTCTTCAAGGCACTGACGCGCAGCGGGATCGACGGCGATCTTGGCTTCTACTGCGACCGCTGCCACTTGCTGATCCAGCTTGGCTTGCTGCCCGGCCAGTCGATCACGCACTGCAAAAAGACCGTCAGCGTTCCGAAGCCCAACGACCGAATGGAAACGCGCGCGGTTGGTGAATACAAGGGCTCGCCGCACGCGAACCCGGCTTCGTACCTCATGCCTGTCGGCTTCTAAGACCGCGTCACACCGCGCGGATCAATTGATAAGTCGCACGAAGAGTTGCGCAGGAAGGCGCGTGCCATGCGCGCGCTCTTTACCTCAGGAGAAAGATCATGCAACGACGAGAGCTGTTTAACAGTGGCAACGCTGAACCAACCGGAATCCTTGCCGAGAATCGCTCGCTGGGTTGGGCCGCTGTGGGCGGAGGGTGTCCGCCTGAAATCCGCGCGCACATCGTCGCGTGGCGCACGGCCAAGCTCAACGGTGATCCGCTGCCCGAGATCAACGTGCCCGACAGCCTTAGCGGTTGGACCCAAGACGCAATCGCGAAGCTGGCGGGAGCGCTGTAATGAGCTCGCGCCAAAAGCTAAACAACTTGCGCCTCTTCCTTCGCGGCGCGGACGAACAGCTCGCTCGACAGATCAAGGACGAGATTCGCGTGGTCCTTGCCGCAAAGAACATCGATGCGAGCAGCGTGAGCGACGACGACTTGATGAAGTTGGTTGACGAAGCGATTGCTGAAGCGTCGGCCGAAGTTGAATCAGATTCACAACGCAGCACGGACCGGAGCAAAAACATGGATTTCAAGACACGCATTGCCGAACTACGCGAGCGCGCACGCACTACGCGCGACACGAACGAAGTTCAGACGATCTACGCGGACATCGCGCGCCTCGAACGCGCCATGCAGACCGATACCGAACTGCGCTCGCCGAACGGATCGAGCCGCGAAGTATCGAAGCCCGTTTTTGAAATCCGGGCCGGCGAGAGCAACGAAGAGTTCCGCGCGCGCGCCGTGCGTGAGCTCGCAGTACGAGCCCTCTAACAGGATTTTCCGCGTGGCTGCAACGCCACAGGCCCCAACCGCCGCAAGGAGCGACGGGGTAGGCAGCGGGAATGTACCACCGCACCAAACGCAGTATCTGTGCACAAAGCGGACAACGAGTCACGCACGGCACAACGAGAACTAAAATGCAATTCAACGTCAACGAAGTAAAAGCACTCCGCGAGAAGCGCGCTGCGGCACACGCTGCGGCGATCTCGATCCTCGCAAAACAGAACCAAACGGCGGAAGACAAGCAGGCTTTCCATCGTGCGATGTCCGAAGTCGATTCGCTTGGCGCGAAAATCCAGACGCTCGAAGCCGCACAGCGCGGCCACGCGCCTCAGGATTATTCGCGTGAAGCCAGCATTTGGTCCACGCCGGAAAACCATCTTCGCCACGCGTCGTTCCTCAAGTTCGTACGCGGCGGCACGAACAACCTCGAATCGTCCGACCGTCTGTTGCTCGAAAAGCGCGACATCGCGGAAGGCGCGCCGATGCTCACGCACGTTGGCACCTACACTGGCTTGGGCTACTTTGTCCCGACCGGTTTCGCCAACCGCATCGAGCAGGCGACCAAGTGGTTCGCTCCTCTGACCGACGGCTCTGTTCTGAAGCTGATGAACACGGCCACGGCTCAGCCGCTGCCGTTCCCGACTGCGGACGACACGTCCAACGTCGCCACCATCGTCGGCGAAGCGCAGAACGTTTCGGAAGAAGACGTTACCGCCAGTCAGGTTGTGCTCGGCGCTTACAAGCTGTCGAGCGGCTTGATCAAGGCTTCGGTCGAATTGCTGGCTGACTCGGCGTTCGATATCGAAGGCTATCTCGCGGAACGCTTCGGTGAGCGCTTCGGTCGTGGGCTAGAGAATTACCTCACGAACGGAACCGGCTCTTCGCAGCCGACCGGACTGATCCCGGCGATCCTCGCAAACGGCGCAACGCCGGTTGTGGCGCAGGGTTCGTCTGAGACCACGGGTTCGGGCGCGCAGACCGGTGCAAACAGCATCGGCTACAGCGACCTCGTCAACCTGGAGCACTCGGTTGACCCGTCGTACCGTCGTGGCGCGAAGTACATGTTCCACGACCAGACGCTGAGTTCGATCAAGCGCATCTTGGACAAGTTCGGCCGTCCGCTGTGGGTGCCTGGCATCGCAGTGAGCGAACCGGATCGGATCAACGGCTACGAGTACACGATCAACCAGAGCGTGCCTCAGATCGGCAGCGTGTCTGAAGCCACCACGGTGATCTTCGGAGACTTTTCGAAGTTCGTCGTGCGAAAGGTTCAGGACATGCGCATGCAGCGGCTCAACGAACTGTACGCCGTGAGCGGACAGGTCGGCTTCCTTGCGGACTACCGGATTGACAGCAATCTCGTCTGCGCGGCCAGCACGCACCCGTTGAACCTGCTCCAGCAGCACAGCTAAACCGCCGGCGCGCGGATCGCGCCACGAACCTAAAGGCCCACGTTGCTCACGCAGCGTGGGCCTTTTCTATTTGAGGCCGTCGCAGATGTGCTAAGCGATATGGCTGGCAGTCCCCAATTAAAGAAGCACGTTGGCGAACGCTTCGGACACCTCCGAATCATCCGCTATTCACATGTCAACAAGTCCGGCACCCGCGCACACGGCCATTGGGAGTGCCGCTGTGACTGCAAAGGACGAACCATCGTTGGCTATCCTGCGCTTCACGATGGCCGAGTAAAAACGTGCGGCTCTTCCTGCCGATTCCGCTATCACCGCCAGTTTCCAGCGGACCACGTAGGCGAACGCTTCGGACAGCTCGTGATTACGGGCCGCTCGAAGGTGAACCAGTCTGGGAATGTCCGCAGATGCTTTTGGAAGTGTCTCTGCGACTGCGGCCAGAAAACGATAGTTTCCTACATGGCTCTTCGGGCAGGCGTTCAATCCTGTGGATGCCTCCGCAAAGCGCGTGGCCAGGATCGCTCGTTGAAGCAGAGGCGCGGGGCACGTAAGCGACGTGCTAACCACGTCGGGGAACGGTATGGGTTGCTTACGATCACTAAGCGCGCGCCCGGCTCTTGCCATTGGTATGTTCGATGCGATTGCGGAACACGCGGAAAGATAATTTGCTACAACCTGCTCGCGAGACGCACCCCTACGCGAAGCTGCGGATGCCTACATCATCGCAGTGGGCCCGAGCATCCTAGGTACAAGTTTGGCACTCTTGGGATCAACAGGGTTGAGTACCGCACCTATCGGTCTATGATGCAGCGTTGTCACGGCAAAAATGCTCATCTGAACGAACGATACGGCGGTCGTGGGATCACTGTTTGCGACGAGTGGCGCGACAAAGAGAACGGTTTCCTAAACTTTCTTGCTGCCATGGGGAAGCGACCTGACGGAATGTCGATTGACAGGATCAACGTAGAAGCTGGATACAGCCCTTCGAATTGCAGGTGGGCGGACAAGTCCACGCAAGCCAACAATCGCCGATGCAGCTATACCGAAGAAGAATTAGATCAGCTACGTGCGCAGGCTGAAGCGGATCGTGCCAAAGAACAAGAGTTGAACCCGTTCTAGTTGGAGTTGCTCGGCCACGAGTCGCGAATCTTCTTGAGGTCTGCAATTGCAGTCTGAAGAGATTTTCGGTTGCGCGGAGAACGCATGAAACGAAAATCGCGTCCGTACCGAAGCCACATCTGGCTCACAACGCCTAGGGCGATGGCTAACATCGCGAGACTAGAGAGCACCATGTGTTTGTAGCTAGCCGTGTCGGTCAGTGCTGCAACAGAGAGCAACACCACCGCCACTATCGTAGTTTCGGTTCCGACCATCCTGATTTGCACGCGCTTCAGGCCCCAGAGTATTTCATCCTCGGCCTCCGTTATGGCGGGGAACTTTTCAAACTCAGCAAGTTGTGCCTCGAGCTTCGCGATCCGATTGTTGAGCGACACGTGTGAACGCTTCGCGAGCCAATTCACGAAGAACGGAGTCAGAATGTTGGCTAACATGCTCAACGGAATCGCCAGTACCAGCGCTGCGAGCGTTACCCAAAATCCCCACCAGCCCAGGTCTCCGTACGGCCACAGGTACGTTCCAACTGTCATATCAATTGAATCGCGGTTCCGTAATTCTTAACCGCTTCCTCGGCGTACTGTAGAGCATCTTCGGTCTGCCTGATGACGAATGCCGCAGCTTCGAGCCACATACGGTTGTTTGAGGAGTTTGTGGCTTGAGGCAGCAGAAAGCGCTCCACGTCTTCGAGCATGACGAGATGCCGCCCCACTAGAAAGTCTCCCGTCCGCTTATCCACGATCCTTCCTTGCAGTAATGCGCCAGAAGCCTTGAGTGCCGCTACGCGTTCCTTAATCTGCTCTTCATTCGATGGCGGCATTTCCTTCCTCCAGCTACGTCCGAATACCCGATTTGTGCAACAGCTCCGTGACGAGCGCGCGAAACTCCTGAATGTGCGGCGCGATGTATTCTCGGTGGCACGTATATTCGACCTTGTGCGCTGAAAAGTTGCCGAGGGTGCGAAAAGTCTCCAGGCACGACTTGCTGTTGCGTGACAGCGCCAACGTTGTGTTGTTCTTCGCATCCGAAATGATTCCGTCAAGCATCACGAAGTTCTTATTCGAATCTTGAATTGCGGATTCAATACTCAGGTGACGATAAGACAGGATCAGCAGAATTTCGACCAATCGGCGCATCAGAACTGAGCAGCCATCGAATAAATTTTGTTCATAGGAAGCGTTAATCTGCTTCGCTATAGTTTCAATGTACCCGCGGGTTCCTTTGTACTCGATCTCCGGCAGGATCG
>Ga0206966_1136_pt1 | contig 19876 bp, 12 predicted proteins | sample Alteio_BWOrgHeat_23_FD_152970 | JGI IMG/M metagenome (GOLD analysis project Ga0206966, IMG submission 152970) | Enriched cells from forest soil in Barre Woods Harvard Forest LTER site, Petersham, Massachusetts, United States -... | ecosystem: Environmental > Terrestrial > Soil > Temperate forest >...
ATAGCCACGGTGGCTGACCCCGTAGAGAGACGTATCAGCGCCGCGACCATCCAGGCCATAATCAGGAGCGGCAGGTGGGCGTGGAGCCCAACGTCGACGATCGCCTGAGAAACACCACTGTCCTGCAAAATACGGCCAAAGCCGCCGCCGGCACCAATGAGCAGCGTAATGGTCGCAGTGGGTGCCAGGCATTCATTCGAAAACTTCAGAATCGTCCCACGCGTGAAGCCCCGCATGCTGCCGAGCGTTACGAAACTTACGAGGACTCCGACGAGGAGCGAGATGTCGGCATTGCCCAGAAAGCGCAAGCTCTCGTTCACCCAGCTTTTCGGAGTGGACAGGATGTCGGCCCAACTGCCGATCAACATCAGGCAGACGGGCAGCATGATGGTTGCCAGCGTCAACCCGAAGCTCGGCAAACTCCTTTCCTCGCCATGATCGACGAATTGTGCCGCCATGGGATTATCCGGATCGAGTTGAACCCTGGGCGCGATGAATTTTGCGAAAAGCGGGCCGGCAAGCACAGCAGTAGGAATGCCGATCAGCATTGCGTAGAAAATGGTGCGGCCGACATCAGCGTTGTAGATGGTCACTGCCAGCATTGCTGCCGGATGCGGTGGCATCAATCCGTGTACCACCGAGAGACCGGCCACCATGGGCAATCCGACGAGAATAAAAGAAGTGCGGGTGCGCCGGGCAACCGTAAAGGCAATCGGTATCAGGAGTACAAAGCCAACCTCAAAGAAAACCGGCAGGCCAACGACAAAACCAATCACCACCATGGCCCAGTGAATGTACTTCTCGCCGAAAAGCCGAATCAAAGTGTGCGCAATGCGGTCTGCGCCGCCCGACTCGGCCATCATCTTGCCGAGCATCGTGCCCAATCCCACCACAATTGCAATGTGCCCTAGCGTATTGCCAACGCCGACTTCAAACGCTTTCACAATGGCCTGAAGCGGCATGCCGGTGACCATCGCCAATGCCAGCGAGGTGACAAACAGGGTAATAAAGGGGTTGAGCTTGTAAACAGCGATGAGGAGGATGAGCGCAACAATGGCGCTGAGTGCGGCGACAAGCAAGAATGCGCCGTGATGGTCGATCATAAGGGCAGGGCCATTGATTCTCTTTTCGGCGATTCTCTTTTCATCGACTCTCTTTCGGCAGATGGAATTTTTCAGACTGATTGAGAATCAAGACGCCGGCTCCTTGTAGGCGATGCAATCGATCTCCACTTTGCAATCGACAACCATGCTGGAAACAACACAGGCGCGGGCAGGAGGGTTTTCGCCGAAATACTGGCGGAAGACGCCGTTGAATGATTGGAAATCGCGAGGATCGTCGAGCCATACGCCACAGCGCACCACATCTTCCGGCCCATAGCCCGCCTCCTGAAGAATCGCCATCAAATTGCGAATGGCCTGGTGGGACTGGACGACAATATTCCCCTCGACCACTTCACCGTTGACCATGGGCACCTGGCCGGATACGTAGAGCCAACCATTGGCTTCGACGGCACGGGCAAATGGCAGATACTGACCTCCCGTGCCCTTGCCGCCTTCGACGCCATATCGTTTCATGCTCATCGTGATCTCCTTATTTCTGCAAAGAATGAAGATTGCCGCGTTGAGCAGCGGCCGAGCGGGGTAGAAACCGTCCGCCTCGCTGCCCGGTTGGGGTGTTGCCAGAGTGGGACATAACGCCATTGACCCATACACGTGCGATACCCTCTGCCGCGCAGACGGGGTTGGCGAAGGTAGCCGTGTCCCGTATTGTTTCCGGGTCAAAGAGGACCAGATCGGCGTGGTAGCCTGCGCGAATCAGACCGCGATCGACTAACCCGAATCGTCCGGCGGGCATGCCCGTCATTTTGTGGACAGCGTTTGCCAGTGAAAAGAGACGCTCATCGCGAGTGAAACGCCCCAGCACGCGCGGAAATGTGCCCCAGAGCCGAGGGTGCGGCAGCGGATCGTTGGGAAGTCCATCCGACCCGATCATGGTTGCCGGATGCCGCAGAATGCGGCGCATATCGTCTTCAGAAATGCTGTGATAAATGGCCCCTGCCGGCTGCAGACGCCGCGCCGCCTCGATCTGGTCGACGTTCCAGTTCTGGGCAATTTGCTTGAGGGTTCGTCCCGCCATCTCCGGATGCGGAGTGCACCAGGTGATCATGATCTCGACGCGTTCATCCACCTGGCGCAGGTCGAGCGTGCTGGAACCGGCCGCATATGGATAACAATCCCAGCTGACAGGCTGGGAAACCTGGACTATTTCCAGCGCCTGCAACACTTCGCCGCTCCGTCCCCAATTGTCGATACCTGCGCATTTCAGGTGGGAGATGACAACCGCGACGCCACACTCACGTCCGATCCGGAATGCTTCATGCATCGCCTCGAGGATCGCTTCCGTTTCACTCCGCAGGTGCGTGGTGTAAATCGCGCCGACCGCAGCGAGCGGCTCGGCCAGCGCCAAGACTTCTTCCGTCGATGCGGCGTTTGCCGATAAATACGCCAGGCCCGAGCTCAAGCCTAATGCCCCGCAGTCCAGAGCCTCTAGCAATTGCGAACGCATGGCCTCGATCTCCGCAACTGTTGCGGAGCGATCAAGGCGATCCATATGGTTATTGCGCAGAGCCGTGTGGCCAACCAGCGCAGCGACGTTCACTGCCGGCTGGACTGCATCGATCGCCGCGACGTAGGCGGCAAAGGTGGGATAGTGGAAGACGCTTGCGTTCCCCAGCAGGTTCATCGGATCGGGAGGATCCCCTGCCAAGTGCACTGGCGCGGCGCTAATGCCGCAATTGCCGACGATGACGGTGGTGACTCCTTGCGATAGCTTCGGCAGCATCTCGGGAGTGCGAATCACGTTGGTGTCGTCATGGGTATGGACATCGATAAAGCCGGGCGCCAAGACGTGGCCACTGCCATCCGTAATTTGTGATGCGGTGTAGCCGGCGAGTTGTCCGACCGCGCAAATGCGGTCGCCCTCTATGGCGACGTCGACAGCCTGAGACTCGCTGCCGCTACCGTCGATTACGCGCGCATTTCGGATGAGAGTATCGCAGACTGGCATGGGAACTCTCTAAAGATATACGCAACCTGCCTCGTCGTTCCATGAGTGGAGATATCCTTACTTTACACATAGCCCTTGCACATGGTTTGAGGCCCAGTGAATGAATGGGGGAAACATCGAGTGAACACTGACAGGCCCGACTCTCGAATTGCGCCACTTCATAAAGGCCTGGGCTTCTTGCAAGAAGCGCTCGAGCCCAGCGAGATCGCCGGGTTTGGATGGAATCTGCTGCGCGAAGACTTGAGCTTGCCAACAGCGGTCTTATACAGAGAAAGGCTGCTGCACAACTTGAACTGGATGCAGCAATTTATCTCGGCGTATGGAGTGAAGCTTGCGCCCCATGGCAAGACCACAATGGCTCCCAGGCTGTTTGACCTGCAGTTGCAGAGAGGCGCATGGGGCATTACGCTGGCGACCGCACACCAAACGCTGATTGCTTATCAGCACGGAGTGCGCCGCGTCCTGATGGCGAATCAATTGGTCGGAAAACAGAATATGGTGGCCATCGCGCGGCTGCTGAACGATCCGGATTTTGAATATTTCTGTCTGGTGGATTCCGCACAACAGGTGGAGCAACTGGGCGCGTATTTCGGGACAACAGGACAACGCTTGCAGGTGTTGATCGAGTTAGGCGTGGAGGGAGGCCGTGCAGGTGTGCGCGATTCCGATCAATTGCAATCCACGCTTGACGCGCTGGAGCGTTGGCGTGAGCATATTGCGCTCTGCGGAGTCGAGATCTATGAAGGCGTGCTTGACGAGGAAGAAGCGATTCGCGGCTTCCTGCACAATGCTGTAAGGGTCACACGAGAATTAATGGAGCGCAGGCGCTTCGATCGTGATCCGATTGTGCTTTCGGGTGCTGGATCTGCCTGGTACGACGCGGTGGCCGAGGTTTTTACAGAGGCTGGCCTGGGAGATTCCGTTGACGTGGTTTTACGTCCAGGATGCTATCTGACGCATGATGTTGGCGTTTATCGCGAGGCGCAGGAGAAGATTCAACAGCGTAACCCGATTGCGCAGCGCATGCGAGCAAGCCTGCTGCCGGCGCTGCAATTGTGGGCCTACGTGCAGTCGGTTCCGGAAAAAGAGAGAGCGATCGTGGCTCTAGGGAAGCGCGATGCCGCATTTGATGCCGGTTTACCGACGCCGGCACTGCATTATCGTCCCGGCAACCATGTTCCGATAGCGGCTCCCGCGAATTGGACACTCACCAAAATGATGGATCAGCACGCATACCTGGGCATCGGGGCCGAAGACGACATTTGCGTAGGCGACATGATCGGCTTCGATATTTCGCATCCGTGTTTGACCTTTGACAAATGGCGATGCCTGCCGGTGCTGGACTCTGAATATCAGGTAGTCGATGTGGTGCAGACCTTCTTCTGATTCAACGGACGTTAAGGCGCAGAGGGCAGCATCTGGATGGTGTGCAGCCAGGTCATGACGCTTTGCGGCCAGGTGGTGACAGGGAGGGCGGTGCGGCGGAGACCATAGCCGTGTCCACCATGCGCGTAGATATGCAGTTCGGCGGGGACCTTGGCGTTCTTCAGAGCGAGGAAGTATACGGTGGCGTTTTCGACATGCGCGGTATCGTCCTCGGCCTGAACGATGAAGGATGGCGGGGTTTTGTCGGTCACGTGGATATCGGGGTTAGGCGCAAAGTTCTGTTCTGCAAGTGCGAGGTAGCCGGGATAGACGATCACGGCGAAGTTCGGACGGCAGCTGAGCTGGTCAGCGGCATCGATCGCCTCGTAGAGGCGTTGATCGAAGTGAGTGCTGAGAGCAGCGGCGAGATGTGCTCCTGCGGAAAAGCCGAGAACGCCGATACGGTTTGGGTCGATGTGCCACTCGATGGCGTGGGAGCGGACGATGCCGACCGCGCGCTGCGCGTCCTGGAGGGCCGCAGAAGACTTGGGATAGGGCCCGGAATCGGGCACGCGGTATTTGACCAGGACACAAGTGAGGCCGGCAGAGTTGAGCCAGTCGCACACCTCGGTGCCTTCGAGGTCGATGGCAAGAATGCGGTAGGCGCCTCCGGGAAAGACGACAACGGCGACGCCCGTGTTTTTGCCCTTGGGCGAATAGAGTGTCAAGGTCGGCGTGGAGACGTTACCGAGACGGATGAGCGGTCTTCCGGCGATGAGGTTGTCCTTGGCAGTCGTCGTATCGACCTCCGGCGCTGGATTGGGCTGGGCGCCAGGTGCTCCTTGCTGCCAGAGAGGTATCGTGACGTGGCCGGGTGCGGGCTGCCAGGCGGGCTTCTGAGCGAATAGGCTTACAGAGATGCCGACGACGGCGAGAAGAAGTAGACGCTTGCGCATGAAGAGGGCCTTGATTTGAAGTGTGCGGCGAAGATGGCGGCTGAAGAACCGTGGTGGGAGTTGAGTCCGGATCAAAAGATGAGCTTCAGTGAAAATTGAATCTGCCGGGAGTTACCCGCGGTCTTGCTGATTTCTCCAAATCCGGCACCTTTGATTGTGTTCGCCGGCAGCCCCATCGTCACGATATTAAATAGATTGAAGAACTCAGCCCGGAATTGCAGATTGAACAGCTCGATGCCGCTGTTGCGTTTGCCGAAGGGCGTGGTCTTGATGAACGCGAAGTCATAGTTGTAGAAGGCAGGCCCGCGAAAGGTATTCCGGCCCAGCGTGCCAAAGAGTCCGCTGTTCGGTCCGGTGCCGCCGGGTATATTGATGGGGATAGAGAAGTAGGAGGCGTTGTCCTCGCCCAATCCGAAGTAGTCCTCCCGTTTTTTTCGAGCCGTTGACAGATGCGGCGTACCAATCTGATCTGGACGGTCCACTCCGTTCGACCCGGCGCCTGTCTGCTGAACTCCCGAATACACAGTGAAGGGCGATCCGCTGGTGATCGTCGAGATAACCAGCATCTCCCATCCAGCGGTGATCTTGGGGGGGACTCCCTCAAGGAAGGAAACGTTGTTGAAAGGCAGTTCCTGGGCCACGCTCAACGTGAAGGCATGCGCCACATCGAAGGTTGACGGCCCTTTTTCCGCGTGAGTATCGAATGGATTCTGCGGAAAGCCCTGCGATACGGCGCCTGTTGCTCCTGTACCCCCAATCACCTGGCTGGTGTCGTCAATCGACTTGGCCCATGTGTAACTCGCCTGAATGCCTGGCCCGCCGCGCGCTACAGTTCCAGACAGCGAGGTCTGAAGCGCATGATAGGTCGAGTGGGAGGTAGCGGTGATGATATTCTCAACTCCGAATCCGCCAATTACCGCTCCAGAGCTATCGAACTGCGTATACGGCGCAAACTCGGGACTGGCTCCTGGATAGGCATTGGGAAAACTTATGCGGGGCAATCTAACGCCAGCTGTGCCAACATAGTTCGCATCCGCAACCAGATTGCCAAAGCGCCGCTCCAGGCCGGCCGTCCAGACATACAAGGAACCATTGCCGAATGACCGGTCAATCCCGCTCAGGTTCAACGGGCTTACCACGCGGCTTGGCGTGAGAGCCGCCACGTCCTTTTCATAGCGATCCACATCCATCACCGTATTCGGCGGAACGTCCTTGGTATTGTGGGCCGGGAAAATCTCCACTCCCGACGGCGTGTAAACATTGGGCAGCTGCGCCGGCGTGATCTGGAACCCATACTGGATCGGTGCGCCCTTGGCCGCAACCAACCGGGGATAGACAGCGAACGGTGTCGACCCCGTAAGAAAATTGTCCTGCCAGATATTTGGAGGAATCACCGTTATCCCGCCACCCGCATGGACCTGTAGCTGGTTGGCTGCACGCCAGGTCAATTGGGCTCGCGGCATCCAGCCATTCAGATTTGTCTTGTAACCGGGCTGCGGATTGATGACAAACTCCTGCGTACTACCTGAGTTGAGGAAACCGGAGGTTCGCTTTGCCCGCTCCGTAATCGGGGTATAAATCTCCCAGCGCAGGCCATAGTCCAGGACGAATCGGTCAGACATTTTCCAGGTGTCCTGAATGTAGACGCCTCCCATATTGCGATTGATCGCCGCCGGTCCGATGTGCGCGCCATTCGAAAAATATGGCGGAGCCACGGCTACCGTATACACAAACGGACTGCCAGAGAGGAAGCCGGTGAGGGTGTCGGGCAAGGGATCGCCTGCATGTACATCATGAGTGCCGCTCTGCGAGGGAATATCGACTGTGGCATAGGCCGTGCCGCCGCCAAAGTCGTATTCGCCATTCGGGCTAGTGCCGAAGTAAGTCGTATCGCGGTTAAGGCGGACTTCTCCGCCGGCGTGGATCAAATGATGTGCCATGGTCCACGAAAAGCTTTGTTGAGCCTGGAAGAGGTTTCCGAATGCGCTCATCACCGAGCCCCCCGCCGAGTTGAAGGCTTCAAACAATCCATCGTTGAACTTCACCGCTGGGTCGGTGTGGTTCGGCGTGGGGAAAGAAGGCGTGCTTCGCGTGATACTGATCGACGACGAGAACATGAATCGCGGTGACACAGTGCGCGTAAATGTGGCCACCACATTTCGCTGTCGATCGATGTACTGAACACCGAAAGAAGGATCAATGACAGTCTGATCCGGATTCGTCGTTGGCCCGGTGAGGTTGTTGAAGTTGAACCTGGCAAACAACTGGTTTTTGTCAGAAAGCTTATGGTCGAGCCGGATGGAAAACTGATCCGCATTCGTAGTTACCTTCGACGAGGTCGCGTACGTGTGCACTCCAAATGAGCCCGTGGGAAGATTCGGCAGCGGGTATCGCTTCAAAATGGCGGCTATACTCGGATCGACAGGCACAATCAGCGTGTCACCGGGATATGCCGTGGTGTCCAATCCCGCCCGCTCCGGGATTGTAGGCAGCGGCATCACCTGCGTTGTGCCTAACACCTGGCGAAAGCCCTGATACTGGCCAAAGTAGAACGTCTTGCCTCGCCCGTCATAGAGGTGTGGAAGGATCACCGGCCCGCCGTTCGTAAATCCAAACTCGTTTCGCCGAAACGGAGGAATGCGCCCGGGAGTCTCCGGTGTCGCGTGATCGAAGTAGTTCCGCGCGTCAAACGCGGAATTGCGGACAAACTCAAAGATTGATCCGTGAAAGCCGCTGCTTCCCGAGCGCGTGATGATGTTGGTGAACCCCGCTGAGCCCCGCCCGATCTCGGCAGGCATCCAGCCAGATGTCGATTGAATCTCCTGTACCGCGTCCACATTGAAATTGGAAAACGTCGAGCCGCCCATCTCCGGATCGCTAATATCGGCCCCATCCATGGCAAACACCGCTTCTACGCCGCGCTGCCCGTTGATGGCGAACTGCTGCGTGAAGTTGGTCGCGCCGTTTGCGTCGGTCATAGTGCCGGCGGCTAGCAGCAATAGCTGGCTGAAATCACGCTTATTTAACGGGATCTCGCTTACCGCCTTGCTCGACAATTGCTCGCCGCCCGTGTTTGCGCGCTGATTCTCCGAAAACTCCTTCAGGACAAGGCCTTGCTCGGAGACTGTCAGCACCACAGCGCCCGCGGCCGGGTCTAGTGCGATCAACCCTGCAGCTTTGACCGATCGCCCGTTTGCATCGATCGAAAGGCTATACAACCCGGCCGCTATGCCCTTGAACTCGAACTTTCCCTCACCGTCCGTCTTTGCCGCGATGGCCCCGCTCTTTCCGGCCAGATGCACAACGGCGTTTGGCACAGGCGCACCCGCGGGGCTTTGCACAACTCCCTGCCACGCCGCACCACTCTCCTGGGCTGCCGTCACCGCAGCCGCGAGAAAAAACGTGAGAACCGTGAGGAGAACCAGGGCGGCGGAAACCGGCCCGATCGACGGTGTGATCTTCGATTCACGTCTCATCCTGAGGCCCAAATACATCAGTCCTTCCATCGGGGGAGTATGCAAGGTGCGAGCCTATCATTCAGGAAATAGCCTAGTCAAACGTTTTAGCTAACATGCAGGATCCCCCTCCCGGCTCGGCCAACGCAACCTCATCTGCCGGAGTGAATGGCGTCCAAGTACAGCAGGTGAAAATGATGCACGCCCTGCTCCTGCTTCACGCTGTAACGCCCCGTGTCATACGACTGCGACTTCAGGTTGCGATGCACGACTTCGCAGATGTGTCCATCTTCTAATTGAATCTCATCGCTGAAGCGCATCGTTTCTTCGATTGCCGTACCTTGATCCGGCGGGAAATACCATTCGAAGATCGCCTTACAGGTTTCGGGTCCGGTGGGCAGAACTATGTTGAGCGAGACATTATCCGGATAGCAGTTGAGCATCCAGTTTGGAAAAATCCAGAAATACTCGGCGCTCAGATCGCCATCCGACTGCTTATATCTCCGATCCACGCTCGATTCATTCTCCGGCCCGCGAATAGGACTGGCCTGCAAGGAGTGTTTTTCGAAAGGAGTCGTCAAATAGCAGTTGTAATCGAGTTCGCGATTTAACGACGGATGCACACTCGGCAGATGATATCCCTCAAGATAATTGTCGATGTAGACCTTCCAGTTGCACTGCATGTGATACTCGCGGCGTCCGCAAAGGCGCATCTTGCCGAAGTTGTACTTCGCCGCCTGTATCGGTAACTCACGCAGGGCGTCCATCAATGGTCCTACATTCGGAGGTTCTGCATTCGGATCGAGGTTGGCGAAAACTTGGCCTTCCCACTCGCCCACATGGATCGGACGCAGCCTGAGATCTTCGGCACAGAAGTTCTTGACGCCGTCCATCTCGGGCGCATTCAGAAGGCGTCCATCGAGCCCGTAGGTCCAGCCGTGGTAGCCGCACCGAAATACTTTGCGAGAACCGCTGCCCTCGGCCGGAGGTCCGGCGCGGTGGCGGCAGACGTTGTAAAAGCCACGCAGCGTTCCGTCGGCGCCGCGCGCGATCAACAGCGGCTCACCCAGCAGATCCGCAGTGAAGTAGTCGCCGGAGTTCCTGACTTGCTCAGACCGTCCAACGATCTGCCAGGTCCGCCAGAATATGCTCCACTTCTCCCTTTCGAGAAGCTGAGGCGCAACGTAATAATGCGACGACAAAGTGCCTGCGTGTTCTATCGCTAGATCGACAGCTTCTCCGGGGTTGGTGTTGCGGCTATGCCCCACGTTCGCGCCTTTCGACAACGAAATGGATTATATCCAAGGCCAATAGCCGGCAATCGGCGGTGGAAGACGTGCGCTTGCCCGTGGTATGACGCGATGAACTTGGCTTGTGCGATGCAGGTGGATCGATTCGTTCATGACTATTTTGATATCGGGTGATGTCGCAGTGCGGCCTGCACCCCGGAGGAACAGGAGACCAACTGTCCCGGTTTCGTTGCTGCTCGTCACTTTTGGCATGAACCTTGCGAAAAGGAAAGACGCTATTTCTTCGACTGCGCGCAGCGCAGAGCGCAGCACCATTCTGCATCGGGTGATGTTATGACATTTTAAATCAACTATTTAACTATGAAATACAGCTCCGATGTAACCGTGCGGCGACCGCGCAGGCAATGACAAGAAGTCATTGGAAGCTCAACAAAAACATGACATCTAGGAAGTGCAATTTATTGTAAAGTTATTCATCCAGATATTAGCGTGGCCGTCATTCGAAAGGCCAGAGGGTTCCTCGGCCAAAAGCATTCTTCCTGCTTTTGCCAACACAGTCGCATACATTCCGGAGGTCATAAATGAAACAGTTTCGACAGTTGTTTTTTGTCCTCGTGCTGCTGACTATGAGCGCGGTGGGCTGGGCACAGTCTACGGCGACTTTGTCAGGTGTTGTTACCGACCCAAGCGGTGCGGTTGTGGCCGGGGCTCACATTACAGTGCGTTCGCTTGCGACCGGCGTCGACCGTGAAATCGTGACGGATAACGCCGGTCTCTACGCCTTTCCCTCCCTGCAGCCGGGGGATTATCAGCTGCAGGCCACGTCGGGAGGCTTTGCCCAATTCATCATGAAAAAGGTGACGCTCGCCGTCGATCAACGGGCAACGGTCAATATTGGCCTTACTCCCGCTTCCAGCTCACAAACGATAGAGGTGGAAGGCACGACCCCGCAAATAGAAACGCAGACCATGACGGTCGGCCAGGTGATTGATCGCACCACCGTGCAGGAGCTTCCATTGAACGGTCGTCACTTCCTCGATCTGACGGTACTCACCGCCGGAGGCGTGACCGCTCCCACGGCTGGAAACCTGACCACCCCTAGCCGCGGCCTGGGCGCAAACTCCTTCATTACCGCGGGCAATCGCGAAGACTCCGTCAACTTCCAGATCAACGGCGTCAACCTGAATGACATGGTTCAGAACCAGATCACTTTCCAACCCTCCATTGACACCACCTCGGAGTTAAAAATTAATAACTCGACCTTCAGCGCGGAGTACGGCAGGAGCTCAGGTTCGATCGTGAATGTAAGCACCCGGTCGGGCACCAATGCCTTCCATGGCGAAGTGTTTGACTACTTCCGCAACGAGGCGCTGGATGCACGTAACTACTTTAACCGGGCCAGCCTTCCCGGTGTTGCCGGGGAGAAGGCGCCACTTAAACGCAACAATTTTGGCGGAGCTCTTGGCGGACCGATATGGAAGGACCGCACCTTCTTTTTTTTCAGCTATGAAGGACTCCGCCAGGCCCAGGGCGTCTTGCTGAACAGCGCTGTCTTTTCACCAATCGTGCGCGCCTTAATTGCTTCAAGCGGTTCGCCCTCCGCGCAGTCGCTGATAACGTTGGTTCCGGTAGGGAATGATGCCACCCAGACGCACTACACGGCTTTTACACCGGGCCCAGTCGATATCAATCAATACACGCTCGACGTCTCCCAGGTCATCACCAAGTCAGACCAATTGCACGGTTTTTATGCCTTTCAATCAGACGCTCGCACGGAGCCTAACCTGCAGGGCAATACGATTCCCGGTTTCGGCGATCATCGTCCCGCTCATCGGCAGATCTTTACGCTAAACTACACGCACATATTCACCCCGTCCATTGTCAACGAGGCTCGCGTCGGGCTTAACCGTATCTCCATCGTTTTTAGCCCCAACGCACTGCTTAATCCGGCCAGCTACGACATCGGGATAGGTGTCAATGCGCCAGTTGGCATCCCGCAAATCACAGTTACGGACCTGGGTCTCAACTTCGGCGGACCGTCCGGATTCCCCCAAGGCCGGAACGATACTTTCGGCGTCTTTTCTGACGCCGCAACCTGGGTAACGGGGAAGCACAGTATCAAGTTTGGCGGGGAGTACCGTCGTTTCATCAACGACAACTTTACAGCCGATACCGGCGCCCTTACTTATTCGACAACGGCGCAGTTTGTGCAGGGTGTTGCGACGGGATTCACCTACCAGCCCACCACTGTTTCAAGCCGTCTCTTTGTAAATGCGATCGGACTCTTTGCGCAGGATAATTTCAAAGTCAAACCTAACCTTGTCCTGGAATACGGCCTGCGGTTCGAGTGGAATGGCACGCCGACTGAAGGGGAAAACCGCCTGGTAATCTTCAATCCGAATAGCCCATCCCTGATTCAAACTGGTACCAATGGTGTCGGGTCAGTTTACAACCAGAACTACAATGTTGAACCGCGCTTGGGCTTTGCATGGGACGTCTTCGCTACCGGCAAAACAGTTGTGCGCGGGGGCTATGGCTTCATGGCTGACCAGCCTGCGACGAACGCGGTGACCCCTTTGGCATCGAACCCACCCTTCAATACGTCAGTTTCGTATAACAATGCGAAGGCTCCCATTCCAGTCGCCACCCTCTTGTCCTCCGCTGCGGCCGCTGGCATCGCAATCAACTCAATCAATCCCGACTTTCGCAATGCTTACACGCAGACCTTCAACCTGAACGTCCAGCAACAACTGCCCGCCGGTATCGTAGGCTCGATCGGTTACTACGGTTCTGTCGGCAGGCACCTGCGCGCGCGTACCAACCAGAACCAGCCGATTGATGGAGGAGCACGTCCTTTCCCCGCGCTTTCAGGGACCAGCCCTATCAAACCTGGGGCGGCCACGAATGTAAATTTTGCTGAAGCGAATAGCGTCGGAATGTCGAACTACAATGCACTGTGGATCACGGCCACCAAGAATGGTGGCCACGGCCTCGAATTCAATCTGAATTACAACTATTCGAAGTCGCTCGATACGAATTCGCTGGGTTCACAGGGGGGCTATACATTTCAGGACAGCACCAACCCTGCCAATAACTATGGAGCGTCTGACTTCGATACGCGGAATCGTTTCGCTGGAAACGTGATCTATGCGTTGCCCTTCAAAGGGAACCGCTTCGTCGAGGGCTACCAGTTATCGACCATCGTTCAGTATCAGACAGGCAATCCGGTGAATCTCACAAATGCATCGACCTTTACTGGCCTTTCCGGATTGATTCGCCCGAATCTTGTTGGTCCAATCCTAACGAAAAAGATCCAGGCTCCCGGCGCGACGAATGTGAACTTCATTCAATCTACTGTGTGCCCCGGCGGCATAATCGTACCGGGCTGCAGCTTCCAGAACACCTCCAACAGCCTTGGCGACATGGCTCGCAATGTCATTTACGGGCCTGGCTACGCTGATGTCGATCTATCTGGACAAAAAGACACAAAAATTACCGAACGCATCAACCTCAGACTACGCGTGGACGCCTTCGACATCTTCAACCACCCAAACTTTGGCCAGCCGTCTGGCAGCACTACATCAGCGGTCTTCGGTCAAATCTCTTCGACTCGCTTTGCGACGAGCGATGGCGGCTCTTCACGTCAGCTTCAAATCAGCGCCAAGGTCTCTTTCTAGAGATCACACTCGCCTTCCGGGTGCGCTTCTCCTAAGTTTTGGTGAAGCGCACCCTTTGTTTTTTGGGCCTTCAATCGTCGAGCTCAAAGAAAAGCGAATCCGCTGATTGCAGTCTCGCAACAGGGATACAATGGGAGCCGTTCTGGCCGGTCTCCCGGCGACAGGACACCAACGTTGTCGTCGGGCCACTTTTACCTGGGAGATTCCCATGAAAGCCGCGCTAATACCGTTTGTTTTAACCACGGTTCTATCCGCGTGCACGTCGTTGAACGGAATGGTCGCGTCATCAGGGCCAGTGCCAACACAGGCTGCGGATATGTACACGAGCCAGAATTCGCTCGACTGGGCGGGGACTTATGAGGGGGTTTTACCGTGTGCAGACTGTCCCGGAATCAAGACCAGGCTGACGCTCAACAAAGACGGCACATTCGAACGGATGACCCAGTATCTGGACCGAAAGGTTGCCGCGGAGACCGTGAGCGGGTCATTTAGATGGCAGGCGAATGATAACGCCATTACTCTTGACGAGCATGGCGAGGGACAACAGTTTCGAGTCGGTGAGGGCCGGCTGATTTTGCAATACCCTGGCGGCGAATCCGGATCTCCGGGACCCAACATGATGTTGATGCTCGTTCTGCAGACGGCTAAGGAAAAAAGCCTGGCGCAGGCACTCGAAGATCATAACTGGACTCTTGAGTCCGCAACCGATGGCAAGAGTCGGCCCATCGTTTCGCTCGCGTCCAATAAAGACCGCCCGATTGAGTTGAGCTTCAGTGGGAACAGATTCAGCATCCAGGCCCCCTGCAACAGAATGATGGGTGGCTATCACGTCAATGATGCGAATCAGCTGACGGTAAGTGCCGCAGCTTCCACGATGATGGCCTGCTCTCCGGCGTTGATGCATGGCGATGCCGCCCTGTCCAGTATCCTGAGTGAGCTCATGAAGGTAGAGTTTGTCGATGGGCCATCTCCGCAGCTGCGCCTGATATCCGCTTCCAAGGAGACCCTGACATTTACCGGACACCCTACGCCGGAATCCCTTTACGGACCCGGGACCCGCATGTTTCTGGAGGTTGCGGCCCAACCGGTGGCGTGCGAACATCCGCCAGCGCCCAGTACAAACTGTCTTCAGGTCCGCGAAATACATTTTGACGAACAGGGCCTGCGATCGGGCCCACCGGGAGAATGGCAAACTCTTCACGAAAATATTGAAGGCTTCACCCACACCGAAGGCACACGCAATATAGTCCGGGTGAAACGCTTCGACCGCGGCCAGGTGTCCGCCGGCGAATCCCCGACCTTGTATGTACTGGATCTAGTGGTCGAGTCGGAAACGGTGACGCCGTAGGTGAACCCTAATCACAAGCGATAGGGTGGGGAGGGCGAATTGATCTCAAGAAAAACCGCGATGTGGCTTCTGCTTGTGATCACAGCGGTTGTCATTGTGGTTGACCTGTTGTTGCCGCGAATTCCGCAGCCTCAGTCATACCACAATTTCGCTAACCAGCGCAGTTTTCTGGGTATCCCCAACTTTAGTGATGCTGTAGTTTCCAACATACCTTTTGCAATATTTGGAGCATGGGGTCTGGTATTTTTGCTGCGATTGAAGCCTGAACAGATGTCAGAACATTTTCTCGACCGGCGAGAACGCTGGCCATACCTGGTTGTTTTTACTGGAGTGCTGCTTACGGCATTCGGTTCCGCGTACTATCACCTGGATCCAAACAACCAACGGCTCCTCTGGGACAGACTGCCCATGACGATAGCGTTCATGGCGGTCGTGGCAGCCATGATCGCGGAGCGCATCAGTGTGCGCGCCGGCCTCTGGCTGTTGCCGGTACTTGTATTGATAGGCATGGGCAGTGCGTTGCAGTGGTACATGAGCGAACTGCAGGGCGCCGGGGATCTGCGTTTCTATGGCGCGGTGCAAGCGTATGCGGTTCTATTTCTTTTGATCGTGCTTCTCTTCCCGCCGCGCTATACGCGGGGATCAGACCTGTTGATCGCGGCGGGTTTCTATGTTCTCGCAAAGGTCCTCGAGATACTTGATCACCAGATTTTCAGCCTGGGACAGATCATAAGCGGCCACAGCTTAAAACATGTGTCCGCCGCACTTTCCGGGTACTGGATTTTACGAATGCTGCAGAGGCGAAGACCACTCCGTGGGCTATCCTCTGGTGCTGCTCCTTCCCTTTAGATGAGCCAAGCCTGGACGCAAAGGGCGAGCACATTTACGCTCGCCCTGCTGACTGGCAGACAGTTTCATTTTGAGATGCCGGGGACGAATCACTCGACCTTCCGCATTCATCTCGATGAAAGAAAACGATACACTGTCTTCACAACAAAATTGCTCGCGCTGGCGGTTCGGGTCCGGTGAAGGCGCTGGCAAGACAGGCGTATACAAAGACATGCGGCAGAAGATTGGCATTCTTGGCGCGACTGGAATGGTCGGCCAGCGATTCATTCAGCTCCTCGAGCATCACCCGTGGTTTGAAGTGGCGTGGCTCGCGGCAAGCGATAAGTCGAGCGGAAAGCGATACGGCGATGTTGTGAAGTGGAAGCTGGACACGGCCCTCCCTGATCGGATCGCGACGATGCCGGTGTCGCCGGCCACGCCGAATGACGCGCCGAAGGTGATTTTCGCGGCACTTGACGCCGATATAGCTCGGGAACTGGAGCCAGCATTTGCGGCGGCCGGCTGCGCTGTCATCTCGAACTCGAGCGCCTTTCGCATGCACGAGGATGTACCGCTGGTGATTCCCGAGGTGAATGCGGATCATCTGCCGATTCTCGAAAACCAGTCCTGGCGCAAAGAGTCTGGCGGTTACATTGTGACCAATCCCAATTGCTCGGCGATTGGGCTTGTGTTGGTACTGAAGCCGCTGGTGGAGCGGTTCGGCATTGACTCGATTTTTGTGAGCACCATGCAGGCGGTGAGCGGGGCCGGCTATCCGGGCGTGCCATCGATGGACATTCTGGGCAACGTGGTTCCCTACGTTAAGAATGAAGAAGAGAAGATGGAGGTCGAGACGCTGCGCCTGCTGGGCGTGCGCGACGGTGAGGTGGTTCTTCCTCTTGCCGCGAAGATGACTGCGCATTGCAACCGGGTCGCAGTCGAAGACGGTCATACAGAAAGCGTGAGCGTGAAGCTGTCACGCAAGGCCACGCGCGAAGAGATTCTGGACGCGTGGCGCGAGTTTACCCCGCTCGTGGGCCGCGACTTGCCGACAGCTCCCGCGCAGCCGGTTGAGTTTACAGCTATCGAGGATCGTCCCCAGCCGCGGTTGGACAAGATGCGCGGCGGAGGCATGGCGGCCACGGTAGGCCGGCTGCGTCCATGTGGACTGCTGGATTGGAAGTTCACGGTGCTCTCGCACAATACGATCCGCGGCGCGGCGGGTGCGGCGCTGTTGAATGCCGAGCTGCTTGTGTCGTTGGGAAAGCTCGGGGCGGGAAAACTTGAAACAGGAAAACTCGATCCGGTTGCGGTACCTGCATGAGCAAGCTCGTGGTGATGAAGTTCGGCGGCACCTCCGTCGAGGACGCGCCAGCCATCCATCGTACCGCAGGGATCGTTCGCGGCAAGCTCGCGAAGGGATTCACACCCATCGTCGTTGTTAGTGCGATGGCTAAGGTCACCGATCAACTCCTGGCGGCATCGAATGCCGCGGGCCGAGGCGACCGCGCTGGCGCGCTGGCCATCACAGCGAGACTGCGGAACCGACATCTTGAAACAGCCGGAGCCCTGGTTTCCCAACAGACGATTTGTGAACTGACCGAGTGGATCGATCTGGAATTCGATGCACTGGATGAGGTGTTGCGTGGGCTGGCTGCCGTCGGCGAACTGACGCCGCGCATCGGCGACATGGTCGTTTCTGCCGGCGAACGCCTCTCCAGCCGAATGATCGCCGAAGCATTCTCGTGCCGGGAACTGGATGCCGTTTACGTGGATGCGCGGCAGTGTATCGTGACCGATGCGCAGCATGGCAAGGCAATTCCGCAGGATGCCCTGATCGAGCAGCGGCTGAAGCAGCACGTTCTGCCGCATGCCCACGCAGGCAGGATTTGCGTGATGGGCGGCTTTATCGGCGCGACGGAAAAGGGTGTAACGACCACGCTGGGGCGCGGCGGCTCGGACTTTACAGCGGCCCTGGTGGGTGGCGCCCTGGACGCCGGTTCCATCGAAATATGGACGGACGTGAACGGCATCATGACAACCGATCCACGGATCTGTCCCAATGCCTTGCGGGTAAAGACCATCAGCTTCGAGGAGGCAGCTGAGCTAGCCTATTTTGGTGCGAAGGTGCTGCATCCGGCGACCATTCTGCCGGCGGTGAAGAAGAACATTCCGGTTTTGGTGCTGAACTCGCGCAATCCGGAGAACGAGGGCACGCGGATTATCTCGCTCGCGCCGCACTGCCGGAGCCCGTTCAAGTCGATTGCGGTGAAGCGTCGGCTGACGATTATCGACGTGGTCGCGAGCCGCATGCTGATGTCGCACGGCTATTTGAAGGCGATTTTCGATGTCTTTGACAAACACAAGTGTCCGGTGGATATGGTTTCGACCTCCGAAGTGTCGGTTTCGCTGACTGTCGACTCCCATGACCAGCTGCCCGAGATTGCCGCCGACCTCAGTCAATTGGCCGATGTGAAATATGAAGGCCGCAAGGCCCTGGTTTGCATGGTCGGCGAGAATATCCGCGGACAAAACGGTATCGCCGCGCGGGTCTTCCAGGCGATCCGGCATGTGAATGTGCGCATGATTTCGCAGGGCGCGTCGGAAATCAACATGAGTTTCATGATTGAAGAGGATGATGCTGACGAAGCGATCCGGTCGCTGCACGACGAGTTCTTTGGCGATCCCGACCCGGAGATCTTCGACGTGGAAGCACTGAAAGAAAGCCTGAGGTAGATGGGATGCTGTTCCTGGTTCTGGGGCGCGGCAAAACCGGCAGCCTGGTGGCAGAAGTTGCGCATGAACGCGGACATGGAGTGCGCGTGCTGGGCGAAGAAGAGAATCGCGATGCCTCGGCGCTGACGGCTCCGTTTCTGGCAAGCTTCGATGCGGTGATCGACTTCACGACACCTGAAGCAGCCATCCCTAACCTGCGCGCGTGCCTGGCGAATGGTGCGCACGTCGTGGTTGGCACGACAGGGTGGTATGAGCGTCTTGAAGATATGCGCACTTTGGCGATCCGCAAGAATGCCGGATTTTTATACGGGACGAATTTCTCGGTTGGCGTTCAGACGTTGCTGCGCATGGCGCGGGAACTGGCGCTAGCTGCGCCGCATTATCGTTTCAGCATTGCGGAAACACACCATTCAGGCAAGAAAGACGCGCCTTCCGGCACGGCGTTGTCGATCAAGCGGGTCATCGAAGCTGCAAACCCGACCGTTAAGATTGAAATCTCTTTCAAGCGCGAGGGCGATGCTTCGGGCATCCATCTCATCGAGGCGCGCTCAGACTATGACGTGATTGAATTGAAGCACGAGGCTTTCTCGCGCCGTGGATTTGCCGAGGGTGCGGTGCGAGCCGCCGAATGGATCGCCGGCAAGACCGGGGTATGGGAGTTCAGCGAGATCGCGAGCGAACTTAATTAGGGCGAATTTTGCGTGAGCTCCCTCGACTTGAGAACAATGAAGTATTCGTAAATAGCCTGAAGATTAGCGTACGCAATTCCGGCGCGCCCGTCGAGAATGGCGCGGCGGATGAACATCATATAAATCCACTTGACTAGTGGACGCGCGGGCAAACGATAGAAGATAGCTTTCTGAGCAACGCGCCGTGCGTGGAAATCCTTAGCGAAAATCGCTGTTTTCCAGGCAGCATCGCTGTGCGTGATACCGCTGGCAACGAGTTGCGCTTCCATAGTTGAGTAGGTGTTGTGTTTGCTTACCCAGTGAGCGATTCCCTTCGAAAATGGGAAATGTTCCAATGGTGATTTCAGATCGGCGATCTCGCCTTCTACCTCAAGTACCTCATTGATTTCGGTGCTTATCCTCACAAAGAATGAAGAGTTGGACCTGCCAGGCTGCCTGAACTCAGTTGAATGGTCCGACGACGTCTTTGTCTTGGATTCGTTCAGCACAGATCGCACTGCAGA
>Ga0206966_1137_pt1 | contig 19844 bp, 11 predicted proteins | sample Alteio_BWOrgHeat_23_FD_152970 | JGI IMG/M metagenome (GOLD analysis project Ga0206966, IMG submission 152970) | Enriched cells from forest soil in Barre Woods Harvard Forest LTER site, Petersham, Massachusetts, United States -... | ecosystem: Environmental > Terrestrial > Soil > Temperate forest >...
TGGCTCCGTTCATGATGCGGAAGCGGTAGAGGGTTGGTTCGACGTCGAGGTAAGGCAGGAGCTTGCCGTTGACGAGGATGGCATCTCCGAAGACCTCGGGCACCCAGACCTCGCCGGGCTTTTCGGAGACGGGGTAGTCGAGCTGGCCGTCGGTGCGGAGGATCCGATCACAAATGAGCAGAGGGATATCGTAGCGGTCCTCAGGCAGTGCGAGGTGGTCCTCGCGCGCATCGCGCAGGATGCAGAAGCCCATCATTCCGGCGTAGGTGTTGAGGCGGTTAATACCCATGGTGTGGTCGTGGTAGAAGAGCGTGGCGGCGTGCTGGAGCGAGGGGTAGAAGCAGGTCTGGGAATGGCCGGGGAGGACCCATTCCTCGGGGTATCCGTCACTCGAGGGCGGGGTGCGGCCGCCGTGGAGGTGGACGACGGCGCGGACGTCGGCGATGTCGCGGCCTGCTCCGTGGAGGGAGTGGTCGATGGGGAAGATGTGGCGTGCGGGAAGGCGGTTCTGCCACTCGACGATCATGCCGACGGCGATGGCTGCCTTAAGAGTGGGTCCGGGGAAGCTGCCTCCGATGGTCCACATGCGGGTGGGGGGCAGGTCGCGGTGGACTTTGACGGTCGTTTCGGCAATGGGGAGGCGGTAGAAGGGGATCTGCTGTTTGGGGTCGCTGCCTGGAATGTCAGTGGGTGTAGGACGGGTTCCGTCGGGTCTGGCGACAGCGGGGATGGGCAGCGGGTCGACGAAGGGCTGGAGCGTGGAGGGGTCGAGAATGGGCGCTTTGGATTCGGCGGCGAGAGCGGGGCGGAGGTCGGAGCGGAGAGCAAGGCTCGCGATGGCGAGGCCGCTTGAAGTGACGAAGCTTCGGCGCGTAATCAGGGAAAGATTCTCCTAAATGAAAAAGGGTAGCAGCGCGTGGCCGCTACCCCAAGTGGATGAACAGAGTTTACCAGCCGCCGCCGTGGCCGCCGTCGCTATCGGTGGTGACCAGACCAGTGCTGGGATCAAGCAAGTACAGTCCCTTGTTTGGCTCGTTCTTGAAATCGAACATGCCGTTCAGCGTGCCGGCCAGAGCATCGAAGGAGCCGGTGATCCGCTGTCCGCCGAGCCAGTTGTCCTCGATGAAACGGGTGATCGAAGACTGGTCGGTGATGGTGTGATCGACGTAATTACTCCTGGCGAAGGGAGAGATGACGAGCAGGGGAAGCCGCGGACCGTAGCCGCAGCGTCCCTGGGCATGCTCGGTAGCGGTGCCGGGAAGAGCAGTGTTCGCGCTGCTGCCGCACTGGCCGGGGGCGGTCAGCGCGTCCATCGCGGTCTGCGACTGGTTGACGATGGGGCTCATCTGGTGGTCATACCAGCCATCGGAATCGTCGTAAGCGATGATGACGGCGGTATTCTTCCACTCCTTTGTCTGCTGCAGGAAGTTGATGACCTGCACGACGAAGGTCTGCTCGTCGAGCGGGTCGGAGTAGCCAGCGTGCGCGTCCTGATAGCCGGGGGCTTTCAGGAAGCTGACGGCGGGCATGTTGCCAGCCTTCACAGCAGTGAAGAAGTCGTCGGTGTCGTACTGGTGGTTGGCCTGGTCGCCATCAACGCCGATCATGCTGGTCGAGCTCGGGCGCAGGTGCTTGGGGTTGGCGGTCGAGACATAGTACTGGAATGGCTGGTGGTGCGGGATGTAGTCGGCCTTCGGACTTTTGGTGATGGTTGAGGTGTGCGAGCGCGCGCAACCGGTGGTGCCGTTGGGATTCTTTGTCTGCAGATTGAAACCGCCTTCGAAGAAGCCCCAGGTGATGCCCCTGGCGTTGAGGAGGTCGCCGATGTTCTGACCAGTGAACTGCACCAGGGCGCCGGTTGTCGTCGAGCACATATCGCCCACCGGATCGGCATCGCTGACCAAGGTGAATCCACCCGAACCGTCATCGACTACATCGCCGCCGGCGTTACTCTGGTCGCCAATGCCGTTGGTCTGGCCGGAGATCAGGTTGATGGCGCCGGGGGTCGAGGGGCCGAAGTTGGTGTCGTAGGAGTTGTCATTCAGGGCGTAGCGCTGTGCGTAGTTCCACAGTGCTGTCACGGTGTTGCCGTCGTAGTAGCCCATAACCAGGCCGGTCGTCTCCTGTTTCGAGCCGCTTGGCGGAGGTCCGGCGGTGCCGGTGAATTCCGGGAAGGAATCCATCAGGCCGCCGTGGAAGGCCTGCTGCTCGGGCGTGTAGTCATGGTCCTGATCGGCGGTCGCGGCCTCGGAGCGGTCGAGGCGGAAGGGATTCGATGCACCGCCGGCATTTCCGGTTTTGTTCAGGAAATTGGGATTGTTGAAGAGAAGGCCGTCGGTATAGCCGTTCACGCTAGGCGTGTCGGCCTTAGCTTTGAATTTGGGTTCGCGAGGCGGATTGGTCGCGTTGGGATACGTGCCGAAGTAGTGGTCGAAAGAGATGTTTTCCCCAAAGATGACAACAACATGCTTAATGGGGGTTGAAGTCGAACCAAAGGACTGCGCTTGAAGAGCAGCGGGTCCTGCCATCTGGCCGGCAATCATGAGTGTCGCCAGGGATGTTGCCATTAATTTTTGCATCACGGTTCCTCGTCGAGCGGCTCGCGCCGATCAATCCAAGGAATAAATGTCGGATGCAATCAATACTTTACGGGCTTGTTACAGAATGAAGAAAAGATTGTTAGCCGAAAGAAGATTGACCAAAAAATCGAGCCACATCAAAAAAAAGACCTAATGTGGCATGACTGAAGTCATGTCCTACACCGCGCAAAGTGCTATCGCCTGGCGCAGGGCGGTGACCGGGTCGATGGTGGCCAGAAACTCGTGGGCCACGTAACCCTGGTAGCCGGTGTCGGCGATAGCTCGCATCACAGCGTCGTACTGGATTTCCTGATTGTGATCGAGCTGATGGCGACCAGGTACTCCGCCCGTGTGGAAATGCCCGATAACTCCGATATTGGCACGGATAGTCGTGATCAGATCGCCTTCCATGATTTGCATATGGTAGATGTCATAGAGCAGCTTCACGTGCGGCGAGTTCACCTCCCGCATCACCGCGGCGCCCCATGCGGTATGGTCGGCCATGTAATCGGGGTGATTCACCTTGCTGTTGAGCAGCTCCAGGCAAATGGTGACGCCGTTGTCCTCGGCAATCTTCTTTACGCGATTCAATCCGGCCACAGTGCTGTGGGCTCCCTCCTCGTCCGACGTGCCCCGGCGATTTCCTGAAAATGTAATGACGTTGGGGACGCCGGCCTTCGCGGCCAGCGGGATGTTCTTCCGGAAGGCCGCCTCGATCGCAGCATGATTCTCGACACGATTCATCGAGTCGGAGATCGTTCCGCCACCGGCATAGCCCATGGTGCAGATCAAGCCATGCCGGCCGGGAATCTCATACTCGTTCACTTCGAGGAGATCCACGCCTTTCAGGCCAAGGTCTGCCGCCATGGCACATATCTGCTCGACGGACATGTCCTTGTAGCACCAGCGGCAGACGGATTGGCGAATACGTCCGCCAGGGACAGGCGACGCTGTTTGCGTGAGCGACGATTCTGCCATAGCGGGAGAAACTCCTAGGCTAAACGAAACTCCCAGGCCGGATTTGAGCCCGGTCTCAAAGAAGCTTCGCCGGGAAAGAGTGTGCATCGTTAAAGCCTACTCCGACGGGGCCGGATTCTCTGCAGTGAAGGGCGAGCAGCAAGGCTTTTCAACCGGCGCGAACTCCATCAACTCCAGACGCGTTTCGTCGGGATCGAAGAGATTGTACTGCCACTTGCCGTCTTTCCCGAGCTGCGGGCCGGTATGCGCATTGCTTAAACGGCCTTCGGAGTCGAGCGTGGTGACAGCGTTCTCCATGTTCACGACGCCGATCGAGAGGTGATTGAGAACGCCCAGCTGCTTTTGCGTGGCCGCCACGGAAACGCCATTTCCGGAAGGCACAGGGGTGAGCATGTACTCCAGCCAGTCGTGGCCATCGGGAACCTGCTGCGAAACCCAGTCTGTCGTGCCTGGCTTCATGCCGCCAAACCAGTAAGGCCGGAAGCCGAGGACCTCGCGGTAGAACGCATTCGCGGCGTCGCGGCTATGAATGCTCATGCCTACGTGGATGACGCGATGGCCAATGGGATTCGCTCCGGTGAGGACAATGGGATGCGCGGGCGGCTGGACGAATCCCACGACATTGCCCTCGGGGTCTTTCACATGAAACCAAAGGCTGCCGTCGGAGCCGTGTTCGACGCTAGCTGGTACCTCGACTTTGTGTGCCGCAAGGTAGAGGCGAAGCGCCTCCGCGTCGGTAGTGATGTAAGCCAGGTGGTCGAGACGGGTGGGCGCGTCACCGGGAGGCAGCGGCAGGACTTCGACAAACTGGGTCGGATTTACATAGTAGCGGATGCCGCTGGGATTCTCGGGGTCTGTGCTCTTGAGAAGACCGATGTCGTGGACGTAATAGCGTTCGGCTGCCTCGGGATGACTGGTGTAAACGGCAATGTGCGAGATGCCGGTGATGGGGGGCCGCGCCTGGGCAGCGGCAACAAGAGGAAGCGAGACCGAAAGCATCAAACCGAGAAGATGGTTCATTCAAGACCTCGGGCAGAAGACCGCGGGTGAGCCATACCAAGATAACCGATTCAGCACCATAGAAGTAGTGTGCCGCTAAAAGGGGGCGAACCGGTGTGGGAATGGCTGCGTAGAGTCTGGCAGCCAAGGTACTATGGTGGCCAGACCCATGAAGAAGAAGCGAAGGCCATCCAGAGAAAAGCTGTCTCCGAATATGCTGCGCGCGGCGCTGGTGCTCTATCTTGTGGCGAGCTTGGGATATTGGCTTGCGGCCTCCCTGGACATGTGGCAGATTCGGGTGCACTGGGACCAGCGTGTCGAGGCGCCATTCCGCTTCGACCCCGACACCCGCATCGTTGAGAGCGTGCAGCCGGAAGCCAAGGCTGCTGGAGTGAACAAGGGCGACAGAATCGACGGCCTGAACGGCGGCGGATATACAGGGCTGGCGCAGTGGAGCGAGATTCTGTCCGATGGCCATCCCGGCGACACGCTCGATGTGGAATTCACGCGACCTGATGGTTCACAGAAAACCGGAACCATCACCATGGATCATGCGCCCTATGCCTTCGGCAGCACATCACCAGTATTGGTGTACTGGGAGGAGCTTTTGGTTGCGGGCCTGCTGCCGCTGCTCTGCCTGGGTATGGGCTACTGGGTAGTTCTGGCGCGGCCGCTGGATCGCAATGCATGGCTGCTGCTCGTCCTGCTGACATTTCCCAGCACTTTGTCTGTTAACAGCGGACTGGCGACGGGCGTTTCTCTTTTCCTGCGCGGTTTCTGGTACCAGGTGATTCAGCTCGCCGCCTCGCCAGCCCTGCTGCTCTTCGGCGTTTACTTTCCTGAACGCTCCCGCATCGACGCGCGCGCGCCGTGGCTGAAATGGATCATCTTGGGTCCTCTCGCCGCATGCATCGTCATCCTTCTTGTCGCAGCCCGTGCGGACTATTACTCGGGCGGCGACGGTCCACTGCTTACCGTAGTCGGCAACGATGCGGCCAGGGTCCTTAATTTTCTGAACCTGCTCTGTGTCATCTTCTACCTGGTTCTTACGGTGGACAAGCTGCGCTCCGCCTCCACCGAAGACGCCCGCCGGCGTCTGCGCGTGCTGACCGCCGGAACTGGCGTGGGTGTGGGCGTGTTGCTCATCGTCTTCGTCCTCTTGCCGCACTTCGGTATTAATGAGCAGGACCGTCAGCACTATTGGGTTCGCTATCTCGGGGCTGTACTCTTTATGATCGCGCCGCTCACGCTTGCGTACGTGGTGCTGGTGCAGCGCGCGATGGACGTACGCGTTATCCTGCGCATGGGAACGCGCTACCTGATGGCCAAGGCCTTCATTGTAGTGCTGCAGTTCGTGCTGATAGCGATCGGGATATGGCGGTTGCTGTTGCCAGTGCTTCACAAGAAGGAGCCGGAAGCATCCGATTTTGCAGGTGTTCTGATCTTTTTTGGCCTGGTGTTGGCCCTGCGGCTGGGCGTTCAGAAGCGCGTGCAGGCATGGCTGGACCGCAAATTCTTCCGTGAGGCCTACGATGCGGAAGTGGTGCTCAATGAGCTTTCCGACGAGGTTCGCCGCTTTACCGAGACCGCTCCTCTGCTCGAAACGGTGGCCCGACGCGTGGCCGAAACCCTGCACATCAACCAGGTGGCGATGCTGTTACGACGCGGCGAGATCTTCCAGTTGCAGCAGTCGATTGGAGTGACTGTCGACGGCACGCTCACGCTGCCGGCGCAGGCCTCTGCTGTGCGTTATCTGACCTCCACGAACGAGCCGGCACGTCTCTATCGGGACGATCCCGACGCCTGGTATCTGATGGCGGGAACCGGCGAGCGTCACGTGCTCGACATGGTAAATGCGGAATTGTTACTGCCCCTGCCGGGACGGAATCGCCTGATGGGAATGATGGCGCTCGGCCCCAAACGCTCCGAGGCCGCCTACACGCCCGCGGATCTGCACCTGCTGCACACGGTTGCGACGCAGACAGGGTTGGCGATTGAAGTCGCCGAGCTGGCGCACTCGCTGGCCACCGAAGCGGCACAGCGCGAGCGCGTGAATCGGGAGATTGAGATCGCCCGCGAGGTACAGGAACGGCTATTTCCGCAGGAGATGCCAATCCTGCCCGGAGCCACCCTCGCCGGCGCGTGCCGGCCTGCGCTGGGAGTGGGCGGCGATTACTACGATGTCTTCGATCTGGGCGAGGGGCGCACTGGACTGGCGATTGGCGACGTAAGCGGCAAGGGAATTTCCGCGGCACTGCTCATGGCCAGCCTGCGAGCTTCTCTGCGTGGCGTGACGCTCGACAATCCGCGGGACTTTGCCAAACTCATGGACAAGGTCAACCGCCTGGTCTTTGAGGCCTCGGCATCGAACCGTTACGCCACTTTTTTCTTCGCGGCTTTCGATCCCATAACGCGCCGTCTAGAGTGCGTGAACGCAGGGCACAATCCGCCGATATTGCTGCGGACGGGGCTGGACAGCAAAACGGAAACACTTCGTTTGGAAGCTGATGGACCGGTGGTGGGCCTGTTGCCGGCCGCTCCCTATACGGAGCAGGCGATGACCTTAATGCCCGGCGATCTGCTGCTGCTTTACACCGACGGCATCAGTGAGGCGATGACCCACGACGATGAGGAATGGGGCGAAGAGAGGCTGATCAACGCCGCGGAACGGGTGAAAGACAAACCAGCCCGCGAAATTCTGCGCGCCCTCTTTGACGCAGCGGACGCATTTACGGCGGGCGCTCCCCAGCACGACGATATGACCCTGCTGGTGTTAAAACTGGAGGGATGATGATTCAGGTAAGCCGCAAAACGCTGGCGTGGATGCTCAGCATCGCGCTCGCCGTGTCGGGATTTTTCGTGCCGGAATTTTCCGCCGACGCGCTGGGTCAGCACATCACGAAGGTCGCGCCGCGAGCTGCGGACACGCTGGTTATGCTGCCCGATGGATCGACCGTCCACGTGGAACTGGCACGGACTGAAGCTGAGCGCCAGTTCGGCCTTATGGAGCGCACCTCACTGCCGCAGGGGCGCGGCATGCTCTTCATTCACGATGATCCCGGGCGATACCCTTACTGGATGTACGACTGCAAGATCGGTCTAGACATTATCTGGATGGACCAGAGTCACCGTATCGTCGAGATGTCTCCCAACACGCCGCCATGCAAGGGAGCGTCTGATACGTGCCCGAACTACGGCGGCCGCGAGACCTCAGTTTATGTACTCGAGCTACCGGTGGGCTCGATCAAGGCGCATCAACTGGCAGTTGGCCAGGTGGTGAACTTCAGCGTGTAGGGCTGAGAGAGCGATCGCGAGACCTATTCCGCCCAGTGTTTTGTGAACATCGGTCGTTCGCTCTTCGTTCATTCGGCGGGCACTTCTTCCTCGAGAACGTCTTGTGCTGCGCATAGTCGTCAGCAAAGTATCGGCTGACAGCCGTCGGGTCGCGACGGATAAGAACCCCGGTCAATACTTCCATCACGATCTCTTTCTTGCTGATTGCGTCCGCCATGTTGTCACTTCCTCTCGCCCTAGTTCCCTGCGGCAACTGCAATTGTCTGGGGGGACAAGTTCCATCCGCCCAAAGTCAGCTCGGGTTTGGTGCTCCGGGCTGCCGTCTCTGGATACTTAATATCGATCTCGCGTGTCTCGCCTGGCAGCAGTGAGACGTAGTTATCACTATAGTAAGCAGGCAAAATGCGCGAGCCGTCTTTGTTGTTGATCAGCGTCAGCTTGTTTTCGAGAGCCGCTGTGGCACCGTTATTCTTCAGTTGCACGATAATGTACCCTTCTCCACTTCCCTTTCCAGAAAATGTAGCCGTTGCTGTTACGTTTTCTGGAGGCAGATTGTTGAGGGCACGATAATCTTCGCTCTTATCCGCAAGCCAGTAGAAATTGCGCGACAGGGTTTCGCCGGCAGCAGACTTTAGCTCCAGCTTCACCAGTACCACTCCATTTGCAAGCAGCGGGGCGAGGTCCAGATTGAAGGCATTCGTTGACGAGTCGGCAGCGGAGCTCTGCGGCGCTTCGTGGTGCAGCAGCGATTTGTTGTCGAGCGAGAAGACATCCGCCGTGATGGTCACGTTCGCGAGCGGCAAGTTCGTGGTATTGATCAACTCCACGTCGTGGGTTGCGAGATCGAGCTGGATGTGCACCGGCTCGCAGGCTTTCATCGTGCCGTAGAAGGAGGCCTGCGTGTCGTAGTCCGAGCTCAGGATCTGCCACATGGTGCTGGGCCATGCCGGCTGCGTCATCCACAACATGCGGCCGCTGTTCGGCGCCCACAGGTGCGCGTTCATGCCTTCGAAGATGGCACGATGATTCACGTAGTTCAGCATCTGCGCCTTGCGCTCGAAGTCCTCGAGACTGGTGGGCGCGCCGAACTCGGTCTGTATTTCATCCATGAAGGGCTTTGTCTTGCCGTTTCCGCTGGCATGCCAGTCGTGATAGGCCCATACATCGTCGATGGGCCACTGGTCGGCTTTTGGAACCCACGCGCGGAAGGACTCCAGCGTGGACATCGACGGCGTGCCCGTCTCGACCGAGAAGCCGTGATTCAGAACCGTGTAGTAGAGCTTCGGGTCCTGATAGCTGTAGGGTCCGCTACCCTGCAGATTGACCTGGTTCGAGCTGGGGAAGTAGTAGCGCGTGCCATCCAGCGTGGCGACTAGATGGATGAGCCCTTCGTTAAGGATGGGCTGCGGTACGCCCTCGTTGCGGCCGCACCACACCAGGATGGAGGGGTGGTTGCGGTAACGCGAGATCACGTCGGCCGCGTTCTTGAGAAGTAGGTCAGGGTCCTGCGCTTCGATGTTGTAGTTCTGTGTCGATTCCCAGAAGTCGTTCCACACCAACATGCCGTATTCGTCGGCGAGGTCGTAGAAGGCGTCCTCTGTACTCTGGCCAACCCAGTTGCGGATGATATCGAGATGAGCATCGCGGTTCAGGCGGAAGAAGGGCTCAAGGCGCTCGCGCGAGACGCGTTTGCGGGCGTCATCCATGCCCCAGTTGCCTCCGCGGCAGACGATACGCACACCGTTGACCCTGACTACGAGATACGGCGCGGCTTTATTGTCGTCGAGCAGATGAATGGCGGGCGATTTGTCACCGCCGGGCGCGAGCGACGCAACCCACGAGCGCCAGTTCTCGCGCCAGTCCTCGGGAAGTGTCGGCGGAGGTGGGTCGGCGGCTGGAATTTCTCGCATGCCGTTGTGGCTCACATCGACGACTGGTTTTTCACCAGCCTGACCTTTGGCCGGCGCGTACTCCACGCGGCGCAGACGCCCGGCACTGTCGAGCAGGCTGAGTTCGTATGTGATTTCACGAATGCCGAAGCGCAGTTGCTTCGTGTCGGAGACGTCGCGGCCAATAGCAACGGAGAGTGTCAGGTGATATAGCTCCGGCTTGCCGTAGCCATTGGGCCACCACAGGCGCGGATTTTGCACTGTGAGCTGCGCAAACTCTCCTGGTGCTAGCTTCACCGTGTTCTCGCCAGGAGCGAGGGTTACGTCTTTGTTGACGGTCATACCTTCGAAGCTGGCGGTGAGGGTAGCTTTCGTCGGAGTGTCCGACTCGTTCGTCAGCGGCACCTCGATTTCAACGTTGGCGCGCGTGGTATCGGGCAAAGGCAGGGTCGTCACTACTTGCGGATCGCCGATCTTCAGCGAATTTGTAGCCGTGAGTGTTACAGGTTGCCAGATGCCGGTGTCGCGGTCGCGGATGGCAGGGATCCAGTCCCATCCTTCGGTGGCGACAAAGGTCGGCCCATCGAGGCACATCAGGCCGCCGTTCTCTCCCGGACCGCCTTTGATTGACTGCTCCTGGGGAATACCCGGATGCGGCGGAGGAGAGACGCGTACGGCCAGGACATTCGTCTGCCCTGGCTGGAGGATGCCGGTCACGTCGAAATTACCGCGAATGAACGCGCCGGTGATGGTTCCGAGCGACTGCCCGTTCAGCCACACTGCGGCTTTGTAATTGATGCCGTGGAAGGTGAGCGTGAGCCGCTTGCCGCCTAGGTTGGAAGGCGCTTTGAATTCTGTGCGGTACCAGTAGTCCTGCTTGTTCAGCGATTCAGGAATCGCGAGGTTGTTGAGGCCATAATCGGGATCGGGATAGACACCGCGATCGACGAGCGTAGTGAGCACTGTGCCCGCTACCGTGGCTATATACCAGTTCTTCGCGTTGAAATTCTTAATAGAAACTGCCGCACCATCCGCCTGCACCTTGGGGGCCTCGCTCAGTGTCCAGCCGTCAACCGTCCACTGGTTGTCGCCGTCTGGTACAAGCGATTCATGTGCGGGCGGCAGAGGTCTGGCGACAGGCGCTGAAAACGGAGCCTTGCTGCGTGGCATCTGGGAGGCATCCTGCGGCGCGCGATATCCGGCCTGTCCGCGGGTCTGCACCGGCCAGGACTTCGAGCCTTCTTCATACTCGATTGCAGACGAATCGCTACCCTTGCTGTAAATCTGTGCAATCACTTCGTTCGCCAGCACTTCGCGCAGCAGCGTAAACCCTGCAATTTTTCCACCAAAATGGCCCCAGCCGGGCGCAGGCGGCGGTGCAGGAGCCGTCGCAGGACGAATCGCAGGAGCCATGGCGAGCACGCCACTCACGCTGCCCAGTACCAGCTCGCCGCTCGCTACCTGCGCGCCGTCGCTGAAGAGCCGGAACTGCTCACCGTCAAAGGTCGCCGCAATCAGGTGCCACTCTGCGGGTCCCATTTTCACCGACGCTTCCAAGCTGTTGTTCTTGCCGCCGAAGAGAATGAGTTTGCCCGGTGCGATGGCCAGATAGCGCGAATACTCGTCTTCCGGTTTGCCGAGACCTGCGATTAGCGTAGGCTTGGCGACGGCTTCCTCCGCGTTCACCCATGCGAAGAGCGTCCACGGCGAATCGGCCAGGAGCACCGTGTCGCTCTCGGTGAGTTTCTTGGTTATACCTTCACCGTCGGGTAGAAACACGCCATTGTAGGGTCCATACACAGGCGGTTCGTTGGTGACGGTGGTGTAAGGAATGGAGACTTGTGCTTGAGAACGCGGGGTGCAGAAAAGCAGGCCGACGGCGAGTAAAACGATTGATTTCTTCATGATTCCTGAAATTGGGTCTGTAAATAATGTACACGTGCCGCAGCCCTCATCAGTCAGACAATGCCTGGGGCAAAGTGGCAGCGGAAGAGCGCGCCCTTTCCTCACTGCTAAACTAAAAGCTGCATGATCCTCCCGTTTGTCCGCGAATTACTTGCGGATTTGGAGAACACACCCTCATTTGAACAGGCACGGAGGCATCTCGCCCTTGCCCGTGGTCGTCGTCGTGTCTCTGGGCTCACCTCGACCGCCCGGGCCCTCTACATTCCCCTGTTTGCACGCGCGGCCAACTCACCCGTGGTGGTGGTTGTGCCCGACAACAAGGCCGCCGATGCGCTGCAGATCGCACTGCGAGCCGGCTGCGACTTGACGGGAGCCATCCAGCCCAACCGCGTGCTCAAGTTGCCCGCGCACGATGTGCTGCCTTTCGAAAATCTCTCGCCGCATCCGGAAATCCAGGAACAGCGCGCCGCGACGCTCTGGAAGATGGCGACCGGCGCGGCCTCCATCGTGATCGCGCCGGTTGAAGCTGCGGCGATGAAACTATTTCCTCGGCCCTTTTACGGCGGCCTGGCGCAATATCTGCGCCGCGGTGAAGAGGTCGATGTCGAAACCCTCCTCGCGCATCTGGCCAGCGTGGGATACACCCCCATGGATATCGTCGAGATGCCGGGACAGTACACGCGGCGCGGAGGCATCCTCGATATCTATTCGCCCGAGGCCGACCGCCCGGTGCGCTTCGAGTTCTTCGGGGACGAGATTGAGACTATCCGCAAATTCGATCCGGAAACGCAGCGCTCGTCGGCGCCTCTGGACGAAGCCCTGCTGCTCCCGTTGACCGAGACCCCTATTACCGAACGCCTGCTGGCCGGCGTGCATGCACGCCTGAGCGGAGCTCACATCAATGCTGAAGTTGAGCCTGAGATGGTGGCACAAGCCATTGCCGCCGGAGGAGTGAGCGTCTTCCCTGGTTGGGAATTCTTTGCCGGGGTTTCGAGCGCCGATGCCACACTGCTTGATCTGATTCCGCGCTGTCTGCTCTTCGTCGAAGAACCAGCGATGATCAAGAACCAGATCGATCGCTGGTGGAATAAGGTCGAACAGCGGCATGAGCGCTCGAGCATCGGCACGCTCATCCGCCCGCAAGACATTTATTTGCGGCCTGAAGTGCTTGAGGCGCAATTGTTGTCGCACCCCGGCATCGATATCGATCAGCTGGGCGTGGTGGATGTGCTCGAAGACGACACGACGCTCGGCGAAATCGCATTCCAAGCTCGGCCTACGCTGCGTTTTCATGGCTCGATTCCCGCCTTCCTCGAACAGGTTCGCTCGCTGATGGAGCAGGAGACGCGCATGCTGCTCGTTGCTCCCAATCAGGGCGAAGTGGAGCGGCTGGCCAACCTGCTGCGCGAGTATCAGCTGCCTTACCGGCTCGGCAGCCGCATTCAACACGCGGGCAGCGAGAACATCTACGACGAATCGAGTTATCTGGCGGGTAATTACCGTACGCCGATCCTGGTGCGCAGTTCTCTGTCGGCCGGAGTGAGCCTGCCGGATGCGAACCTGGTCCTCTTCGGCGCGAATGATTTCTCGGACGAAGCGGATGTAACCGCGCGGCCAGTTCCCAAGAAATCCAAGACGGCTGCTTTCGTCTCCGATTTTCGCGATCTCACCGTCGGCGATTACGTCGTGCATGTCGAGCACGGCATCGCCCAGTACACGGGGCTCCGGGAGATCGTGCAGGACAGCGTCACGCTCGAATTTATGGTGTTGGAGTTTGCCGAACAAGCGCGGCTTTATGTGCCGCTCACGCGCCTCGATCTAATCCAGAAATACCGCTCGACCGACGCCGGACCCGCGCCCATCCTTAATCGTCTCGGCTCGGCGCAGTGGGCAAAAACCAAGGCTCGCGTGCGCAAGGCCATGCAGGATATGGCCGATGAACTGCTGAAGCTCTACGCTCAGCGCAAGGCTGCGCAGGGGCACGCCTTCTCGCCGGACAATGAATTCCAGCGCGAGTTTGAAGACGCCTTCGATTACAACGAGACGGAAGATCAGATCTCGGCTATCAATGACATCAAACGCGACATGGAATCGACCATGCCCATGGACCGCCTGCTGTGTGGCGACGTGGGCTACGGCAAGACCGAAGTCGCCATGCGCGCCGCCTTCAAAGCCGTGCAGGAAGGCAAGCAGGTCGCCGTGCTCACGCCGACGACGGTGCTGAGCTTCCAGCACTTCGAGACCTTCAAGCAGCGCTTCAGCCAGTTCCCCATTACCGTCGAAATGATCTCACGCTTCCGAACACAGCGGGAGCAGAAGAGCATCCTGGAGCGGGTGGAGGCGGGCAAGGTTGATATCCTGATTGGCACGCATCGCCTACTGTCGAAAGATCTGAAGTTTCACGACCTGGGCCTGCTGGTCGTCGACGAAGAGCAGCGCTTCGGCGTGCGCCACAAAGAGCGGCTGAAGCAGATGCGACGCGAGATCGATGTGCTCGCCATGTCGGCCACGCCTATTCCGCGCACGCTACACATGTCGCTAGTGGGGCTACGCGATATGAGCGTGATTGAAACGCCGCCCAAAGACCGCATGGCGATTCAGACGGTGGTCGCTAAGTTCGATGAAAAGCTGATTCGGTCGGCAGTCGAGGTAGAGCTGGAACGCGGCGGTCAGATCTACTTCGTCCACAATCGCGTAGAGACGATCTACGAGCTTGCTGCGAAGATCCAGGAACTGGTGCCCGCCGCACGCATCACCGTGGGCCATGGACAGATGAGCGAGGGTGATCTCGAAAAAGTGATGCTCAGCTTCATGCACCACGAGCACGACGTGCTGGTGGCCACAACGATTATTGAGAACGGTCTCGACATTCCGCTGGCCAACACGATCATTATCAATCGCGCCGATCGCCATGGGCTCTCCGAGCTTTATCAGCTGCGCGGACGCGTGGGCCGTTCGAATCGCAGAGCCTACGCATATCTGCTGATTCCGCCCGAGCAGGAACTGACCGAAGTTGCCCGTCGACGTCTGGCGGCGCTCAAGGAATTCTCCGATCTCGGCGCGGGCTTCAAGATCGCGGCGCTCGACCTGGAACTACGCGGGGCGGGCAATATGCTGGGAGGCGAGCAGAGCGGCCACATTGAGGCTATTGGCTTTGAGATGTACACCAGCATGCTGGAAGAAGCGGTCGGAAAACTGAAGGGCGAAGAACGCGTCGAGGTTCCCACCACCCAGCTCAGCCTGGGAATCGCGCTACGTATCGACGAGAATTACATCGCAGAAGAGAACCAGCGCCTTCGCATGTACAAAGTCATTGCCGGCATTCAGAACGAAGCCGCACTTGCCGATGTGCGCGCCGAACTCGAAGACCGCTACGGCCCCCTGCCGGAGAGCGTGCGCCACCTGCTTGACGCTTCGCTACTACGTATCGAGTGCGAGCGGATCGGCGTCGCGCAAATCGACCGCAAGCGTGATCAGCTGCACATTCGTTTTACCGAGAGCGCTGGCATCGATCCCGGCCGCCTGATGAAGCTCGTCGCCAAGAATGCCAAGCGTGGCGCGCAGTTCACGCCGCAGGGCATGCTGCGATATCCTCTAACGTCTGCTAAACCGGATGGGGTGCTGGCAGAAATACGAGCGCTGCTCGATCAACTCGAGCTTACCGAACTTGCCGTACAATAAGCATCTGTATCAGTTACAAATAGAAAAGAGGCAGAATGAATCGCCGATTTCTCACCGCAGCACTCAGCTCCGCTATCGTCGTTTCAGGAGGCATGATGACGGCAACCGTGTATGCCCAGGCCGCCAACCAGGATGCCTCTGCTACCTTCCACAACCTGGCAGCCCAATACTTCGAGCAGGTTTACTTCACATTTTCGCCGACCCTCGGCACCGCGGCGGGGCTGCACCAGTACAACTCGCGTCTCGAGGACTACGGCCGTGCAGGCATCGATCAGCAAATCGCCGCCCTAAAAAGTTTTGAGACGAAATTCGACGCCGTTCCAGAAGCGGGGCTTGACCAGAGCACGCAGGGCGATCTGGCTATGATGCGTAACGAGGTTCGCGGCACGCTGCTCGAACTCGAGACCATCCGTCCTTGGGAAAAGAATCCGGACAACTACTCGAGCGGCATCGCGAACAGCGCCTTCGTGCTCATGGAGCGCAAATTCGCGCCGCCGGACGAGCGGCTGCGCTCCCTGATCGCACGCGAGAAGCAGATGCCCGCCGTCTTCGTTGCTGCACGCCAGAATCTCAAGAACCCGCCGCGCATCTACACCGAGATCGCGCTTGAACAACTGCCCGACATCATCAGCTTCTTTGAGAAAGATGTTCCTGAGGCCTTTACCGACGCCAAGGACCCTGCAACCATCGCCGAGTTCCATACGACGAATGCCGCGGTCATCGCGTCGTTACGTGACTACGAGAAGTGGGTCAAGACCGACCTGCTGCCGCGCTCGAACGGCGACTTCCGTATCGGCGCCGATACGTTTTCGAAGAAACTGCTCTACGACGAGATGGTGGATACTCCGCTCGACAAACTGCTGACCGTCGCCTATACCGACCTGTACAGGAACCAGGCAGAGTTTGAGCGCGTGGCGAAAGAGGTCGATCCCTCGAAGACTCCGAAGGAGGTGCTCGCAGAACTTGCCAGTATCCATCCTGCTCCAGACCAACTACTTCCGACCTTTCAAAATACTTTTGATAGCCTGGTCCATTTCATCCGCGGAAAGCAGATCATCACCATTCCTTCCGATGTGCAGCCTGTTCTTGAGGAGACGCCACCCTTCATGCGGGCAACTACGCAGGCTTCGATGGATTCGCCCGGTCCCTTTGAGACGAAATCAACTACGGCCTATTTCAATGTCACGCTGCCCGAGAAAAACTGGACTCCCGAACACATCGCCGAACACATGGCGGCCTTTAATGTCGGCACCATCATCAGCACATCGGTGCATGAAGCATATCCGGGCCACTACGTGCAGTTCCTCTGGGTGAATCACGGGGACTTGAGCCAGGTGCGCAAGATCGTAACATCGAATACCAATGTCGAAGGTTGGGCGCACTACTGCGAGCAGATGATGCTCGACCAGGGCTATGGGCAGCCCGGGGCAGGCGCGAAGGACGAACGCGAAGCCAGGCTGATTCGCCTGGGTCAACTGCAGGACGCGCTGCTGCGCGATGCCCGCTTCATCGTTGGCATTAAGATGCACACCGGACAGATGACATTCGATCAGGCCGTCGACTTCTTCGTTTCCGAGGGATATCAGTCGCGCTCCGTCGGCACGGTCGAAACCAAGCGCGGAACTGCCGACCCGACGTATCTCTACTACACCCTGGGCAAGTTGCAGATCATGAAGCTCCGCGCGGATCTACAGAAGAAGGAAGGCGCCGACTTCTCCCTCCGGAAGTTTCACGACGACTTGATGCGGCAGGGCGGCGCGCCGATCAAGATCGTACGCCGCGCATTGCTGGGAGACGACTCGCCCGTACTGTAGACGCATCCAAATTAGGGGAGCCTATGCTCTCCGTAATTTTGCTCTAATGGAATCCTCTGTCAGACTGAAGACAAGAACATAGTTGCCGCCGATTCCAGACCTAAGGACCCACATGAATCTTAGAGTACGCAAGGCAGTCTTTCCCGCAGCTGGCTTTGGAACCCGCTTTCTTCCAGCTACGAAGGCTATCCCCAAGGAAATGCTCGCGCTGGTTGACAAGCCGATCATCCAGTATGGCGTCGAGGAGGCACTCGCCTCCGGCTGCGATCAGATCATTATCGTCACCGCCCGTGGCAAGTCTGCGATCGAAGATCACTTCGATATCAGCTATGAGCTCGAAGCTTCTCTGGAAAAGCGGGGCAAGACCGACCTGCTGTCCATCGCTCGCAATGTCTCAAACATGGCAGACCTCTCCTATGTGCGGCAAAAAGAAGCCAAGGGCCTTGGCCACGCTGTTCTCATGGCCAAGGAACTGGTTGGCGATGAACCCTTCGCCGTTATACTGCCCGATGATGTGATCGATGCGTCCGTGCCCTGCCTGAAACAGATGATCGATGCGTTTGACCGCGTGCAAGGCTCTATTCTCGCCACTCAGATCGTCGAGGGTCCCGGGATTTCAGCCTATGGCGTGCTCGATGGCTCACCGTTGCCGAATGACCCACGCGTCATCGAGGCCCGCGGCATGGTGGAGAAACCCAAGTTCGAGGATGCCCCTTCAAAAAATGCCATCATCGGCCGCTATATCCTCACGCCAAGGATTTTCGGGCTGCTCGAGAACCTTACCCCAGGAGCAGGCGGTGAACTTCAGCTCACGGATGGCATCAAGGGCCTCCTTAAAACAGAGAAGGTTTACGGTTACAATTTCGAAGGAACTCGTCACGATGCGGGTGACAAATTGGGTATGCTCAAAGCCACCGTTGATTTTGCTCTGAAACGGGACGACCTTGGCACGCCGTTTCGCGACTATCTGAAGTCACTGTCGTTATAGACAGTAAGGAGCGCACTTCTTTATTTCCACTTGATATTGCAGCCCAGGCTAGGGCGCTGCTCGGGGCTAATGGGCTGGCTTGTAATCAATGCATCGAGTGCAGCGCGCAAGTCTTTGCCCGTTACCGGAAGCTCGTTGCCCGGTCGGCTGTCGTCGAACTGCCCGCGATAGACCAGGTTTAGTTCGTCATCGAAGAGAAAGAAATCCGGTGTGCAGGCTGCGCCATAGGCGCGAGCTACTTCCTGGCTTTCGTCGTAAAGGTACGGGAAATTGAATCCGAGTTCGCGCGCCTGCTCAGCCAGGCTCTCTGGTGCATCGTCGGGGTAATTCTCCGCATCGTTGCTGCTAATCGCCACAATACCTACACCTTTGCCGGCATAATCCTGACCAAGCTGCGCCAACCCCTTCTCCAAATGCTTCACAAACGGGCAGTGGCGGCAGATGAACATCACCAGCAGGCCTTTGAGAGTGTCCAAGGCCTGCGTACTCACCTCATGCCCAGTAACTAGATCCTGCAAAACAAAATCCGGCGCGGAGGTGCCCAACGCCAGCATCGCGGATTCTGTACGAGCCATCTTCTTCCTCCTGGCGAATCGTTCGACGCTCCCCGACAGCTTATTATCAGCTTAGAACAGCATTCCCTTTCGCGGCAGGGGCAATCCAAAGTGCTCATACGCCAGCCGTGTGGCTACGCGTCCGCGCGGGGTGCGGTCCAGAAAGCCGCGCTGGATGAGAAACGGTTCATACACCTCTTCGAGCGCGTCTTCTTCCTCAGCCAGCGAAGCGGCCAGCGTGTTTAGGCCTACGGGACCGCCGTCGTACTTGTCGATGATCGTCATCAGCAGCCGGCGGTCAAGCTCGTCGAAACCATGCGCGTCCACTTCGAGCATCTTCAGCGCGTGCTCGGCTGTCGCGCGATCGATTACACCCGAACCGCGCACCTGGGCGTAGTCGCGCACGCGCCGCAACAGCCGGTTGGCAATGCGCGGAGTGCCTCGCGAGCGCATGGCGATTTCTGCTGCCCCGTCCTGGTCGATGGGGACGCCGAGCACTTCGGCCGAGCGTTCCACCACAAAGCGCAGATCATCGTCGGAATAGAATTCGAGTCGCAACAAAATCCCGAAGCGCGAGCGCAGGGGAGACGAGAGCAAGCCGGGACGCGTCGTTGCTCCCACAAACGTGAACGGCTTGATGTCCATCACGTGCGTACGCGCTGATGGACCCTGGCCGATGATGATATCGAGCTTGTAATCCTCGAGCGCGGTGTAGAGCTTCTCTTCAAGCACTGGCTGGAGCCGGTGAATCTCATCGAGAAACAGCACCTGCCGCTCCCTGACATTGGTGAGGATCGCCGTCAGGTCGCCCTGAATCTGCAGAGCCGGTCCCGAGGTCTGCTGGAAGCCCACATTCAGCTCATTCGCGATGATGGTTGCAAGCGTCGTTTTTCCCAATCCCGGAGGCCCGAAGAGCAGCACGTGATCGAGCGCCTCGCCGCGTGACCTGGCGGCCTCCAGCGCGATGGCCAATTGCTCCCTGGCCTTCTCCTGGCCGATAAACTCCTGAAGCCGTCGCGGGCGCAGCTTCAGCTCAAATGAGCTTTCGTCGTCGGCGCGCGCCGCACTCACCAACCGTTCCGGATCGTCCCTGTTCACAGCCATTTCACTCGGAGTCTACCGGGTGAGGTGACCAGAAGCAAAGCGGGATCATAGCCTACCGC
>Ga0206966_1138_pt1 | contig 19829 bp, 23 predicted proteins | sample Alteio_BWOrgHeat_23_FD_152970 | JGI IMG/M metagenome (GOLD analysis project Ga0206966, IMG submission 152970) | Enriched cells from forest soil in Barre Woods Harvard Forest LTER site, Petersham, Massachusetts, United States -... | ecosystem: Environmental > Terrestrial > Soil > Temperate forest >...
GGGTCGTATCGCCAACTTTGCCGGTTATCTCCCAACATCCTTCGGTTGGGAAGATCAGCGCGGTTGCTTGAAATCCTGTGTCCAAGTAACCGATCGGGATATAGGCTTTCAAAGGAGGAGCAGCGGCATCCAGCCTTTTCCCCGTGATTACTAGCTTCCCAGTTAACCCTGCGGCTCGAAACCAAGGATATTTCATTTGCAGCGAACCGTCCGGAAGTATCGAACCCGCACCCCGCGGCCCGATTGTCACAGTGGCGTCAGGCCAAAGGGAGGCGGAATAAAGATTTCCATTCCAGTACGCATTTCGGGTACCAAGGGCGTTGTTAAGGGAGTCAGGGGTTGTGCGAGGGATTGTCACTCGACAATCCGCAGTGTTCCTCGTTTGCGCTTTCGCAACTGGATTGAGTGCAAGAGTAACAAGAAGTACCAGTACGAATATTTGCTGGTTCATTTCTGTACTCTTTCTGCTTCTGCATTGCGTTGGCAATCCAGAAACTCGTTTTTGGAGGCCGGATTCTGACGAGTGCGCCTTCACCGTACATCATGTTCCGCGCTTTCGGGGGCATTGCTGATGGTTGGTCGGCATACAGACATTTCAGCCGCCACCCGAAACCGTGGCTCCGTGATCATGTCCAGAACCATCCCGTAGATCGACTCGACCAGTATCTTATAGACGAGATAAAGAGGCCCCCATTGCCGGTGGATTGAGATGAGCTACGATTATCGCGATCCCCATGAGATTCTTAACAACCCTACTCATAGTCCTTGCGTCGATGAAGCCGATTTGTGGAGCATCGACTCCATCGCTTGGCGAGCTTGAGATGCCGCCTTCTGGGAAGGTAGTGGTTTCTGCAAAAGGTGGCGTTGAATTTGACGCCCTGATCAACGGAAAGGGGCCGTTCCGGTTGATTTTCGATTCGGGCGCTGGGGTTAACGCTCTGAATCCAACGATTGCAAGACAACTTGGACTGCGCGTCGAGGGTCCCTCGCAAATAATCCTCGGTGCCGGAAGTGGTTCGCTGACAGAGCAAGCAGCAAATGTAGCTTTGGTGCGCATTGGTGATCTTGCCCTGCACGATCAGAAGTTCTATATCATGCCCATGCCGTGGGGCGACCGCTCCGGCCCGGTGGGTGCAGTTGGCTACGAGCTGATGAGAAGACTCGTCGTCACGGTTGATTACGAGCGTGAACAACTTGCATTCAACTTGCCGCAACCGTTTACGTACTCCGGACATGGTGTGAAGGTCCAGATTGAACCTATGCTTACACCCTTTGAGATTGAAGTCAGAGGGAGTGTCAATGGAGCGAGCGGAGTGTTCTGCATTGACACTGGCGACGAGGCCAGTCTGTCACTGGAGCAGCGGTTTGTGGGTCAATACAATTTGGTAAAGCAACTGTCGCCGCGCTATCACGGTTACGCAGGGTCCGGTATAGGCGGTGCCATGCCAGCGGCCTACTATGGCCGCGTGGAGACACTGCGAATCGGAGAGGCCGAGGTGAATCATGTGATCGCCTTTCTTTTCGACCGGCAGGCTATTTCAGCGGAGAATGCAGGCAATATCGGGAGCCGAGTTCTTCGACAGTTCAACATTACCTTTGATGATCCGCACGGTGTGCTCTACTTTGAGAAGAATTCCAACTGGGGAAAGCCTGAAATCTTCAATCGGGCGGGGATTATTGTTGACTCGATCATGCAGAACCAAGAGGTGATGAATGTGCTCCCCGAGAGTCCCGGAGAGATTGCGGGAGTTGCCATCGGCGATATCATCGTGCAGATTGACGGTCGTGCACCTAATAAGGACCCGCTCCAACAAGATGATCCTGCTTTTCTACAGCCGGTGGGAACGGTGGTACGCCTAACTGTCCTGCGCGGAGACAAGACACAGAAGATCGAAGTGACGCTGAGGGATCTTCTTTAATCATGCTGGTATAAAGTGCGTTCGCGGCGACATCCTTACCGGGCCGTTGACGCCTCGACTGAATCTTGAATCGAAAGCCTACCTAGCTGGTCCAAGGGCGAGCGAATGGCGAATCCTGAACATCTCGCGAAACTCAAAGAAGGGGTCGAGGCTTGGAATCAGTGGCGGAGAGACTTTCCGGATGTCCGCCCGTTTCTAAACGGAGCAGACCTTCGTGGCGTCGACTTTAGGGTGCCCGACCCAGTTTCCCGCGACCATCCGGAAAGCGGGAAATTTTTCAGGAATCTTTTACGCCAAAGCGATTATGCGCCAAGCGAAGTGGGGGTCAATTTTGAAGACGTAGAACTCAACGATGCAAGATTCAATGAAGCGAATCTAGTTCGAGCAAATCTCACACGTGCCAAGCTACAGCGAACAAAATTCACCGGGGCGATCCTGCGGGAAGCTGAAATTTTCGATTCGAATCTTTCGGAGGCAACGCTTGAGGATGCGGACCTCCGAAAAGCCCGGCTTGGAAAAGTGTCCCTTCAGGGAGCGAATCTCCGTGGCGCGAACCTCAGCGGTGCCCACCTCTCCTCCGTAGACTTAACTGATGCCAGACTCACTTGGGCTGATCTTCGAAACGTTACTGCCCATGAATCGACGTTTATCAATGCTGACCTCAGTTACGCAGACCTTACCAAGGCCAGTCTCGCATGGTCGAAACTCAGCGGAGCGAATCTCTCTCAAGCGAAGATGGTTTTCACAGATTTATTTGAAGCGGATATCGCTGGGTGCCGAATCTTTGGAATCTCCGCATGGGGCGTCAAACTTGGAGGCACCAAGCAGTCGAACCTCATTATTACTCGGGAGGACGAAGCTACAGTTACGGTAGACAATCTTGAAGTCGCCCAATTCATCTATCTGCTGCTAAATAACGAGCGAATCCGGCATGCCATCGACACGATCACATCCAAAGTCGTCCTGATTCTCGGTCGCTTTACCGAGGAGCGGAAACCGCTGCTAGATGCGATCCGGGTTGAGCTTCGGAAGCGCGATTACCTGCCAGTTCTGTTCGATTTTCAGAAACCAGACAACAAAGACTTGACGGGGACTGTGACCACGCTTGCGAACATGGCACGGTTCATCATCGCTGATCTGACCGACCCAAGCAGTGTGCCCCACGAACTGGCAACGATTGTTCCCACGACTCCGGTTGCCCTTCAGGCGATCATTCGGAAGGAGCAACGAGAATATGCGATGTTCGCTGACTTGAAGCGCCGGTATCACTGGGTCTTGGAACCGTATACCTACACGAATGAGACTGCCCTTGTTGAGCACCTCGACGAAGTGATCGGTCCTGCGGAAGCCAAGGCGGGAGCACTTATGCCAAAGAACAGGCACTGACGCTGAGTGTACAGAGGCTTGTCTCTTTTCGATGTATCGTCGCAGGCAGGCGAATGCAGGGTGCAAGGGTCAGTTTTAAGCCGGAGGCTCCGCCTTTCGGTTGAGAGTTACGAATCGTTGCACTGATTGCTGGGCGGTCGCGTTCGCTTGAGATGGCATGTGCAACTGCACCACACGGTCGCACCAGCCCTGGCGCCTTCCATGATTCCGGGATCATACTTTCGGAGCCCCGGACATAATTCCTGACCGCCACGAGCCGAGCACTGGACTTCGTATGCCGCGCAGAGATTGACGGTAAATACCTTCGGCTCGAAACCCGGCGAGAAGCGGCGACGTTTCACGGGTTTCAACCATACAAGCTGTATTTCCTGTCCGAGGGCCTGAAACCGGGTTATACCGTCGTTCTATTCAGGCGAGATAATCCACTCGTGAGCGCAGGAAAGATCAAAGCACAATTCATAGAGCTGATGGAGTGTCTTCCGGTGACCACGCTGCCGGAAGGTGCAATCTGGACGTGGGAGATCAAGCTCGATGGGGGGCGCATGGAGGTTGTGAAAACCGGAGGCAGGGTAACGCTGTATTCGCGTCGAGGTAAAAACTTCAATGCACAATTCGGCTATATCGCACGAGAGCTTGCATATCTTCCCGATCAAACCGTAATCGATGGAGAGGTGGTCGCCGTGGACGAGGAAGGCAGACTCAATTTCAACCTGCTGCAAAACTTCCGGTCTGATGAATCGCGCATCGTCTATTACGCATTCGATATCCCCATCCACGACGGCCATGACCTGATGCGACGGCCATTGTCCGTGCGGCGTGAGGTCCTCGCTCCGTCGTTCAGGCTGAGGGACACGTTGGCATTTCGGAGGCTTCGGAGAGATCTTTGACGGAAATGCTCAAGTTCACCCAGACGCATGGCCTTGAAGGCATCGTGGCCAAGCGTGCGGACAGTTTCTACCAACCCGGCCTGAGGACAGGAGTCTGGAGTAAATATCGCCTGAATCGCAGTCAGGAATTCGTGATCGGTGGATACGTGCCCAGCCATCTGGGGATCGACTCGCTGGTACTGGGGGTCTATCGAGATAAAAACCTCTATTACACAGCACGCGTGCGAGCCGGATTCATTCCTTCCAATCGGCGGCAGGTCTTCGAAGCCATCAAGCACCTGACGGCAACGAAGTCATTATGTAGTGACCGGCCCGCTGCGCGGGTCGTGGGTTAGGCTGAGTTTGTTTGATGAACGCAGTCCAGAGCCACATACGGAGGAGCCGGTCATGAGAGAGAAGTTACGATTTTTGGGTTTGGATGTCCACGCCGAGACGATTACTGCAGCGATAGTGGAACCGGATGGTGAGGTACGCAGCCTGGGCACGATCGCTAACCGCGAAGACTCGATCCGAAAATTTATCCGGAAGCTGGGCCTGGTGGAGCAACTGCGCGCCTGCTATGAAGCGGGTCCGACAGGCTTCGTGCTGTACTGGCAACTGGCGCAGTTGGGTGTGCAGTGCATGGTGGTGGCACCGAGCCTGGTACCGAAAAAGCCCGGGGACCGAGTGAAGACAGACCGGCGGGACGCGATCAAGCTGGCCCGCAGCCACCGTTCCGGAGATCTGACTGCCGTGTGGGTTCCCGATGAAGATTCCGAGGCGTTGCGCGACCTTGTTCGGCAGCTCTTTCGGTTCCCGTCATGGCGCCAGTTGTTGCTTGCCGGCTGCTTCGGCCTTGATTCCGATGGCCCAGATGAAGCCCAGCAACTCGCGTGCGACTGCCGTTCTAACAGAATTGTCTGAACAGGGACAACAGTGCCCGGAATAATCATTGCCAACTCGTGGGGCACACTGCCTGGATCAGTAAGGTCAGCGATGATGAATGGCGCCAAGTCTTGGACACACCCTCGCACCCTTCGCGCATTAACCACCCTCCACGAGTGGCTGCCGGTCACATACATGCTCCTGTCGCAATGCTTTGAGGTCTGCGTCTGAGTCTGATCCGGGCAATGTGGTCCCAATGGTCAGCCAGCATCGGAAACAAATCAAATCGAACATTCCGTTCCGATTCCATCGCAAAAGGAAGTCGCCATCTGGGTTAGTGGAAGCAGGAGTCACTTTGATTACCGTATATGAAACCGGGACGGATACAAATAACACACTGAGGTGACTTGCTTTACGAGATCGTAATGTGTCCGCAAGCTTCGCATGGTTGGGGTCCGCGCCGTGGTCGTCCACAAATGGGAAACCGAAAGTTAGCCCGACCCCGGTCTTCACGTAGCTGCTCGGTTAGTTGCGACCCTCGCTGAAATCTCAAGCGCCGGAATCCTTGATCGAACCCACCACCCTCCACCCGAGCGCATTCGATACGGATTTAATCGAGCCGGACGCCCTCGCTCGGCTCGCGTCAATAGGAAGATGCGCTCCTCGAACGTCCTCTGCCGCATTCTGAAAACAGCGTCCGCGCCGTCGCCCGGTTATAGAACTCGCATTCAAGATTGACGTTGTTGAGACAATCCAACGATGCTTCCCCAAGTGTTTGCCGTCCAGTTAAATGAGGACAACACTCACCGCCGTTGCGTTCGCATCATTCCGCAGACTGACGACTCATTCCAAATCTTCCTGTTCAAACGTTGGGTTCAGGTGGATGTCAATCTGACGCAACGGAGTGATCGCGACGAATTTGTGTTTCTCACCAGCGCGAACGACCAGAATGTCTCCGGGACCAGCATCGAGTTCCCGTCCGTCTACGATCCAGCGCGAGTGCCCCTCAATCACATAAACAACCTCATCGTAGCGATGACGGTGGAGCACCGGACCACGGCCTATCTCCGCAATCACCACGAACATCGAAATGCCGAGGCCGCCGGTTCTCGCGCCGACAAATTCATAAGACGAGCCTACAAACGGGAGGTCAGTCTGATGGATCACTTCCATACCGATTGGAGAGATCGGATGGATGCACGGATGCAAGAATCTGGCAGGGACGTGTCCTGTCGGCGCTGATGGCCAAGCGGGATGGCACGGATCGGCCTTTGTCGGCATGGCCGGAAGAATATCACCAGGGACCTACAATCGATTTATGTGCGGTCGCTTTCAGCGCCGATCCGACAAGCAGCGCATCGCGGAAGCCTTTGCTATCGGCAACCTTGACGGACTCGTTCTTGAACTCGCGCCGGATTACAACGTCGCGCCGCAAACGATACAGCCCGTCATCGTATGGGATGAGCGGTTCGGAACACGAACGCTACACATGATGTTCTGGCGATTCCTTCCGCGATACGTCACCGACCCGAAACAGTTCAAACTCTCAACGATCAACGCGAAAAGCGAAACCCTGCTCAGCAACAAGATGTGGCAGGATTCGTTTCTCAAGAGACGTTGTCTGGTCCCGGTGGACACGTTCCTTGAGTGGCGAAAAGAGGGAAAGCGCAGGCTGCCATACGTGTTCGCAATGAAGGACGATCAGCCGTTCGCTCTGGGCGGAGTCTGGCGTCACTGGCGCTCCCCAGATCGCAAGAACGACATGGACACGTTCGCAATCATCACAGTGGAACCCAATGAACTGGTAGCGGAGACGACGGGGCACGACCGGATGCCGCTCATCGTTGTACGGAAAGATTGGCAGCGATGGTTAGAACTCGGAAACCCGGAGCGACCGCCGGTCGATCTTCTACGCTCCTTCGACGCCGACCAGATGAAAGCATCGCGCGTGGGCGAGCGAATCAACAATGTGAAGAACAACGATGCGGCGTTGTCGGAGCCAGTAAGGGATGAGGAAGATGGGCAGTTGGGGATCTTCGGAGACTGAAGACTTGGATATCGACCTGATTATGCTCCTTGTCTCCGCAGGTGCTCACTCCTTGGCCATAAGCCGCTTCCGCTGCGCCCGCGCTCAGCCTGAAAACAGGTTTACGGAAAGCAGCGCGGACGGTGCGCAGGGCAGCGACGGCAGTTTCTCCCGATAAGTGAATGCTCCCAGAGTGGCGCGGATTGGACTGTCGTCGGAGCGGCGAAAGATCCGAGTTGCCGGTAACACAGTATCCATCAAAATGAGTCTAATATGCAGCCGGGAATACAAGCACTGAGTTAGAGCGAAGGCGTAGTCAGGCCTTTATTTACTCGCAGCGGCGTCCGCTTTCTTTTTCTGCATTTGCGCGGTCCAGGGGGGGACGATGCCATTCTGCCGCGCATAGGCAATAAGCTGGCCGAGGTGTTCGTGCGCGTCGGCAACGAGGATGTAAACAACGTCGCCCTCGTTAGCCTGCGGGCCGAGCTTTGGCAGCAGCTTTGCGAAATCCGCGTTGCTCATGCCATTGATCGTTTTGCTCGCGAAATCCCAGGACTGATTCAGGTCCTCGACGATGCGATCCTTCTCGGTTGTGGATTTTTCGAGTTCGCGCGCTCTAAACCCTGCCGGAGGGTTCGCACCCATTATGCTGAGGATTGCGTAGCGCTCTCCAGCGACATGCAGAAACACTTCAGCGAAGGACCGGGTGTCGGGCGAAGGGCGCCAAGTGAGCTTGTCGCTCGGAAGTGCCTCCGCGAGATCGACGCACTTCTTATTCACGGCCTGCAGGTCAAGAAGGGCCTGGGCTTTCATGTCATAGCTGGGCGTAGTGCTGTCAGTGGACTTATCGGGAGTTTGCGTGTGCATTGCGACAGCACTAGCATTCAGGATGCCTACGAGACAAATCAAAGAGAGAATCGGCGTTTTCATTGCGGTTCCCCACTGGAATCGAAGCTTTTGTAATCGCCCCGAGGCTAGAGCAGAGGTGGGAAAGATGCAAGCAGTTCGTGACCGCCCGCATGTTTGGAGCGGTGAGTCGCTGCCTTGACGAGATTGATGATTCCGGAGATGGCGCGACAGGCCTTCGGGCACTGAAACAAAGTGGTTCCCGAGTCGTCGGTGATAGGTCGCCCCGACTACCTCCGCGAGGATCACGATACATCAAAGAGCCTCTAGGAACTTGTTGAAATAGGTTCCGCTTTGCGGCAGGTGTATGGGTTTGTTCGTCTAAGAGCCATGCGCGGAGACGAGCGGTATCAGGACGGGATGTTCAGCTATGTGTCGTTGGAGCAGCGGGTGCCGGAAGATCATCCGTTGCGGGCCGTACGGAAGCTTACCGACAAGGTTCTGGAGTCTCTGAGCGGTGAGCTGGACAAGCTTTATGCTGACAGCGGGCGGCCTTCGATTGCGCCGGAGTATATTCTTCGGGCGCTGCTTCTGCAGGTGTTCTATTCGGTGCGCTCCGAGCGGCTGCTGGTGGAGCAGATCGACTACAACCTGCTATTCCGCTGGTTCGTTGGCCTGGGCATGGATGACACGGTGTGGAACCATGCAGTGTTCTCCAAGAATCGGGACCGGCTGCTGACCAGCGAGGTGGCGCAGCAATTCTTCGCCGAGGTCAACCGGCAGGCGAAGCGGTTCATGTCCGACGAACACTTCACCGTGGACGGCACGCTGATCCAGGCCTGGGCATCGCAGAAGAACTTTCGCAGCAAAGACGGCTCCGATGACGGCGACGGTACGAACTTCCACGGGCAGAAGCGCAGCAACAAGACGCATGCATCAAGCACCGATCCGGACGCCCGGCTCTATAAGAAGAGTTACGGCAAGGAATCGAAGCTGAGTTATCTGGGTCATGCGCTGGTGGAGAACCGCAACGGGCTGATTGCGGCCGCGATGGTCACGCACGCCGATGGATACGCGGAGCGCGACGCCGCGCTGTTGATGCTGGACCAGAAGCAGAAGGGCCGCTCGCGGCGCATACCGTGGGCGCGGACAAGGCCTACGACACGAAGGATTTTGTAACCACGGCCCGCGAGTTAAACGTGACGGCCCATGTGACGAAGAACGCCAAGGGGCGCCGCAGCAACCTGGACCGAAGAACCACGCGGCACCCTGGCTATGCCATCAGCCTGAGCCGCCGCTGGTTGGTGGAGAAGAGCTTCGGCTGGCTGAAGCAGACCGGCCCGCTACACCAGACGAAGTATCGCGGACTGGAAAAGGTGGACTGGGCCTTCGTCTTCAGCTGCGCCGCGCACAACCTGCTGAGGCTACCCAAACTGATGGCCCAATCACAGAGTGCCAGATTTGGGGAGCAGTGTGGCTGAAGCGCCGCCGAGAGTCTAAGATCCCCATCCGCAGAGCCTTCCCGAGCCGCATCAACACAGCAGAAAACCGAATTTCGAACACACTTTTTGATCCCGCTGTTGCGCAAATCCCAATGAATCCGAGCCCCCACAGCGATTTTCAACAAACTCCTAGTGGCGACGGAGGCGCAGGATTCGACGTTCATCATCATCGTGCTGCATAGCCGCTGCTACACGTGAAGGCACAGAAAAGCGAGTTCCCGCCATGTCGCTCCGATCCCGCCGCATCGATCCCCGATCCTTTGACCTGACGACACCCTGTCCGCACTGTGGATATAAAATCCCGCCCGCCGAAATTCTCCCCACGGGATGGAGCACAATTCGCTGCCCTGCCTGTAAACAGGAATTCGATTCGATGGCTGGGAAGAAACCTGTGTCAACGTCCTGAGTCGCGGATGCGCAGATACACAAAGCGCCCGTCGAAACTGTACGAACGTACTGTTTACGGTTTCGCGACGGTAATGTTATTCACGACAGCCTTTACGCCGTGCACTTGTTTTGCGAGCTTCTCCGCCTGCGTTCTTTGTTTCTTCGTCGGAAGACTGCCTGAGAGGGTAAACCACGCCGTCCTTTACTGCTACGAGAATCCCGCTGCCGCCAGGGAACGTCGCGAGCTTCAACTGTACGTCGGTGGAAATGTTGTCATCGGTCGGCTGCGTTGGGCCAGCAATACGGTTGACACCAATGCCACAGGCGGAATTAGGAACGCTAGAAGTAATCGGTCGGGCTTCATATTGGAACAGAGTGTATACCCACATTCTTGCTTTTGCTGCGCTCACCTGAAACAGATTTGCGGAAAGCAGCGCAGATGATGCGCAGGCGAGCAGTGGCTGTTCCTCCCGATAATAAATGTTCCCAGAATGGCGCGGGCTGACCCGTTGTCCGAGCAGCGAAAGCTCCGTGTTGCCGGTTAACCGCCCGGCCACGATGGAGTGCCAAGGTGAGAAGCCGACTTTGTGGGGACCAACCCGTGATATCAATGTTTCTGTGATGTGCGGAGCAAAAGTGTTGAACGAGAAATCTGTGAGCGTACGAACGCACAGGATGAGTTCAAACGCGACGCATAACGACCTGGCTTCGCGGGCGAAGAGCTGGGTATCGCTCAGTAGTAATGGCGCTCGTCGGCCCAGTTGAGGGGCGCGGAGGGGCGTCTGCCGCGAAGCAGGTAGATGTTGCCGTGCTCGAATGGCATGGCGTAGGGCGTGTCGCGCACGCCGACGATGGTGACGGACCCGTATTTCTTCGAGACATCGTCCGGAGAGTCATCAATGACAGCGATAACAAGGTCGGGATCGCAGCCATGCATGCCCCAGAGCCAGTAGTTGTTGTGTGCGCTGAGGGCAGGTGGAAGGTGGAGCTGATCGCGGCGGTTGAAGAAGTCGATGGCGCCGGCCTCGCCGTAGTTGCCGCCGAAGATGCAGACGCGGCGCTGGTCTGCAGGTGAAAGGGAGTTAAAGGCGCGAGCGACGATTGCCACCTGTTGCTGCCAGCCGAAGCGGTCGGCGTAGAACTGCGGGAGCTCACCGCTGGCGGCGGTTTCGGTCTTGCCGCCCTTCAGGTGCAGCGCCGTGGTGTAACGGACCCAGGCGGCGGGGCGAAGTATGGGCGAGGACATCGGCAGGATGAGAAGACCCGTGAGGATGAGCGCGCATTCGAAGATGGGGAAGGCGAAGACGCGGTTTGCGGCGACGAGGGGCCTTACAGCGAAGCGGCGCTCCCAGGCGATCCCCCCGGCGGCGAAGAGCACTGGATAGATGGGGGCGAGATAGTAGTCCTTGGCGTGCATGACGAACATGAGCACGTAGAAGATGAGGAAGGTCAAGCCAATCCAGCGGCCGCGGTGGATAGAGCGTGCGCGCAGAAGAGAGATGACGCCGGTGATCCAGAGCAGAGCGTTGGCGGGGTGCATCTGCGAGAGTTGGGCGTTGAAGAAGCCCATGGGGCCGAGGATGACGTTCTTGTTTCCGACCTTGCCGTTGTGGAAGAACTCGAGAGTGGGCCAGTGGTTGTGAATCTGCCAGAGGACGTAGGGCAGCGTGACGACGATGATGAGTGCGATGGCGAGTGCGGCCCAGCGAGTGTAGAGGACGCGGCGTTGTGGTGTAAGCAGAAGGCCAAGTCCGATGGCGATGAGGAAGAAGAGGATCGAGGGTTTGTTGAGCATGCCGATGCCGGCGGAGAGGCCGAAGATGGTCCACCAGAAGGGCTGCGGAGCGCCGTCGATGAGACGGATGAGCGCGAGCGCGCAGAGCATCCAGAAGATGGGCTCGAAGGAGTTCATGGAGAGAAAGCCGTCGTGGGCGATGTAGATCGGTGCGACGAGGACGCCGAGCATCGCCAGCGCCTGTGCGGGGCGGAGGCCGCCGAGGGCCCATGCGAGCAGGCCGGTGAGGAAAACGGTGGCGGCTCCGGCGAGTGCGGAGAGAATGCGGATGGCGAATAGAGAGTCGCCGAAGAGGAGCTCGCCGAGGCGTGCTTGCAGGGCGACGATGGGGCCGTGGTCGACGAAGCCCCAGGCGAGATGACGGCCGCAGGCGATGTAGTAGAACTCGTCGCGGAAGTAGCTGTAGCCGATGTGTTGGGTCCAGAGTGTGAGGGCGAACTGCAGGAGGAGCTTGATGGCGGCGAAGAGGAGGGCGAGCCGAAGGGCCGCACGCAGGGAAGGGTTAGATCGGCGGACGACGGTTGAGCTCATAAGGGTCAAAGAAAATGTACCAAATCTAACACGGCGGTTCCCGCGCAAGGCCTTTTCCCGATGACGGTGCGTGGAAGCGCCTGCGAGATGACATCAATGGAGGGGCGTTGTCCATCTCATAGCGCAGATGTAGTAGTTGAGTCGGGGTTCTGGCGATGATCAAGTTCCCTGCGCCGGGGCAGGATGGCACTTGAATCAAATGCAGGGCCCCCAGTTCCCTACTCTGAGAAGTCGTATTCTCAGATGCTGCCGCCGTATCGACCAAAGAAACCAGCACGCACTACGCCACTCTCCCATATGGCATCACCTTAAGACGATGTCCCTAACTGCACCGTTACGTTGAACGTCGCCGAAGTTGTGATATTCGTGCTTGTCGCATCACTTGCGGTCACTGTGAAGGTATAAGTGCCCGCAGTTGTTGCTGGAGAACTAGATACGGAGGACCAGATGGTGGCGAGGAGGCTTGTGTACCCCCTCCCCCGCAGCCGATTGCTCCAATGGCAGCAATTACCAGCAGCAGGACGAACCCCGCCATCCTCCGACGACGCTTCGCCGGAATGCCGAACAGCAGAATAGCAGCCAAGGCAGAGCTTCCACCGCCAAGCCAGCGAATCTTCTGCCCAAGCGGCGGGAGAAGAGCGGCATTCCCCCCCGTTGTTTGAATTGTCAATATAGACGTCGCATTCCCGCCCGAGGCGATGGTGATGCTGGTCGGACTTAAGCTGCAGGTAGGCAGACTCTGTGCACCTGAAGGAGAGGCAGTCAGTTTACATGCCAGATTCATTGTTCCCGCGTATGTGCTGGCAGCTGAGAGGGTCATGGTCGTGGTTACATTCCCTCCAGGCGACACAGAAGACGGCGCTGGTGCAGAGAGTGCTACCTGGGAAACTGTGACAACAGTGCTTCCAGTCCCAACGCCATACGTTGCATCCCCCGAATAGCTGATCGCTAGAGTGTTGGCACCGGCACTCAAAGTACCGGGGGGAATCGTGAACGTGGCGATTCCACCGGTTAACACCTGTGTGATGTTGTAGGTGGCATTCGCGAGAGTAACGGATCCTGTGGGTATTGGTTGCCCGCTGCTGCTACTAAGGGAGACTGTCAGGCTGGCTGCCTGTTTATTCGTAACGGTTTGGGTAGATGGAGTTACCGACATTGTCGCGGTTGCTGTGCCTACCCCTGTAACCGTCACAGTTACGGTTTGGCTGGCCGCAGCATAGATGCCAGAGCTTGACGCGTCGGGAGAATACGTCGCTGTAAGCGTGTCACTCCCCGCGGGAAGAGCTCCGGCTGGCAGGTTGAAGGTCGTCGAACCCGATGACAGCATCTGCTGCGCGCTATAACTACCGCTCTTCAGCGTCACCCCGCGTGGGGGCCAAGTTGCGCAAACGACAACAAGGGGTTCCGGCGGAGATCACCGAAATAGCCTGGAAGGCACAGAACCGCCTGCACAAGCGTTACATGAAGCTGACTATGGCAGGCAAGGATCAGAGGAAGACCATGATGGCAGTCGCACGCGAGCTGCTGGGCTTCATCTGGGTCATCGGAATCAAGGCCGAAGCAGCCGGCAAGCAACAACTGGCGGCATGACGGAACCGAAAGAACAAAAGCAAAAACTTTCCAAATAAGGAAAAAAACAAAGACCGACCAACCAATGAACCACGCTATCCAATTCGAGGGCAGGCTCAGCCGCAGCCGGAGCAAGCACGAAGGAGAATCCTCGGCGGACATTTGCGACAGGCTCAGCCGGACTCGCGTTCGAAGTCTGAGGCAGCTCCCGACCGATCATGATTATGCGGTCCCGACCCGCGAATATCAGCTTGATCAATCGTCGCCTATACCTGCCTCGGCTGCGGCTGATCCTGTCCTCGATCGAAAAAGACGACCTGCGCCTCTTGACCGGTCACTACATATCAATGTCCGGTTTGCCGTTCACCCGACAAGAATGATGCTCGAAGCGTGGTTTTGAGCGCTTCTATCGCCTTTCAAATCTCGCAGCGACGCAATGATTGGCGTTAGATCCCTAAACCACTCAGTGAGCGTTCCACCTACTTTACCAGGGCTCAAAGCAGTCATAATTTCGTTGGCTGACGATCTTTCCATCTTTGAACTGGAAAAACATGGCGGAGTGGGCACGCATCTGAGACCCAGCAGCCAGGCTGCCAAAGGCGACCGCCAGCGTACCAGTCCAGAGGACTTCAACCGACAGCCTGTCTCCGTCGGCGACGCAACTTTTGATCTCGTAGCTTTGACTCGACAGTAGCATTCGACCCTTCTCGAAAGCTTCGGCCATTCTTGAGACTCCAGACTTAATTCCGTTCGGATAGATGCGATTGGGGAGCTGTTCTAGGACAGCATCGGGAGAGAACAGATCTGCGATGTAGGCGAAGTCACCACGCTCAATCGACCTCAGGTAACGTGCAACTTTTTCCAAATTCGTAACTGGGTTCATCAGTCCAGAGTCTACATGGGAGGCAATTGAAGATAAATTTCTGTGGCGCTCATGACCGCACAACCGTCCCCTCCTGTGGGGGGCGATTTGTTGCGGGCGGTTTGTCGCCCACCCGGAAGTTACTCCCGGCATAGACCTGATTTTACCCACCCTTGCGTCCGCCGCACCGCGGCTTCGTCAAGTCGTATTCTCAGGAGTTATCGAGGCTGCGTCGACAGAATCGTCTTACAGCCCTTGGCCGACCAGCCGCATTCCTTTTCGAATCCCCAGTTCTCCGGTCTAGGATTGTCGTGCCGGAATAGTCAACGTAGAATGGCTTCGCCCTGAAAATCACGGCTGTTTTCTGCTCCCTGAGGGTCATCATTTATGAAAGCCGATGTGATCAGCAGTACAAGGATGCATTGCGTTGTTGACAGTTGGGTCTTCAATACCCTCCTTGCTTGCAATCGTCTTTTGATAACAGTAGCGGGAAATAAATTCTCCCGTTACGCCGGCGCCCTTGCTCACGACGAGTGCGGCGACATGGATTTAGTCGCAACGACCTTCGGAAATGTGGCTCCAATGCGCAGCAGAGTCCTCTGGTTTTTCTCTCGCCATTTCATTGTGATGCTCTTCGGCCTCGTATTCTGCATTTCGGCGCTTGCACAAGAGCGGGTGGTGCCACGCAGCGGGTTCTCTATCGGCCTAGGCGGAAGCTACAACTCGAGCAACTTCGGAACGCAGGACGTCGTCGCCATCGGGACGTCGCAAGTTTTTCAGAACGGAACACTGGTCTCAACCGGGATTGCGGCGGGACCGGGGACCGTCGACATGCCGAGCGAATTGCAATTTGCACCTTCGATTCAGGCTGGGTACTTCCGGCACTTTGGGAATGATTCCTGGTTATGGGGAGCGAAACTCTCGTACAGCTACCTGGACACCCCATCGACGGTCGAGAACGTCGTCGTCCCTCAGTTCGGATCGTTCACCGACCTCGCAACCAACAAGACCACTCCATTCATCGGCGCCGCTGTCGCGCGGTCGTATCAAACACGGCTTAAGCATCAGTTAGAGTTAATGCCCTTCATCGGGCACTCGCTCGAGAAAGGCTTTGTCTACTTGGGCGGCGGCCCGACAGGATCGAACACACAAACCAACATCAAAAGCCTCGTTGGCTTCGCCGACCTTAACGGAGTCCCCACCGATGTCTCGGGTCCGCCCCAAAATTTCACTGGTTCGGGATGGGTGGTCGGGGGTGCGGGTACGGTGGGCGGAACCTACTTCCTCAGTCATTCGTGGTTCCTCGATATCGCGTACACGTACGCCAGGACCGAGGACCAGACGTTCAACTACTTCAGTTCGTTCACCAATACCCAGAACCCTTTCGGCACGACTAGTGGGACTTTGACCGGCAGCTCGACAGGCAAGGTGAGCACGCAGGGCGTCACGGTCACCATTAATATGGCCTTTCCCCGAAGGCCCTAAGAAATGAATCGTTCGTTAACCCACACAAGTCAAAAACCAGGCTTGAATTGATTGGCCAAGAGCGAAAGGCTCGCAGGGGCCAGAGTGCGCTGAAAGATGACTCCGACGGCTTCGCATACTGCGCTGGAATCAGCCGAACTTCATGCCCCTGTTCTCGGAGCGGACGGCCCGAGAAAATGACCAGAGTTGCGAAGTTCACGTCATTTCTGTACATCGAGGGTTAAAATTCGTTGAGCCAAAGCGCACTAAGAAGCTATTTGCACGTGAGCTGAAAATGTCATTAGCCACGCGCTAAGCTTCGCCCGAGCCCCCAATCGAAAGCTTCAAAGGTGTCCCCAGAAGCAGGTCGATACCGAAGAAGAGGAGACCGTAAAAAATGCAGAACGATTCGGCAACACCAATTCCATCGTCAGTCAAGGGGCAGTCGCGTTATTCTTGGCTGATGTGCTGGAATTTATGCTGGTGGCGAAGCATCCATAGGCTTTCGTGCGGCTGCTATCGAGTTTGAGCGCGGCCCTCCTCCTCGTTCACTTGTGAGGCGGTAATCAGCTATAAGTTTTTGCCCAGCCTGCACCAACGGGATGCCGGATTTCCGACTAGCCGGTTTTCGGCAACTTCAATCGTGAGATTGTGCCGACCACACCTTTGTCGAGAGGCTCCTTTGAAATATGCCGCCTTTACCTAGCCAAGAGTCACGCCGATTAGGAAACGGTTTGCAACTCCTTACCCTTGGAATTGATCGCACCGAGCAAGTTTTGCCACGATTCATCGAAGGACTTGGCGCCGTTTGATTGCAGGTCGGCGGACAGCTGTTCGAGGTCAATTCCTGCCTTTCGAAAATCGTCTAGAACAGTCTCGCAGTCTCCTCCGTCTCGCGGAAGAGTTCCGGCCAGCTTGCCATGATCGCCGAACGCCAGAAGAGTTTTCTCGGGCATTGTATTGATCGTGTTTGGCGCAGCAAGAGCACTAATATAAAGGACGTCGGAGGCCTTTGGATCTTTGGTGCCGGTACTGGCAAACAAGAGTCTCTGGGGCCGAGCGCCAAAGTTGGCCAAGCGCTGCCAGCGGTCCAATGCCAGCACATCGCGGTAGGCCTTGTATACCTGCTGTCCAATGGCAATGCCGAGCTTGTCTCGTAGCTGGTAGGGCACTTTTTCCATCGTCGCGCCGTCCCAACGGCTCAGGAAGACCGAGGCTACGGATCGAATGTCGGGGCTAAGGCCCGCTGCAATACGCCGTTCAAGTCCACGCATGTACGCGTCCGCCGACGCCAGATAGTGCTCTCGAGAAAAAAGAAGGGTGACGTTGATGGCGACGCCAGCTGCGATCGCTTCCTCGATCGCCGGATTTCCTTCCTTCGTACCGGGAATCTTAATGAAGAGGTTCGGACGACTCGCCTTCTTGTGCAATCTAGTTGCTGCTGCTACCGATCCCTTGGCGTCATAGGCGAGAAGAGGCGACACCTCGAGAGAAACAAAACCATCATTGCTTGCTGTTCGCTCGTGAACTGAGGCGAAGAGATCGGCGGCGCGAGTCAGATCCTGCAGGGCAAGCTCAAAAAACAATTCCTCACCCGAAAGGCCTGTCGACATTAGACGACCAATCTCCGCGTCATATGATTTGCTCTTTGAGATGGCATGCTCAAAGATGGTTGGGTTCGAAGTCAGTCCTGTGACGGAAAACTCATCGATATAGCGCTTGAGTGTTCCATTGTCCAGTAAGTCACGGGTGATGTTGTCGAGCCACAAGCTTTGCCCGAGATCATGGAGTTCCTGTGTCGCCTTCATCGCTCCTCCTGGTTACACTTTTGGTTCACTTCGCTCTGCTTATTGACGCCCGCCGGCACAAGGGTTTGCACTGGCGAGTCGGACGCGGTTCTCGTTGCCATGGTAATTGCCTCCTTCTTCATCTCGCAAAGCGGGCCTTTCACCGGAATCGCCACTGTCAGGACAGTAAAGGGGATTTGATGGCTCAGAAGTCCTGAGCCATCAAGCGGTACTACCATCTCGTTGATGCGCAAGTGATTTGATGTACTCCTCACTATGCACCAGATTTGTCCAGGAGCCTGTGGACAACCTCGCTGGGCGCTTCGAAGGCCGAATATCGCTACAGATCACCAACATACCCCGCTTGTGAGGCCACACTACCAGACGCTAAGAACAGGGCGACCTACAGCGTGATCTATTTCCAAAATATGAGTTTGTCGTCCAAGACCGATTGTTCCCGGGCGAGTCCGTCCAACAACGATCAGGTCTGCGGCCAGTTGTTTCGCTGTATCACTGATTGCGGTGATAACGTCGCCTGACTTTCTAAGAATCTCTGCTGAGCTTCCGAACAACTCATGTGCTTGCGCCACCAAAGGCTCGATGTCAGCGACGGCCTGCAGGTGGGTAACGGATCTACTCGATTCCTCAGCGGCCCCGTTGATGACCTGGAGGAACGCCACCCTTGCCTCATATGTGGTCGCGAGTTCTCGAACTGTTTGAAGAATTTTATGGTTTTGCGCATCCAGCGTCACATCTTGCTCGAAATGTACGGCGCAAAGAATGCTGTGGACAGGTGAAGGCGGCACGTCCTCCACGTACTCCGTGGTCCACACCGAAGCGGGGCATCGTTCGAGGAGCTTAGCTGTCAACGAATCTTCCAGGATTCGCGACCCGAGATTTTGATGACTTCGCGGTAGCATGATCAGATCGATGTTCTCTCGCTTGGCAAAATGCTCAATCTCGTCTGCTGTACTGCCGCTCAGGACGGTGTGACGCGCGACATTCTCGCCAAAGTACTGGTCGGAAAAATACTTCAGGTCCGCGGTGCGCTTCACGATGAGATTGGGAAGCTCGTTATAGAGAAAATCATCTCTTCGTTCCGGTAAATAGCCTAGCGCTTTGGCATCTAAAATGTGCAGTGTATTTAAGACTGCACCGAAGCGATTAACCCATATCTTCACGTGCTGCGCGGCTAACACAGATCGGTGAGAAAAATCGATCGGGAAAAGGATGCTACTTATTTTAGTTGTCATACAGCGACTCCTGAGTCAAATGCTACCGGTACCAGCACTGCCCCCACATTCGCTTTTCTTGAGGTGCCGCCTACCGCTTTGCCACTGAAAGCAGCTGCCTGTTCTTGCGAATCGTGTCCACAAGCACTCCCTTTTCGGTTCGCACTTTACTTGTTTCTTGAATCCCGCCAGCCGACAAATATATTTGCCCGATCCCCATTCTGGGGCAGGCGGTGCTGGTGCTGTCATGAGGATAAAGTACGCGTGTCAGAGAGTCGGCAGCAAGGGTTTCGGTGAGCGCCGACGAAGTTGCCGCTGCTGAACTCTGGAGTCGAAGTAATCGGAGCTGGTGCGGCCATAGACGCAAGGTGTTTATCGTGGATCCGTGTAACCAATAACAGGCGATCATAGGGGATGTCGTACAGGACCGAAGGAGTAGCGGCATGTGCGCAAAACTCCATCATGCAACTCGAATAAGCAGTTGAGCTTGATCTCTTTATTTTACTGAAGTCCAAGTTCGGCCAGTTGCTTTGGATTCACTTCGTCGACGGCCAGCAGATTGTGGCAGATCGAACAGTCGTTGTCGATGCTCTTGCCGTCCTTCTGTCGTTAGCACATGAAATGTCCGCATAGCGGGCGGCGAGGATGTGTCCATGCGAGAGAGCGTGGAGACGTATCGGAGGGCCGCAGTGGAGCGGGCGATGAAGGTGCAGGAGGTAATCTTGCGAGCGATGGCGAAGAAGATCAGCTGGTGGCAGGCAGCGGAGATCAT
>Ga0206966_1139_pt1 | contig 19811 bp, 13 predicted proteins | sample Alteio_BWOrgHeat_23_FD_152970 | JGI IMG/M metagenome (GOLD analysis project Ga0206966, IMG submission 152970) | Enriched cells from forest soil in Barre Woods Harvard Forest LTER site, Petersham, Massachusetts, United States -... | ecosystem: Environmental > Terrestrial > Soil > Temperate forest >...
CCATATGTACGGATTCTATTGAATGTATAAGCTGGAATCGGCCAAACGATCCAACGTGAGATTTCTACCTGCACGAGCGTTCGTAAGGTGACAGTCCCTAACGTCCTAAGATGAAAAAAGCACTCAAACTTAGCGATGAATCCATAGTCCAGCAGCTTCCGCAACGGCTTGACGAACAAAAGATGAAGGAATCGGGCGGCAGCATCGCCGGCTTGCTTGACCAACCGATTTCATTCAACCTTCCCGCAAACTCAAATAGACATGAGCTGGTCGAAAAAATCGTTCAAGAATGTCGTCCTCGTCTAGCAATTGAATCGATCCCAGTCGAACTTTTCGAATCGCACTACGTTAGAGGTAAAACGGTTTTCGACTACGCAGTCAACGCTATAGACGCGGTCGCATTGCAATACGACAGTATGTATTGGTGGGTTTCTTGTGTGGGGCTCAACATGAAGCTGGGGCCGCGTACTGTCGAACCAATATCGAATTTCGACAAATTCGCTGGAAAACTGTGGGCAGATCATCTCGAGAATGGTCGAGTTTCGAAGGAAAGTCTAGCCGCGATAGCGAAAACACTAGACGACGCCGGCGAGTTCACAAGGAACGTACTTCAGAAGAAAGCGCTAGCACAACTTAAGTCACATAACCTTAAATACAGTCGCAAAGCGATACTTACCTTCGCCGGTTTGTGCCATCCGTTGTTCGTTCGTGGGCTTCGTAAGCGCTTATATGTTGCTCACAGCAACTATTTGACCTGGCTTAAATCATCTCGCCGCTTGTCCTAAGTCTTCTCGTGGACATGTTTCGGATCCGCTGGAATCTCCTTGAAGCAAGGGCGCTTAGCTGCATCTCTTTGTCCAAAAATCGGCTGCCTTTTTTTCAAGGTTTGAATTGACGCCTCCGATCTCGTAGAAAGTGCGCAGGAGGCTTCACCTAATGGGAAAGCTTGAGACACCTTCTGTAGTTCTTGCTCCAGTCGTCGACTTGATACCAAATTCCACTAATTCTCGAACGCACGGCAAAGAGCAGATCCGCCTGATTGCGAATAGCATTCAGTCGTTCGGCTTCACGAATCCGATCCTCATTGATAACAACAACAAAATTATCGCGGGTCACGGTAGGGTTGAGGCAGCGAAGTTCCTCGGGATCACGGATGTCCCTACCATACGTCTCGAGAACCTAAGCCAAGATCAAATTAGAGCCTACGTTATAGCTGATAATCGATTGGCAGAAAAAGCGGGATGGGATGACTCAATACTCGCTGCGGAGTTGCAGTACCTTTTAACTCTGCAGCCAGAGTTCGACATCAGCGTCACTGGATTTGCGATACCGGAAATCGACATTTTACTGGAGGCGGAACAAAGCAGCACCGATCGGGACGATCAGTTTGACGCTTCCTCGCAGACAATAAGCACGTCGCAGTTCGGAGATCAGTGGTGCCTCGGGCGCCATCGCATCGTTTGCGGGAACGCAACTGAAGAAGATTTTTACTCCACCCTACTCGGTACAAAGCGAGCGGAAATCGTATTCGTAGATCCGCCTTACAACGTCAAGATCGATGGCAACGTTAGCGGGAAAGGCGCTATCAAGTACCCGGACTTCATGATGGCATCCGGTGAAATGACCGATGCACAATTTGTTTGCTTCCTGTCGCAAACCTTTGGGCTTCTAGCGCGGTACAGTCAGAATGGCTCCGTACATTTCGTCTGCATGGATTGGCGGCATACAGAATCTCTACTCACCGCCAGCCGTAAAGCCTACGACTCCTTTTTGAATCTTTGCGTGTGGGTAAAGGACGCTGGTGGACAGGGCTCATTTTACCGATCGCGCCACGAACTCGTATTCGTGTTCAAGAACGGAAAGCGAAAGCATCGCAATAACATTCATCTGGGTCGCTTTGGTCGATACCGCACCAACATTTGGGAATACCCGAGCGTCAAAACAGCCTCGAAATCAAGCGACGAGGGCAATTTACTTTCGTTACACCCAACTGTAAAGCCTGTCGCACTAATAGCTGACGCTCTCCTCGACTCTTCGAAGCGGGGAGACATCGTACTGGACACATTCCTCGGATCCGGTTCGACACTTATCGCGGCTGAGCGAGTAGGCCGAACATGTTACGCGATTGAGCTTGACCCACGTTACGTCGACGTGGCGATCAGGAGATGGCAACGCTACACCGGGTCTCACGCAATTCACGCTTCGACGAATCGCACCTTTAATGAAACTGGCGAACGTGCCGCGGAGGCAAACGGTGAATAATCGAGTCGATTCCTACACGGTTGGATACAAAAAGCCCCCGAAAGAGTCACAGTTTAAGCCCGGAAAGTCTGGCAATGCCAAGGGGCGCCCCAGACAGGTTCGGTCGATTAAGGATTACCTCGAATCGGAGCTTCGCTCTGTGCTGCACCTCAATGCGCCCGGAAAGTCGAAAACAATTCCTAAACTAGAAGCACTCGTAAAGCTCCTGGTAGCTCTTGCATTGAAGGGAAACATTGGAGCAGTAAGGATCGTGCTCGCCAATATTTCAGATACCCCATCCGCAAAAGAGCGCACGTTAGAAGATTTGGTCGCGGAGTTTGAAAAAAGGAATACACAACTAACTAAAGCGGCAGGCGAGACTGCTGCCCAGGAGGACACCGCCCAAACCGACCGACAATCGCTCGCAGAGGACTTTTCGTCCGATGAGTAAGTTCAACTTCGGACTGCGAGTGGAACGTTTCGCGATGCGACCTCCGCGAGATGATTGGCCAATTAATATTCTCGAGGGTGCGGTCCGTAGCGGAAAGACGTGGTCACTTCATCCTAAGATTCTGTATTGCTGTACATACGATGTTGGCGGACTGAAAGTTATTACCGGCGTATCGAAACAAAGCGTACATAACAACGTGCTCCACGATCTGTTCGACATTGTGGGTTCCAAGAATTACAGCTACAACCGCTCTTCTGGTGCACTGAGAATATTCGATTCTGATTGGCTCGTGATCGGCGCCAAAGACGAAGGATCGGAGCGCTATATCCGTGGGATTACGATCGGCGTGGCAATCTGTGACGAGCTTTCGTTAATGCCGAAGAGTTTTTTTCAGATGTTGCTCAGTCGGATGTCTCCGCCTGGCTCGCGACTGTACGGAACAACGAACCCAGATAGCCCGTACCATTGGCTCAAATCGGAGTATCTCGATAATTCGGGCCTACGCTCAAGTCGGACATTGTGGTCGAACCACTTCACAATGGCGGACAATCCAAACCTCACTTCTCACTTCATCGAATCTCAGCGGCGGCTCTACAGTGGATTTTTTTACAAACGCTTTATAGAAGGTCTGTGGATCGTTGCGGAAGGCGCGATTTACAAAGATTCATGGTCAGATGAACTGCTATACGATTTACGGGACGAGCCGGGCGGGTTAAAAACGCGAATCGGGCACACCCAACGGATCATCGCGGTTGACTATGGCACGATCAACCCAATGGTATTTCTCGATATCTACGACGACGGCAAGATTTTCTGGGTTACGCGCGAATATTATTGGGATTCTGGAGCTGAGATGCGTCAGAAAACCGATGCCGAGTACGCGGATGATCTCGTAGAGTTTATTGGCGAAGAGAATAACGCGAAGGTGATCGTCGACCCATCCGCCGCTTCATTTAAGGTCGAGTTGATAAAACGGGGGATCTGGCAGGTTGACGCTGACAACGAGGTAAATGAGGGAATCCGAATCTCGGCAATGGCATTGAATCAGAGGCTGGTAAGGTTTTGTCGAGAAAGAACTCCGCGCACAATCCAAGAGATGCAGACGTATGCGTGGGATCGGAAAGCAGCACTACGCGGTGAAGAGTTGCCTTTAAAGAGCCACGATCATGGGCCGGACGCATTCCGTTACTTCGCCAAAAGCGAGATCCCTTACTGGCGCCTCGCCTGTGGATAAGACCAATTCAGCTATCATGCTATGAATCAATGACTTACAAGCGCCGCCCGTCTATTCCCGCCTGCGGACTGACTTGACTGTTGGCCCTCACCGAGCGTGAATGCCTGTACGCAATGAAGCCCCATATAAAGGATCAAATCGATCACCTTGCGCAACTCTCGCGAGCGGAGTTGATCGAGCGTTGGCGCCTTCTATATCGCCGCCCCCCGCCATCGGGTCTCCGTCGTGAACTCATCATTCCGTTCTTGGCATATAGAATTCAGGAGATTGAATGCGGCGGACTTACATCGTCAGTCCGCTCAAAACTCAAAACTGCACTGCGGTTGTCGGAGAAGAATCGAAAATCAGGCGGCCGGCGACAGCCCCTAAGGGTCGGTACGCAGCTCGTTCGGCGACACGGAGACTCGACTCACAGCGTGTTTGTTACTGAGAAGGGTTTCGAGTATCGCGACCAGAATTATCGTAGCCTCTCCGAGATCGCTCGCCTGATCACAGGGACACGTTGGTCAGGACCGGCATTTTTTGGACTGAAAAAACTCGCCGGAGCTGCGCCTGCGAATCATGACCAAAGATCCCGTTAGGTGCGCGATCTACACCCGAAAGTCTTCTGAGGAAGGCCTCGAACAGTCATTCAATTCTCTCGCGGCTCAACGCGAAGCATGTCAAGCGTTCATTGCTAGTCAGAAACACGAAGGATGGACGGCCCTGAAGGACGCTTACGACGACGGGGGAATTTCCGGCGGGACGATGGATCGCCCGGCCCTCCAACGACTACTGAAGGATATTCAAGAACGCCGGATCAACACCGTCGTTGTATATAAGGTTGATCGTCTCACTCGGTCCCTAACCGATTTCGCCAAGATCGTTGAGATCTTTGACTCTCATGCCGTCAGTTTTGTCTCGGTGACTCAACAATTCAATACGACGACTTCGATGGGGCGACTGACGCTAAACGTTTTGTTGTCATTCGCTCAATTCGAACGCGAAGTTACCGGCGAAAGAATTCGCGACAAGATCGCAGCGTCCAAGAGAAAGGGTATGTGGATGGGAGGAATGGTTCCTCTCGGTTACGACTGTGTGAAGCGCGAGCTCGTTGTAAATCGTGCAGAGTCTGAGACAGTTCGCCGGATCTTCCGAGCTTATTTAAGTAGCGGTTGCTTAACGCAGCTCAAGAAGAACCTTGAACAGTGCGGAATCCGAAGCAAGATCCGGATAAGCGCCGCCGGTCGACAATACGGAGGCGTGTCGTATTCGCGTGGGGCGCTACATCATTTGCTTTCAAACCGAATTTACCTGGGCGAAATCGTTCACGGAAAGCAGTATTTTCGCGGGCAGCATGAGGCGATCGTGTCACGGCAGCTGTGGAATCAAGTTGCTGATCGACTTGAGCAGAATAACAAGGCATGTCGCGAAGTTGGTGGCGAGTTCACTTCGAGTCTACTAACAGGCCTCCTCTTCGACTCGAACGGTATTCGTTTCACTCCAACTCACTGCTGCAAGAATGGAAGACGCTACCGCTACTACACATCGCAGGCCGTGATCCAATCTATCGGCACGAGACCGAAGATCGCCCGGATCCCAGCACACGCGATCGAAAGACTCGTTCTCGCGCAACTGCACTGCTTACTTAGGGCGCCAGACAGTTTTCTCCGCCAAATTCAAGACGGCGTGGAACGGGACGCTATCGCAGGTAGCGTTGACAAACTGGCGAAGGACTGGCCGAGTCTTTCGCTCTCTACGACTCGCAACTTTATCCGACGAACCGTCTCACGGATCGTGATTGCTCAATCAAACGCCCGAATTGAGATCGACGCCAACCGTCTGAGCGAGTTCCTGCTGCCGCGGTCCGGCGGAGAAGCACGACCGGGCAGCCCTCGGCTTTTGTCTGTGAGCTTAAATGCAAGCTTTCAACTCTTTCGGCGTGGAACCGAAGTCTTTCTGACGCAGCCAACGGCTGATCGTCGAGCGAGCGAGCCTGTGAGCTCAATCATCAAAGCCATTGCTCGTTCTCGCGATTGGTATGAGCGAGTGATCGCTGGCGAATTCTGTTCGATCGAGCAGATCGCTAAGCATTCAGGCCTGACGAAACGATATGTGCGCAAGATCCTGCAATGCGCATACTTATCGCCGAGCGTGACGCAGGGGATTCTTGAAGGTCGGCATGCCCCCAATCTGACGCTTCGTGCAGTCCTAGCGGTCACGTCTGCCGATTGGCGAGTGCAAGAACAAGAGTTTCTCTTGGGCAGACAAATCGATTCTCGGCGGGGCCTTTTCGCGAATGATACTCGGAAGACGGCGTCTTCATATTCACGTATGGATGATCGAAAGCATTCGGCAGATTGTGAAGGCTGTCGGCGATAGCAAGGCACACGGGGTGTACACGGGCCGGGGCCTGAATTGCGTCGACTTTTATCAGCAGTTTCACAGCTCCAAGCGCTTTTGCAACTTCGCGTGCCGTGTCACCAAAGGCGAAAGCTGTCGCGATGATCGCACAGTGACACTCCGAGGCAAGTCAGCATCCAGCTACTGGTTCGCAGCAAATCCGGCGCGACCTTGGCCACACCGTAGACCCGGAAGCCGGCTCAAGGTCGGCGATAAGTTGCCTTTTCTGTATTAGTGAGATACAGCCTCCGCGAGAGATCCGGTATCGTCACTGCAAAAATGTCGTAGGCACGTTAATCGAAAGCTTGGACTCAAAGTCTTTCAAGTACCGATTCTAATCGCAGGCCCGATCGTCATCCAAGACTTACACCTTGTCTCGCTCGGTATCCGATCTGAAGTGACTCGCGATAGTGTTCCGGTCTTGGATTTGAGTTCGAGCCACTTTACTGCCGCGTACTGACCGATTCTGCGTCGGCGACCAGCATGTTGACGAGGTCGGCTGCGAAAACGGGCAGCGCCTTAACGTCGCGCACGCAGATCAGCAGCTTCCTCACAGCCCAGTCATCATCGAGTTCGATAATCTTGATGCGCGTCGATTTCGAGTAGCGACGGGCGGCGGGCTCGGGCAGGACTCCGACGCCGACATTTCCTTCGATCATCCGGCAGAGCGCCTCAAAATTGCCCACCTGAATGCGCATCTTAAGAGGCTTGTGGACGCCATCGGCAGCCTGTTTCAAGAACGCTTGCATCACCGTGCCGTCGCCCGGGCCGATGAAATCGTAATCCAAAACTTTCTCGAAGCAGACGTGGTGTTCTTTGGCGAGAGGGTGGCCCACCGAAGTAGCGAGTACGTGACGGTAGTTTCTGTATGGAAGTACTTGGAGCGATCCCGTCGGCACCACGTCGGCGACGACGCCAATATCCGTCGAGCCTTCCACGACACCGCGAACGACGTCCTGGCTAAGCCTCTCACGCAGGTCAACATTCACGTCGGGGTGCCTAGTGAGGAATTGGCGCAGAACAGGTGGCAGAAACTCGGTGATCGAAGCTGTGCTGGCAGACAGCCGGAGATGGCCCTTCACGCCGCGCGAGTATTCCTGCAAGTCGCCGCGCAGGTGTTCGATTTGCTGAAGGACGAGTCGGCCGTGAAAGAGAAAAGTTTCTCCGGCAGCCGTAAGGTCAACGCCGAGACGGGTGCGGTAGAGCAGCTTCAGTCCGAGACGGTCTTCAATATTTTTGATCCGGGTGCTCGCGGCGGGCACCGAAAGGTAGCTGCGCTCAGCGCCGTGAGTCAGGCTGTTCGTTTCCGCGATGTTGATGAACAGCGCGATGTCAACGAGATCAAAATCGACATTCATTCAGCAATTAAACTGCCCTGTGGACTCTGCCCCGCTCTGGTTCGCACAAAGCGGAGTATACGCGACCGCGGGACGCGCTGTTCGCAGCAATTTACGGGGTCGATCGTGCCGCCCAGATTTTCGGCACGATAACACGCGCAACCTAAGCGCACGTCAAGATACCTATTCGTAATTCGTAAACCCCTCGTTCGGAAATTCAAAATTGTGCAGCCCGCGATCTTGCTATATCGATGAAGCTGTGGATAGACAGTTCTCTCCCGGCTACCCTCTTGATTAAGAATAAGGCGCTTTCTCGAGGCACATCATGCTTGGCCCACTAGCAGGATCGCGGGTGATTGACCTGAGCCGCGTCCTTGCTGGCCCGTGGGCCACGCAATCACTGGCGGACCTGGGAGCCGAAGTAATCAAAATCGAGCGTCCCGATACCGGCGACGATACCCGCGCGTTCGCGCCCTTTCTCGCAGGGAAAGGAGGGAAACCAGGCGAGAGCGTATATTTCCTTTCCGCCAATCGCGGCAAGAAATCCGTCACCATCGATATATCGAAGCCGGAAGGCGCGGAGCTTGCCCAGCGCCTGATCGGCGAAGCCGACGTCCTCGTTGAAAACTACAAGGTGGGTAACCTCGCGAAATTTCATCTCGACTATCCATCGTTGTCGGCACGCAATCCGGGATTGATCTATTGCTCGATCACCGGATTCGGGCAGACGGGTCCGAATCGGAAACGAGCCGGCTACGATCTGGTAATTCAGGCGATGGGCGGAATGATGGCGATCACAGGACCCGTGGATCAACCGATGAAGTCCGGCGTTGCGATCGCAGACTTGCTGACTGGACTTTATGCCACGCAGGCGATTCTTGCCGCGTTACATGAACGCGAGAAAAGCGGCTTGGGGCAACATATCGACTTAGCTCTACTCGACGTGCAAGTCGCAACGCTGGCGAATCTTGGCGCCGAATATCTGATGACAGGCGAAAATCCGAAGCGGCACGGAAACGCTCACGGCAGCATCGTCCCTTACCAGGACTTTCCGACGAAAGACGGCCGCATCATGCTGGCGGTGGCTAACGATGCGCAGTTTGCGCGGCTGGCGCAGGTCTTGGGTACGCCCGAACTGGCGAGTGATCCGCGGTATAAGCTGAATGTCGATCGGGTGAAGAATCGACTCGAGTTGGTGCCGACGATCGCGAAGCGCTTTGCCCTCCGAACGTCGGCGACTTGGCTTGCTCAACTGGACGAAGAGGGCATTCCGGCCGGCCCGATTAATTCGCTGGAAGAGGTATTCAACGAGCCGCAACTTGAAGCGCGTCACAGCCTCATCGAATTCAGCGGCGAGGATGGCGATCCAATCCGCCTCGTGGGCAGTCCGATCAAACTTTCACGAACGCCGGTTGCGCATACGATTCGTCCTCCGCGACTCGGTGCGGATACCGAAGAGGTTCTGCGTTCGCTTCTTAAGCTATCGCCAGAGGAAATCTCCCGCCTGCATGACAACAAGATCACGTAGGGACTCGCGACAAGTTACGAACGCACTCGAGCCGGCTACGCAGCAGTCGAATGCGAGGAAAACGTTTGTCCCGCATCGGCGAGTTTCTTCAACAATCGAGCGGGCTCCCAGAAACTGCCCAGGTCTTGCTGCAGTTTGCACACGCGGCGATACACACTATCGAGTCCGAGCGAATCCGCATACCACATCGGACCGCCGCGATATGCTGGGAATCCATAGCCGTTCACAAAAATCACATCGATGTCACCGGCTCTCAATGCTAGCCGTTCATCAAGAATGCGGGCACCTTCATTCACCAACGCGAGCAGGCAACGATCGAGAATCTCCTGCGTTGAGATTTCGCGTTGTTGAATGCCTGCCTCTGAACGCCACCGTCGAACTAAGGCCCCTGTTTCGGGGTCTGATGTACGTGTCCGGTCCTCGTCGTACTTATACCAGCCCGCTCCTGTCTTCTGGCCATAGCGGCCAATTTCACATAGCTTGTTCTCTATAAAAGGTTGGCGAACGCCCGGCTCCAACAAGTGCCGGTGTTCTTGGCGGATTCGCCAGCCTACGTCGATGCCGGCCAAATCCGCGGCAGCCAGCGGCCCCATCGCCATTCCGAAATCGTAGAGCGCGGTATCGACTTGGTCCGGAGTAGCGCCTTCTTCGACGAGGAATTGAGCCTCGCGACGGTACGCGTGAAACATGCGGTTGCCAACGAAACCTTTGCCATTGCCGACCAGCACGCCGATCTTGCCGATTTTCTTCGCCAACTGCATGCACGAAGCGATCACTTCCTTTTGCGTGGCTTTGCCGCGCACGATTTCGAGCAGCTTCATCACATTTGCGGGACTGAAGAAGTGAGTACCGATCACAAATTCCGGCCTGGTGGTCGCGGATGCGATTTCATCTATGCTTAACGTCGAGGTATTACTGGCGAGGATCGCGGTGGGCTTGCAGATGTTGTCCAGGTGCTGAAAGAGTTTCTTCTTTAGCGCCATATTTTCGAACGCCGCTTCGATCACGAGATCGGTTTTTTCGAAGCCGTCCCACGATAATGCAGGCGTGATTAGCTTCATCCGGCCGTCCGCCAAGGCCTGCGTCATACGGCCGCGCTTGATTGCGTTCGCGTAGTTCTTTTGGATCGAGGCGCGACCGCGGTCGAGGGCTGTTTGATCCGTTTCCTTCAGCAGCACTGCAATTCCTGCATTTGCGAGCACCATGGCGATTCCTGCGCCCATCGTACCTGCACCGAGTACCGCTGCGCTCTTCACCGAAAACGTTGGCGTGTCTTTGGGAACGTCGGGAATCTTCACCACGTCGCGTTCGGCGAAGAAAACATGAATCAACGCTTTCGACTGCGAGGAGAACAGGCAACTCTTAAACTTCTGCCGTTCGAGCCGGCAAGCTTCCTCAAACGCGAGTTGGAGGCCCGCCTCGACTGCGTCAATCGCAACGAGAGGGGCTTCGAGATTGCGGTATTTGATTCTCGCCGCTTGGCGGGCTGCGTCGAAAAGGTCCGCGTTGATTGCCGGCGTGCCAAGTTTTTCGACGCGCTCGCGAGTCTTGAGAGGTTTTTTGCTCGAGATTTGACGAGCGAATGCTATCGACTCTTCCACCAAATCTCCGTCGATTAATTTGTCCACAAGGCCGAGGTCGGTAGCTTCGCGGGCTGAAATCGGGTCGCCGGTGTAACACATTTCAACGCCCTTCTTCAGGCCAACCAGCCGCGGAAGCCGCTGCGTGCCGCCTCCGCCCGGCATCAACCCGAGCTTCACTTCGGCTTGCCCCAAAGATGCGTCCGGGACGGCGACTCGATAATGCCCTGCCATGGCTAGCTCGAGGCCTCCGCCGAGCGCAAAACCATGAATCGCCATGACAACCGGCTTTGGGCAATCCTCGATCAGCCGCAACAAAGGCTGCAAGCCTTCTTCACTGAACGGCGCTTCGCCCATCGAGATCTCGACAAATTTCTTGATGTCCGCGCCCGCTACGAAGTTGCGCCCGGTGCCGTGGACCACTATCGCGGACACACCTTCATCCCCGACGAGGCTTTTGATTCCTTGCGCGACCGCGTACTGCACGTCGGGACTCAGTGCATTCACGGGAGGGTTGTCTATCGTGAGTAGTCCGACGCCATCGGATTTTTTCACGTTCACTAAGCTCACGGACCCTCCAACTTTCGCCATATGGTACTCGTCTGTCCGCGGGGTTCGAGCACACCCGTACGGAAACAATGTTCTCGGGGAAAAACAAAACTCGCCCGACGGCACTTCGACTCAATTTCTTCACTCGCGCGTTCGCCCTACGCGCGCATCGAGATAGAAACCACGCTTACTTACTTCCGCTGCAAGCTGGCGGCGCAGCAATTAATGTCGGTGTGAAGTCTAGTTTACCATCCGTTACCGACACCTTATCTAAAACAGGTCCGCCGGTCGCGCCCCACCAATTCGATTTTGCAGAGACTTCGTAGCCTGTCACTTCGATGGCGAGATTCGTAGCGCCAATAATGCAATTCCCTCCCGGGTTGTCGGGCGGCGCGCTTCCAAGATCGATCTCAGAGCGAGCGGTCTTGCCGTTCTGGTCGAAGGCAACAAGGGCCGGGCCTTGTGCGTCTGCCAGCAGCGTGTTTGTAATTCGGACGTGCACCTCGTCCATCACTGTGTCGTTCACGAAATGAAACGCGTACTCAGGCGTTTTGTAAATCTTGCTGTTCTGAACGTCGATGAACACAGAATCCCCAACGCCATCCCCATAGTCAGTGGAGACGTTGCCTAGTCCCAAGCTTGGCGGCAGCTGGCGGATACCGCGGGTGTTCACAGTCACACCGATGCCGTCGCCCGCACAATCAAATGCCCGGCTGTTGATCACCTTTAGATATGTGGTGTTCTGGTGTCCGTGGATGCCAAGTTCGATGCATCTGCTGAGATTGTTGTCGGTGCCTGTCGAGAATTTTGGTTCAGGAACGATGGGCTTGGCCTGCGTCACATGGCTGATCGTGACGTCATCGAGAATCATGTGCATCGTCGTGCCTTTTCCCTCGTTGACCTCTTCGATCATGTCCCCCGGGTTGTCTTCAAACGTGCTGTGGCTTATGTAAAGGTTTGTGGTCGCGTCGCCTCCCGTGGGAAAAAACTCGCCGCCATTGCACGAAGCGCCGCCGATCCCGTGCGCGAAAGTGTTGTTTCGGATGTTCCAGTTCAATACTCCACCCGTTTGATTGCTAAATAGCCCCTCGCAATCTGCATTCGGGCTTCCGATGTAGGTTTCGGAATTTTGGTCGGATTCGACGTTCATCATTGCGGTGTCGCGAGTCTGCATCCCTATCGCGAGCAGTGAGCGCATTTTCGGGCCCTGCACCAGACGGGTGATGTTGTTCGAGTTGATCGTCGCCATCACTTGCGCCGTGCCGGTGGCGCGTAGGTCGATGCCATCGCTGCAGGTGCCATCGTGAATGTAGTTGTGCTCGATCGAAAGCGAATTGGTTCCTTTGTCTTCGTCGATCATGACGGCCGCCCAGCCGTTTGGAAGCAGCGGGACGTTCACCGGAAAAATCACGAAGAACCCTGGAACGCATGAAGTGTTGGTGCCGGTCAGATTATTGTCGTGGATTTTGACGTCCGTCACATCGAGCCCGTAAATGCCGCCTCGGTACGCATTGGCGATCACGAGGTTGCTGACTTCTGTGGAGTCCGCCAGCACCACTGCGTCGCCTGAATTTCTGCCGGTGGAGGTGTTCGTGATTCGCGGCGACTGCGCGAGCGCAGCTTCTCCGGTGACGGCCGGCCCGCGCCCGGTAAGCTTTTGATGCGGTTTCAGCACGATGCCTCCATCGAGCGGAGCCGCGCTCGCAGGCGACGGCAAAATCACAATCTCATCGCCAGGCTTCGAAGCGGTCTCGACGTCAGCCAGCGAATGAAACGGCTTCTGTTCCGAACCATCGCCACCCGGTGCCGCGGTTGCACTCACGAAGAGAGTTTGCTGAGCGAGCGAAGTTCCGGCGCTGAATGCGATCCCGATGGAAACTCCGGCCAGGGCGCGTAAGACTGTTCTGGCTGTCCGCGCTTGCGCCCTGGCTTCCTGCTGTTCCGCTTGAGCAATCCGGTTCATTCTTCCTCGCGCCATTTGTCCCTCGTTATTGTTTGTAGCGACGAATTGCGGAGAATTCCCGCCCGCATCAACGGCTGATCGGCGACTTAGAACGAATACTTCAGCGCAAACTGCATCACGCGCGGTCCTACCGAAAGGCTGCTAATCACACCGAACGTTCCCGCACTCGCAACGTTGGCCGCGGGGTTGCTCCATTGAGGATGGTTGAACGCATTGAAGAACTCGGCGCGGAATTCGAGGTTGGAATTCTCGACCTTCCAGTTGATCTTCGTATTTTTGATGATTCCGATGTCCCAATTGAACTGGCCGGGGCCGAGGACAACGTTCGAACCAAGGTTGCCATAGCCCGTGGCGCCGCCCATGCCGTTCACAACCCCTACGACGGGAGGCACGCAAAACGCGCTTGAATTGAAATAGTTGTTCAGGCGTGACGTAGTGGAGCCCGACGTGAATATGTCGCTCTTCGTTTCGCCGGCGCAGAGATTCGCTCCAGCCGTGCCAACCGACCCATACACGGCACCCGCCCGAGTGTCGGTAAACTGGATCGGTAGGCCTTTCTGAATCGTAGTAACGCCGCTGACGCCCCATCCTGAAAGCGCACGGCCTGCAAACCCGTTTCCGGAGTGGAAATCGGGAAGATTGTAAACGTAGTTCAGAACGAATCGCTGAGGCCGATCGAAGCCGCACTGCGATCTTCCGACCCGCAGATCTTGCAATCCAATGTCGTAGTTGACGCTACCGCCGAGACCGGATCCAGCCAGAGTCGCTCCAATAACGTCGTTGATGCATTTGTCGTAGGTGTAGGACGCCTGGAGATGCAAGCCGTACGAGTAATCCTTCTTTACGCTTACCTGCAGAGAGTTGTAGTTCGAATCGCCCCAATTCCCTCCAACGTTAAAACCGCCTGGAGAAAAACCCAGGACAGGTATCCTCTGTATCGCGTTCGCCGCTGTATTTGTGGTGATACAGCCTGCGGGTCCTCCACAGTTAATGGGATCTGTCGCGGTCGCGAGCTGCGGAATGTCGAAAGCTTGCCCGGTCTCGATGTCTTGTGCGCGGCTGCCGACGTATCCGACTTGCAGAAGCCATGACGGGGCGAACGCATACTGTATATTCAAATTCCAGCTGAAACTCATCGGCGTCGTAATGTCTGGATTGATCGCGTTAAGCGCGATCTTCGACGTCGGAGTACGCAGGAAGTTGTTAAACGTTCCGGGCGTGACGCCTGGATTAAAAGGAATAGCCAAGGTTGCCGCCGCGTTCGCGGCTGCTGACTGGGAAAACGGCGCGGAAATCGGCGGCTCACCGCCGAATTCATCGAGAAACTGCTGGCCGTGTATCAACTGATAAAAGATGCCCGCACCGCCTCGGATCACGAACCGGTTGTTGGCGTTCAAGGGTTGCCATGCAAAACCAAGTCGCGGCGCGAAGTTGTCGAGCGGAGATCGAGTGGCCGAAAGCGAATTGGTGGAGCGCCGGATCGCTCCCTGAGGCACGGTACCTGAAAAATGCTTCGCTACAGTGAGGCCTTGGAACGTTCCTCCAGCTGGCGGAATTGGCGATGCGAGCAGCAGGGACCAATAGGCGTCGGTTCCTCCCGTCGTGTTCGCATCGTATGGCCAGCCCATATATTCCCATCGCAGTCCGAGGTTCAGAGTGAGTCGGGAGTTGACCTTGAAATCGTCCTGCACGAATAGCGCTGTTTGGTTCTCCCGAATGCGGTTGGGATTCGTAAAGGGCTGCAAGGAGGCGGTAGAGGCAAAGACGTTACTCAATACCGAGCCATTTTCTACCGCACTCATTCCAAGCAGGAAGTCTGAAAACGTCTGGAAAGTCAGTGCGCCGCGACTCTTGCCGCAAGAGCAAACGAGCCAATCAACGTGGCTTCCGTCGTAGCCAAACCGGAGCGAGTGGCGCCCATAGTTCCATGACAATTGATCGGACCATTCGTACGTGGTGGACGGCGACTCTACGGCATCGATCGAGATTCCGCCGAACGTCATGCCCAAACTGCTGATGACCATGTCCGGAGTGAGCGGGTTGTACGCAGCCGCAGGCGTCATTCCAATATCTGCCCCGTTGACCGGCCACAGCGGCCGAAGGTCGGCGCGGACGTACAAATTGGAATAACGAAACTGGTTAATCATGTTGTCGGAAATGATTCTGGTCCAGTTCGCGACAAAGTTCTGGGCGCCGCTATCGCTATGATTTCCGCCGCCCGGCGGCTCGGCGCTCTGAGCCGTTAAACCAGAACCATAGAATTGAGCGGTTGCCGGAGAGAAGTCGTACAGGTACTTAAGACTCAACGAATTTTTCGTATCGATCGCGTAATCCGCGTTCAGCATTTCTTGGTTCCCGGAGAAGGACGCTGGATCGCTGTACGTCGAGAACCCCACTTCGTTCGGCTGGCCCTGGTTCAGGATCCTCTGCGGGCTGGGAACGACGTAGGTCCCGTTCGGAAGCTTGTAGTTCAGCAGCGCTAGGGCGACTGGGCTTATGTTCGAGCCGTCGCAGGCCACCTGGTCTGTCGCGGGATTCGGCGTTCCGGTCAGGCTGAAGGTTTCGGTACTTGCAACCGGATTGTTGGCAGGGCAAAACGCGGCGCCCAACGCCGCTGCAGTTCTGGTGTCCGTCAGCTGCGGAGGCAAATTGATGGCTGAGCTGCCTTGATATGCAACACCGTTGAGCTGCCGCGTGCCTTGATATGAAAAGAAGAAAAATAATTTGTTCTTGATGACGGGACCGCCGACCGTTCCGCCGAATTGGTTCTGGTTTAGCACACCGCGCGGCTGGCCCGTGGAATTTGCGAAATACGTATTTGCATCGAGTACGGTGTTCCGGAAAAACTCAAATGCCGTCCCATGCCAGTTGTTGCTACCGGATTTTGTGACCAGATTGACGGAAGCGCCGGTCGTACGTCCGTACTCAGCGTCGTAGTTCGACGTCTGCACCTTGAATTCCTGGATCGCATCCGGACTGGGAATCGCAATCGAGCCATAGAAACCGAGATAGTCGCCTGTGGTGCCGCTGGGATAGCTGCTCGCTACCGCGCCGTCAATCATATAGGTGTTGCTCGAATCGTCCATTCCGTTTGCAAAAATGAACTGGTCGCCGCGACCAAACGCGGATGCGTTCGTCGCGCTGACGGTGACGCCCGGCGACAGGCTCAGGATCTGGGTGTAATTTCGAGTTGCCAACGGCAGGCTCACGATTGTGTCCCCAGAGACGAGGCCGCCAAGCGTGGACGATTCGGTTTGAATCGCCTCCGTCCCGGCATTTACGGTCACTTTCTGTTCCTGTGCGCCGACGATCAGCGAAGCAGTCACGACGCGCGTATCCGTAACGTCCACCACGATCGACGACTGCTGGAGCGTTTGAAAACCGGTCGCCGAGGTCGTGAGTGTGTAGGTGCCGGGTGGCAACAGAGTGAAAGTGAAGCTCCCATCGGCGCCTGTTTGTCCTGCGCGGGTAGTACCAGCTCCGTTGTCCACCGACACGTTCGCGCCAACGATCACGGCCCCGCCCGGATCCTTCACCTGGACGGTTAGTGCGCCGGTCGTCGCGCTCTGTCCCCAGGCCGAGACTGCCGAGAAGACGAGAATCGCAAGCGCGGATGCAATCAGTCGTAGCGGCGAGATGGCTTTCATGCTTCACCCTCTTTTTCCGGAGCCGCGGTGCGAATCACTCCGATGAAGAGCTTCAAACTTTTCGCTCTATGACGCTCTAGTAGCACGCACTTCGAATACGTAGCAATTGACATTTGGCCAATACGATCTTCACTCTACGTCAACTTGCGAGTGATGCTCTCGCGCTGCGTCGCGCGCCAAACATCCAAACCGGTTTCGGAATTTGACGTTCTCCTGCGGCCACTGAGACGCTTCGGCCAGCTGGAAATTTGCAGCGCCGTCGCCAATGACCGGGTGCAGTCCCGATGCTGGCGGACGGCATATTCGGATCGAGCGTGCTCGAAATCGCTCCGAATTGACGGGTTCAAGATCGGCATGAACAGTGCCGAACGAAAACTCCTGGCCGTCGCTCGCGGCGCGAGTGACTCACCCGGACGGACCGGCATCCGAATCAACGTCTTGGAGTCGGAAGCGGAGTTCGCGGAGCGCAAATCTTCCCTCCGCTGACGCACGATGCGCCCTTTCGTCGCCCGGCGGAATTCGCCGTCCTTTAAGCCCGTGTTAATCACAAACGAACTGCGGACCGCCCTCGCCCCGTACTGAAGCGCGTTACAATCATCACCAATTTTGATAGAACGGATTGAATCGGTGGATGGGCCCGCCCTGGGGAGGAGTTGCCATGACGCTTTTCGATTTGGTCGATATCGAGCTAGTGACAAATATTGCGGAAACGAAAAGCTTCACTCAGGGCGCCGTCCTCTCGCACCTATGTCTCTCGGCTGCGAGCAAGCGGGTGAAGCACATCGAAGAGCGGCTTGGTACCAAGATTTTCTACCGGGATAGCCAGGGGGTGGCGCTTACCCAAGCCGGCAAGACGCTCTATGACGGCGGCCGCCGGATTCTGCATGAGGTGGACCACGTCGTCGGAGACCTGCACGAGCACGGCCAGGGCGCGAAGGGTCAGATTCGGATCACAGCGCCCACGACGGTGAGCACGGAATACTTGCCGGGTCCGCTTTGCCGGTATCTCGAGGCTCATCCAAAGGTTAACGTGGACCTTCGGATGCGGCCAAGTCGCGAAGTGATCCGCGCTGTGAGCGACGAACTCGCGGATTTCGGAATGATAGCGCGCCAGGTGAGAACGGACGGTCTGGAAGTGCTGCCGTATTGTGAAGAACGATGGGTCGTGGTGGCGGGGCTTTCGCACTCGCTCGCGTCGCGCGAGTCCGTCGATTTCGAGGAGACATTGGATTTCGACTACATCGGTCTGCCCGAAACCAGCACCACTCAGGAGCTACTAAACGAAGCCGCCGACGCTCTGAATCGCGCGCTCAAGATTCGCGTGCAGGCGGCTAACCTGGCCGTGCTGTGCCGAATGGCGGAGGCAAACATAGGCGTCGGAATATTGCCGGAGTCGATCGTTCGGCAAAGCGCGGACCCAGCTAAAAGCCGAAGCATTCCGCTCACCGACAAGTGGGCAACGTACACCATACAAATCTGCGCCCGTAGCGTTCAGGCGTTGCCGCAATACATTCGAGACTTAATCGAAGTGTTCGTCGTGGACGGCGCAGCGCGCGTAAGCGAGAGCATCGAGCACAGTCATTAGGCGATCACTTCGGGTCTGACTTTCGCCTGCGAAGATACACAAAGTCCTCTAGTTGACGCTGCATCAACATCCCCTTCACCAAATTTCAATTGCTCGACACTTTCTCATCGCTTATAGCTTCTCTGCATGATGCATCGCTTGGATCGTCAGGCCGTCGCAGTCAAGCGTACGGCGGCGCGGCGTCTCGAGAGCGACTCACGAAAGAGAATTCGGCCGATTCTTTCCAAGGCCCTTGAAGTTTTTTCGAGTGATACGCAGTTATAACGAGGCAAGTTCATGGCGCGCTCGCGAATCGATGGGAATTCCGCACTCAAGGGATTGCGAGTGCTCGATTTCTCTCACGCACTTGCTGGACCTTACTGCACTCTGCTTTTGGCGGATTACGGCGCGGAAGTTTACAAACTTGAATCGCCCGACGGCGACATCGGACGCAAGTGGGGCCCGCCGTTCGCAGGCGATCAGTCCGCTTACTTTCTCGGACAGAACCGCGGGAAGTCTTCCGTTTGTATCGACCTGAAAAAACCCGAAGGCCTGGAAATGTGCCTGAAATTGATCGACCAGACGGACGTGCTGGTCGAAAATTTCCGGCCCCGAACCATGGATCGGCTCGGGCTAGGATACGAGGTCGTTCGCCAGCGCAACCCGCGTGCGATTTACTGCTCGATTTCGGGATACGGACAGACCGGCCCTCGCCGCGATGAGCCGGCCATGGATTTGATCATTCAGTGCGCCAGTGGATTATTGAGCGTCACGGGAACGGAAGACGGCAATCTGGTGCGGTGCGGGTACTCGGTGGCCGATGTAACGGCTGGGATGTTTGCCGTGATCGGAATTCTGATGGCGTTGCGGGCTCGAGAGGAGAGCGGTCTCGGGCAGTTCGTCGATGTTTCTATGTTCGAGGGAATGATTTCAGCAATGAGCGTAATTTTTCTGAATCATATTGGCGGCGGAATGGCCGCTTCGCCGATGGGTACGGCCTATCCGAACATCGTGCCGTATCAAGTCTTCAATGCAAAAGACGCGGGCTTTGCTTGCGCCGTGGGCAGCGAGAAGCTTTGGACGGCCTTTTGCCAGGCGATTAGCCGGGAAGATTTAGAGCGCCATCCCAAGTTCGCGACGAACGCAGTGCGCTCGAAAAATCGAGCGGAGTTGCAGAACATTTTGACAAACCACTTTCGGCAGCGAACCGCGAAGGAATGGTTGAACGTGTTGAGCGAGAGCGGCATTCCGTGCTCCCCGGTCGCAAATGTGCAGCAGGTTTTTGAAGATCCCCAGGCGGCGTTTCGAAATATGTTTCCTAAACTTCAGCATCCG
>Ga0206966_1098_pt2 | contig 19457 bp, 15 predicted proteins | sample Alteio_BWOrgHeat_23_FD_152970 | JGI IMG/M metagenome (GOLD analysis project Ga0206966, IMG submission 152970) | Enriched cells from forest soil in Barre Woods Harvard Forest LTER site, Petersham, Massachusetts, United States -... | ecosystem: Environmental > Terrestrial > Soil > Temperate forest >...
CCGCATATGGGCGCCGCCATTGAGGTGCACCGTTGTCTTCGGCAGTTTTCCGTAGCACGCCACATAGATCGCCAGATCCTTCAGGTTGCCGAGTCGAGTCTGGGAAATCTTGAAATAGACCGCATCGGTGCTGCGGCGCTTAGACAGCACGTGTCCGACGATTGCCATTGACTGGCCCGATCTGATGAGCCTACCGAAGATACCGTCCCCGGCGATCTTGCTGAGATTAACGGTCTCTACGTCATATCTGCGCTCCAACGCCGCAACAATTGTATCGAATGCAAGCGCCATACCGGTGATTGGTGGTGGCATCGGGCCGATCGCCAGGATTTGCGGCGTACGCTTCGCCACCGTCGGAGACCGGATGAGCGCGCGCTGAATTCCCAAAAATCGTAATACGGTAGTGCCCAAGTCGATCAGGGGCATATCGTTTTCGTAGTCGCGATACGACTTTTTTGGACCGTTCAGAAGATCGGTCAGCTCACGGACAGTCACGCCGAGCTTGGTCGCCACGTACTCGAAATCCTGCGCCACGGTTTCGGGGTCATAGGCGGGCTGGTCGAGCTGGCGGAGCGCCTCCCCGCGGCTCATCTGGTTGGTAAGGATCAGGCTGGAGAAGTGCGCGCGCCGCTTGTCGTAGCCGAACTTGGTCGGCAACCAGAAGCCCTCGTAGAATCGCGTGAAGCGCGACTCGTAATGCTTGTGGCTGTAGCGCTGCCAGTCGAACCGGGCGATCAGCTCGTCGATCGCCGCCTGTTTGACGTACGGCACGTAGTCGAGCGGTTTGACGACCCGTATGCCTTTCACGAACCGATAGAAGATACGATACCGGAAGATTCCCGCCAGCGGGAATTTGCGCAGAGGGAGGGTTCCGAAGCGGCCATGGATGTCGCGCAACTGGCGCAGATCGGAGGCGTGATAGTGCCACTCCAGCGGCTCGCGCACGCATTCCGTTGAGTAGTTGGCTCCGGTGATGATGTGCTTGACGTTGTTGCGGGCAGCAAAGTTGTAGAGTCCAGCGAAGAACGCGTGGTCCTGCGGCGTATCGAGATGGGGAACTTGTGCCCTGAAGAATGCGAGCTGCAGGTCGCGCATCTCCGGCCAGTCCACGACTTCCGTGTAGAGATCGAGCCCCAGCCCATCGACGATCTTCTCGATGTTGGCGACGGCCTCTTGAGAGTTCCACCCCGCATCCACGTGATAGAGCAATGGCCGCAATCCAAACTTCTCCTTGGCCAGATACGCCACGTAGGAGCTGTCGATACCGCCGCTCAAGCCAATGAGGCAGTCGTGGGTGTCGTTCCGGCGCTCATGCTTGATCGCTTCGACCACCGCCGTAATCTCGCGCAGGCCGCGATCGTCCGTATGCCAGTGCGGCTTGATGTTCGCAAAAAAATTGTTGCAGTAGTCGCAGCGGCCCTGCTGATCGAAGACGATCCCTGAGTCCGTCGTGTCCATCACGCAGTTCGTACAGACTTGATAGGGACGCGCTTTCATTGCCGCGCGCTCAGCGTCCCGGCAATCCAGCCGGGATGACGATGTCCGTCATCCTTCGATTGAAGACATCGACCCGATATGCCTCTGCCGCTTGGCGATTTGCCTGCGCCATCCGGTGGAGACTACTCGGTTCGCCCAACGCCCGCTTCAGAGCCTGCAAAATCGATGTGTCCGACTTCTTCTCCACCTCGTAGCCATTCCGCTCCGCGCTGAAGACGTCGACGATACCGCTATGCCGTGTCGTCAGCACGACGCAGCCGGAGGCATAGGCTTCAAGGATGCTCAGAGGCTGACCTTCGGTTGGATAATATGTCGGCAAACAAAAGATGTGCGCGTCGCGAAAGAGCGCCTGTCGCTCGGAACCCGTCACGATCCCGTGGTACCGCACTCCGGGCAGCCTTGCGATCGTCGCCAGGAAGGTCTGTCCCTGACCGTCCGATTCGAACGCTCCCGCTATGTCGAGCTGTATGGCTGCGCCGACTTCGGCAGACAGTGTGGCGTAAGCCGCCAGCAGTTCTACATAGCCTTTGCCCCACAGCAGGTTGCTGAGGAAGAGCAGCCTGAGGGGCGCGACCTTGGAGAATTTCTCACTGATGGCGGAACCGGGAACGAAGAGTTCGTCGGCGGCAAAGTTCGGTACGGAGACGATCCGATCCGGGCTCAGCATTCCGTCGAAAATGTCGACGAGGCTGGGGCCCAGGACGATCACGCGATGAACGCGCCTCAGGAAGAAACGGTTCATCGACCGGAAAATCGTGCGCGACGGTGCCAGAAGTTCCCGCATGCCAGCACCGCCGTTGAGATGCACTGTCATCCTGCCAAGCTTGGAGAAGCACGCAAGGTAGATTCCCAGATCCTTGAGGTTGCCTAGTACCGACTCCGAAATCGTGAAGTAGACAGTATCGGCGCGACGGCTTAGCCACCATGCTTGCCAGACGTAGCAGAGTGTCTGCCACACCCTAACGAGACGCCCGGGAAAACTGTCGGAAGCGATCTTGCTGAGGTTGATGACGTCGACCTCGTGCTTCGTCTTTAGTTCGTCAACGAACGCTTCGAACGCTAGGGCCTGGCCGGTAATCGGGCTCGGTAACGGACCAATTGCAAGAATTTTCATGAACGAAGATGGAGTCACGGCAATCGGGAAAGGGGCACGCTTTTACTATCATGGGTCGGCCCCCGCTTTTCAACAGCACAGTGGCAGAGAAGCGCCTTTTATAGCTACATATCGCGCGCCTCTGAGGTCCGCGCAGGGGCGTTGAGGCAAGCCAAGGCTCGTCAATGAAAATCGTAATGTTCTGTGACTTCTACGATCCGTCGCTGCTCTACCAGGAAAACCTCGTGGCCGAGCAGTACGTCAAGCTGGGTCATGAGGTAACGGTGATAGCCTCGACGTTCATCTCGATTTTCGACTTCATGGCAGACAGGTACAACCCTGCTTCACCCGCGCGAACGGAACATGCCAAAGGTGTCAAGATCGTGCGCCTTCCCTACCGGATCAACTTCCTGAGCCGTGTGCGGTTCTTTGGCGGCGTCGACAGTCTGCTGAAGAGCGAAGCGCCTGAACTGATCTTCGTCCACGACATTATGTTCAACCTCGTGAACGCCGTTCGCTATGTTCGCCGGCATCCACACGTCCGGATGATCCTCGACTATCACGCCGACTATTCAAACTCTGGGAAGAACTGGCTGTCACGGCGCGTCCTGCATGGCATGCTGCGCCGGGCGGTGCTCAGCCTTGCCCGGCCCCATCTACAGCGGATCTTTCCGGTAACGCCAGCAAGCGCGAAATTTCTCCATGAGCTCTACGGTGTGCCGCACCGAGAGATGGAACTTCTTCCTCTCGGAACCGACATGGCTTTGGTCGCCGATGTGCAGCAGTCAGGTGCGGACAGGTCCCCGCGCCTTCTCTACGGCATCGGCGAGAATGACTTCGTGATTTTCACCGGTGGCAAACTGACGCCGGGCAAGCGCACCGAACTACTCATCGAGGCATTCAAGCAGCTCGACAAACCAGATTCCTGGCTAGTGATTGCGGGTGACAGTGCCGCAGGCGAAGCGGAATACAAGGCAAGCCTGATGGCTGCAGCGCAGGGCTGCCCCCGAATAGTGTTCACTGGCTGGCTCGATACGCGCCCCCTTTTCGAGCACATCGGCATCGCCGACATTGCCGTCTTCCCGTCCAGCCAATCGGTGGTCTGGCAACATGCGATTGGCATGGGCAAGCCGGTGATCATTGGCGATCCAGCGGCGCGCAAGGACGGTCGGCAGGACTTCAGTTACTTGAACACGTACAACAATGTCCTGATCAGAGAGAACGAGGGGACCAGTGCCCGATGGATCCTCGATGCCATACGACAGCTGGCGGACGATCCCGGCCGGCGCACGCTGATGGCCGAGGGCGCCCGCCGTGTCGCCGACGAGTTGCTCGACTGGAACCGAACTATCCGCCGTACACTGCGCTTTAACGCGGCAGGCCAATGAAAATATTGACATTGGCAATGGGTCCCGGCAGCGCTACCAGTGCCGTGATCTCCACGCCCACAAGAGTCCGGATCATTGACACCACCTTCCGCTGATTCCATCAACGCTGGCGTTGGGCTCGGCCGAGCGCCGGCCGCGGACACCCGTGCCCAGTCACTGTTGCCCTGGTATCTGGATTTCACGGCGTGGACAGCGGCGCTGGCCGTCGTCGGATTTCCTTTTGCCGCGCTGGCAGCATCCTATTTCGGCGCCCTGGACGCCCGCTATTCGATCGTGTTCCGAGGGCTCGTTATCATTCTTTCGGGTCTCGTATTTATCGTGAACGCCATGCGATATGGTATTCGCTTGCCCGATCCGTTTCTGCTCGTGTTCTTGGCGGTTTATTCGGTTCGCCTCATATGGGACACTGGTAGGCCCATTTATCCGGATGCGGACTACGCCCTCACATATTACGCGGCCGCTGTCATTGCGCCGCTCGTTGGCGTTCTATTGCCCGCGCGGTCATGGAAAGGGCGAAACTTCCTTGCCTGTTTTTACTGTGTCGGCGCAGCAGGCTGCATCTTATCGCTTATTCTCGCGCTGCAGGGATACAGCACAGACGCAGACGCTACTACCCGACTGGAGTTCGAGCGACTGAGTCCGATATCGGTCGGTCATCTCGCGACGACGACGATCCTCGCAACTATCGCAGCCTGGACCGTGTGGCCTTCCCGTACTCTGCGCGTCGTTGCACTGGGGGCTTTGGGTTTTGCCGTGCCCTTGCTGTACCTGACGCTCTCGCGCGGCCCGCTGGTGTCCCTGCTCGTGCCTTTGAGCATCTATATCGTCAGGCGCCGCATGTGGTACTTGGTATTGCCGATGGTCGCGGGTCTGCTGTTCGTCTTCTTCAACGCCCCGCTGGTCGAAGGCGAATCCTTGCTCGACCACATGAGGATCACCGGCGTCGACAGCGGCGAGACCGTGTCGATCCGCTTCGAGTTATACCAGCTCGCGTGGGACGAATTCGTCGCCAACCCGATTCTCGGCAGCGGCTATGCGGTTCCGATCACCGGCGAGTATCCTCACAACATGATCTTAGAATCGGGCATGGCTCTCGGTGTCGCGGGATTCGTTCTGCTCATCTCGCTGCTGGTCCGAACCATTCCGAAGGCCATCAGCGCGATGAGCGGAGACGATGCCATCTTTGCGTTGATGTTCCTGCAGTATGCGATGGGCGCGCAATTCTCCGGCGGTATTTGGGATGCCGTCGCCGTCTACATGTTTATGGACGTACTTTTATCAAGGGCTCCACCGAAAAGTCCCGCCCCCGCTTGAGCGCCTACACTCTCAAATCTGCACCCACCCCGGTGCGACGCCATCGTAAAAGTTGGACCGCATAAAGAGCAGGACATCGCCCTTGCGCGCCTTGTAGTCGGCCGACGCCTTGAGACGCATGCCGTCGGGGCCTCCGTGCAGATGTTTGAAGGTAGTATGCTCATCGTCGACTCTCACGATCATCATTGCGTTTTGCGACTGGACCGGGTCGCTTCGTCCGGGCGTCTCCAGTGACAGCGCCGTGATCGTCTTCGGGGACGTGTTCGCCGTCGTGATCAGGCTGTGGCCCGCGCTCTGCAGCGTACCCGCCGGCCCGGCCACGAGAATAGCTTCGTCGAAGCGGAGCGCGCGAGCACTCAGCCGGTCGGTGGACAGTGCCGAGAAATGCATCGCCGACTGCCCATACATGTCGTGCACTATCTTCGTCGCGACGACAGGATAGTCGATCCCGCCTTCGCGCCACGTATTGATGCCGATGGCCGACATGAAGCCAGTTTCATCAACGAAGAACGCCTGAATGTCGCTATACAGGAAGGACGCGGTCGGCACGCCTTTGCCTGGAAACACCGATCCGGGTCCCAGCCTTATGGGCACTCCGGGCACGCTGGCGCCTCGTCGGCACCTGATCGCCGAGTGATAGGGAGTCACAGGATTGTTTCGATCGAGCTTGCCACCGAGCATGGTGAATTGCCGGAAGGCTTCGTGGATCACGATCGCCGACGCTTTTTCGGACCCCACACGGCTACAGAAATCTTCGACATTGCAGGAGATCAACGTCACGTCGGGGTAGTTTCTCTCGGGAAAGTCCTTCTCGAAGCCATCTGCGGCGGAAGGATCGCAACCGAAGACACCCCAATAGTCGCCTTCATTGAGACCGTTGCACGAATACATGGCGATGGTGCCGGCGAGTCGGTATCCGGCTTTCCCTGGTCCTGTCCTCAGCGCATAGCAATTGCGCCACGACACGGCGGGCCCGCACGCCACGCGGAAGGAATGGCCACGATATGAGGCCGCACTGACATTATCGACGACCATCGAAAAAAAGCGGATGGAATAGATGCCGTCGTCACCCGCAAAGATGCACAGATTCTTGAACTCGCCTAGATAGACTTCTCCAAACACTTTAGAGAAGTCGATGCCCCTGCCACTCGCGGCATCCCCCACCAGAGAGAAATCGCGCAGCACTGGGCGCAAGTATTTGATCGGTTCTGCGACAATGGCTCCCCCTGTCACGCCTTCAAAGAGAATCTGAGTTCGCCAAACGCCGTCGCCCTGCATCTGAAAGAATTGACGCCGAATGATCAGCGGCGCGGTGATCCTGTATTTGCCCCCGGGAATATAAAGGGCGGGTCCCGATAGGTCGTCCGTCGCACTATGGTCGATCGCCTTTTGAAGCGCTTCCGTATCATCGGCCACGCCATCGCCCCGAGTACCAAACCATCTGACGTCTACTGGCCCAGACATGATTCTTTTGAAGCGCCCCGGCGGGCCCTCCTTTGGCCTGATGGACAGCGCGCCATCCGGCGGCGTCTCGTCGCCCTCAACCCACTGGAAAAGACCGCCGCCGCCGTCCTGCGCGTGATGGAAGCCCGCAAGCAGAACCATTTCAGGGCGCGCTGTCAGATCCGCCAGATTGGCGATCGTCGCGACGCCTTGAGTGACGAAAGTTGCACCGGCCGCACCGCCATTCGGCGTACGCGCCGATTGTGCGACGGCTGGCTGCGCGGCCATGACCAACCCTGCGGCGGCAATGAAGCGACGGTTCATCATTTGCATCTCCCGGAGGCTGTCTGGCAGCGCACGCCGTAAGCGTAGCCTCACTTAGGCATTCCAATCCAATGGCGTTTTCAGCGAGCTGCATCGTCGCGAGCGACGCGCCGACGCGCTTTGTCAGGCCGACTTTTGCAACAGGCCCTTCAATTGCCGTATGTCCCACCATAACATCGCAACATAGATCGTGCCCGTGACCAAAAGAAATCCGCTGGCCAACGCCGGAGTTTCCCTGACTTCCCAGGAGCCGCCGAGCACAAGAGTCAGCACAGCAATATTGCCGATGACAAGCGCAACTCGTCCACAGAGCGCGCGCAGGGAGAACCCCGACAGATAGGAAACGACGCCGATCCACATCAGGAAGGTGACGATCTGCGCCGCCGACCAACCGACGATCAGCCATTTCGGCTGTCCTCCAAGAAAATATCCCGACCACATGAAGGCTGCGCTCGGCACGCAGGAGACGATCGTCAACAGGAGCGCGGTCTTCTGCCGATTGAGGATGAAGTAGATGCGATCGTAACCGGTGCACAACATTATGAGCATGTTGGGAACGATCATGATCTGCGCGAACGCGCCGGCATGCCGCCACTGTTCGCCCAATGCCATTGCGAATACGTCCGGGCCGAAGGCGACGATCACGGCGACGGCAGGAGCATAGAGTATGCCCAAGGTACCGAAGAGCGCCTGAATGCTTGGCCCCCATTTCCCCAGACGCTCGTGATCTCGGGCCAGTTCGGGAAAAAGCACCTGGGCCAGCGCCGCAGGGAGGAGGCCGAGCGGCGCAGTCGTCGTCCTGTACGCGAGACTGAAAAATCCAACGTCCGCGATATTGAATAGAAAACCGAGCAAAAAGATCGGGCCCTGAACGTAGATCTGGGTCAGCAGAGAATATGGAATGACGTAAAAGAAATACCTGTGATGCTCGCGCGCCGTTGCCTGCAAGCGTCGCCATGGCGCCGGCACGCGGATCCTATCACTCAACACGCGCAAAACCGGCGGCGCAAGTGTTGCAGCAGCGGCGCACTGGCCCAGCACGAAGCCGGCCACGAGGCCTCCGCCAGGCGTGGAAACACCGACGAGCAAAGCCTGGGAACACACGGTAACGAGGGCCATGACAATCTGCTGCAGTGCCACGCGCACGAACTGTCTTCGCCTGACGCATAGGTTCGTTCCCGCCAATATCAAGCTGGTCAGAACGAGCACAAGGGGAGTGACGGCGACAGTCCGCCTGAACGCCGCCGAGAGCCCCAATCCGCCCGGTATCGACTCAATGATCAATAGCGCGAGCACAAAGACTGTCGCGCTGCTGACACCCGCGACGCAGACGAAGAGCGCCGTATCCTGCGCCTTGTCTTCGTCATCGGTCGTGACGATGGCCAGTTCATAACGCCAGGAGGCCGCAAACAGCGCGACGCCCAAAACGCCGGAGAACAGCCCGAAAAGACCGAATTCACTGGGCCCATAAAGACGGGCGTTGACTAGGGTCCCGCCGAAATTGATGAACTGACTTGCGATGGCAGATCCGGCCAACAACGCAGTGTTCACGAAATACGAGAAAGTCCGGCGCTCTGGCTTCGCAGTCCCCTGATCTCGTGGCTCAGCCATGTTGCACTTTATTAGCGTTGACCTGGTCGCGGCGGATCCGGCGGCCTTCGGGAAGGCGGAGAGTGGTGCTAATATGACAGATGAATGCCCACCGCAATCGCCCAAAACTTGCTCGATCTTGGCCTTCGCGAAGGTGACACAGTACTTGTGCGAGCTGCGGCCAAGGCGGTTGTTCGTGCTCCAGGAAGCCCCGCGACGGCTCTGATAGACGCGCTGCTGGAAGTAGTGGGTGAGCAAGGCACGATCGCGGCGCTGGCCTTTACCGACGACTACTACAAGTGGCACAAAGGGCGCGCAGCGCAGAAGCCGTTCCGGGCTGACTTACGCACCAATACCGGCGGATTCGCGCAGGCGATGCTCGACCGGCCGAACGCGCACCGCAGCACGCATCCCAGCAACTCGTTCGTCGCTATCGGTGCCAACGCCGGGGCATTGCTGGCCGAACACGACCACACGGCGACCAGCTTCCACCCGATGAAGGCCCTGATCCGCCTCGGCGGGAAGATGATCCTCGTCGGCTGCGTCCAATCGAGCCCGGGCTTCAGCACGGTTCACCTGGCACAAGAGTCGTTGGGCCTCGCAACGCGCACCCTGATGAAGGGAATGCGCGGCGCCTATTTCGAAGCGGAGGACGGTTCTCTTCGCTGGTTCAGTCGAAACGACGTTTCCGGTTGCAGCGCGGGTTTCAGCAAGCTCTACAAAAATTATGTGGAGCGAGGCCTCCTGTCGACTGGATGGGTCGGCGGCGCATATTCGATTCTGGTGTCGGCAGAAAAGGCATACGAACTGGAACATGCCATGTTGAAAGCCAACCCATCGTCGGCACTTTGCGACGATCCTTATTGCTCGAGTTGCGGCCTCCGCACCTATCTGCCCTACCGGATGGCCGGGTTCATACTACGTTTGCCGATCAAGCTGGCGCGCCGGAAATATCGCAAGGCCGCCTGATTTACCTTTCACCGTTCGGTCGCGTCCTTCCTGAAGCGGCGGCGTATGGACGACAATTCGCGGCCAGCTCGTCGGAAATCGTGCGGCGGCGATCCTCGAGAAATCGACCAAGTTTATCGAGCGGTCCTTCGTCGACGCCCGCTACCCACCAAATCGGATGGATGACGAGTTGCAGCGCCCCCCCTGCTTCCACGGCGGGGTGCTGCAGAGGGTGCTGGAAGCGAAATCGACCCTCGCTGTCGCTGCAGTATCCCATGTCAGAAAAAAAGCGTGGCATGTAACCGTGCAGGCGACCACCCAACTCATCCGGATATCCCAGGAGCCATTTTGCCGGCCGGTGAAAAGTCACCGTCTTCACCGGGCTTTCCAGAATCTGCTCCAGGGCGGCGCAGTCGCGGCCGACGGACCGCTGCAGGCCGTCGATGTCGCCCTCAGGAACGACGGACGGATCGAAGTGTAGTCCCAACTCGTGTCCCAAATCCCTGATAGCGCGCAGCACGTCCTGCGCCTTCTTCGAGCGGATATTGTACATCTCGGTGTCGAGCAGGATGAAGTAGTGAGCACGCGCCGAGATTCGAGCTTCCTCCTCCGCCATCGATAGCGCCCGGCGCAGGCACATATCGACGTCGTGTCGCAGGATCAGGTTCCGCCGATCGGTTTTCGCGTCTTCGTAATCGACAATGGCATAGCCCAGGTCGCGCAATTCCCGAACGAGATCGAGATATGCGGGAAGAGACATTCCCTTGCCCTCGGCCATTCGCGCGATCTCCATCGCCTGCACGCTAGCCTCCGTTCTTCGGCCTGAGGGCGCGAGCCGGATTTCCGACGACCACCTCTCCTTTGGCTACGTCCTTGAGGACGACGGCTCCCATCCCGACGAATGCCCTGCTGCCAACGTTCACCTGGTTGAGGACAGCGGCGCTTGGCGCCACCCAGGCGTAGTCACCCACCGTCGCGCCGCCGCATATCGAGACCTGGCAAATAACGACCGCGTGCGCGCCGATACGACAGTTGTGGCTGATATGCGTGAGGTTATCGATGCGCGCACCATCGCCGATGACGGTATCGTCAAGCGTTCCCCGATCGATGCAGGTGTTGCTGCCAATATCGACGTCATCACCAATGTTCACGCCACCCAAATGCGGAAAGTTCACCAGACGGCCCGCGTCATCCCTTTCAAAGCCAAAGCCCTCGCCGCCGATGATTGTCCCCGCATCAATTCTCGTGTTGGATCCCACGCGAACATCCTGTTGAAGCACAACATGCGCGCCTACCACCGATCCCTCGCCGATCGAGCAACGCGGGCCGATCACGACATACGGGCCGACCTGCGCGCCGGGATGCACCGAGGCAGTCGGATCAAGGACCGCGGTCGGATGGATTCCCGGCACGACAACATTGCCGAAGAAGGCCCGGCAGACCTTGATGAAGGACAAGCGAGGATTTCGAACGATAATCAGGCAAGGCGCGCCATCCCCACTTTCAATCGGGCAGCCGACCGGCACGATGACCGCCGCGGCATCGCACGCCAACGCGCGATCCAGTCTCTCGTCGTCATAACGGCAGAAGGTCAACATGCCCGAGGTGGCGGCCGACAACGACCCGACACTCTCGATTCTGCGACCTAGCGGTCCTTTGACGGCGACGACATCGGTGCCCAGGAGATCAATGACTGCGGCAACATCGATGTCCTTCAATGTTACCTTGCTGTTTACCATCATCCGAGCTCCTGCTCGGCAGGACCAGGCCAGTTTGGCCACTGCCGCAGCCTCGATAGACTACTTCGAGGAGGGAATATTTCAAAGAAGGTCACTGAAAGCCGGACCGGCCGGCATCGAACGCGACTCATGCCTTTGTGGCGCGCAAGAAGACTAAGGCAAAGCGAGCTGGTCGATCGCCGCAGTGAATTCGCCATCCAACGGGTGTCGCAGTCGGCCCTGAAGACCGAAAGCGCGCAGGAAGCCCCCCACCTCATAGCCCCCTTCGCGCGCATCGGTATCCGTCGGCCAATAGCCGAAAACATCGCCCAAATATCCGACGGCGATGGTACCCGGAAAGCAGATATGCCGGCGCAGGTCGGTGAGCGGTTCCGCCCCCACAGCCACAATATCCAAAGCAGGCGAAACCCGCAGCCGCTGGAAGCGAACAACTCGTTTCGGATCGTCGTCAGTGACGAGGCGCGAAAGCGGAAGGTCGTACTCCGCGGATTCGATTCGCGCGGATGCGGTGAGTTCGTCGGGTACAGGCGGCTCATCGAATGTCGCGGCGACTTCGTCGGCCAGCGAATTGGCCCATTGGCGCCACGCCGGCAAGGTAAAGCCGCTGAAGCTTGGCCCCCATAACAGGGTGCGCCACGCCACGGTGGAAGCCGGGCGCGACTCCGGCACCCTCGGCCGGATGTCTCCTGCGAAGCCCTGAAGAAACAGGACGGGAATGTTTCCGAAGCGGTGGCGCAGCCGCTCACGCACGACACCCGGGAATTCGGCACTGACTTTAAGCGGCTCGCAGAAGCCGGTCGGATGGCAGGCGTAATGCCAAATCGCCGCGACCGGCCGACCGGCTTGCCCAGTCACGATCCAGGCGGTGATCGCCGGATCGAGCGGACCGGCTGGGTTGGGCGCCATGCACGCCTCGGGTCCGGCTATGCGGCGACCGCCGGCCACGTGGGGTAGCGGCCACCAACGACGGCGATTGATCGCTGCCAGGCTCGAGCCCGCATGGCGGCGAATAGATGCTCCGGTACCGAGTGACGAGATCACACTGTCCATCAACGCCTTGCAGCGATCGATCACGAGCGCGACATAGTCGGCATCCACTCGTCCCAGCAGCGGCTTGGTCTCGTCGATCGAGGGCGCGAAGTGCGTGTGCGACGCAAGCACCAGCAGGTCGTTCGCGTTCTGCCCGTGCCGGTTCACGAAATGAGAGATGAGTGTTGCCTCCACGATGGGTCCGACGAACAGCGTGTCGAGGGTCAGAACGACTGCCACGCGCGCACCATCCGTGCACAACGCCAGAGCGTTGGCTTCGAGCGGCGAAGCGATGCCAGCAAAGGGAGACTCGCGCCCTAAGTAGCCGGCGAGCTGGATGTTCCCAATGGGCGTGATATCGGCAGATGCTCCCGCTGCCGCTAGTCCCGTTGCCGCCGAGGACTCCCCCCTCTCCAGTTCAAGCACCGTCACTCAGCCGAGCCCGGCAACAATACGAGACTGCGTCGCTTCGTCCAGATAGGGGTGCATCGGCAGGCTGAGCACTTCGCCCGATAAACGGTCCGAGACGGCGAGCGCTCCCGCCGACGGAAAGTGACGATACGCCGTCTGGCGATGCAACGGCCGAGGATAGTAGATCGCGCTCGGGATGCCGGCTTCTTTCAGCCGGGCCGCAACTGCATCGCGCTGTCCATCGGCAATTCGAATCGTGTACTGCGCCCAAACTGATACGCAGTCCGCCGGCACGGTGGGCGTTATTGCCCTGTTGCCCAAGGCCTCGGCATAGCGGGCAGCTACGACCTGACGCTTGTCGATCTCGTCGGCGAAGATGTCTAGCTTGCACGATAAAATTGCCGCTTGGAGTGTATCGAGCCGGCTGTTCATGCCGATGCGAATGTTGTCGTACTTGTCGCTCCCCTGGCCGTGTACGCGCAGCGACTTTAGCGTCACAGCTAGCTCGGCGTCGTCGGTAAGCAGAGCGCCACCGTCGCCGTAGCAACCGAGCGGCTTGGCCGGAAAGAAACTGGTGGTCGTGATCGGCGCCAGAGTGCCCACCTTTCGGCCGCGGAAGGTCGCGCCAAAGCTCTGCGCCGCGTCGGCGATCAGCAGCAGGCCGTGCGCGTCGCAGAACGCGTTGAGCGCATCGTAGTCCGCCGACAGACCGAACAGGTCTACGGAGATCACTGCACGCGGGGTCAGCCCCTTGCCCCTTGCCGTCGCGAGGCCGGCCTCGAGGCCCTTGGCATCGATATTGAAATCCACCGCCTGAACGTCCGTGAACACCGGCGTTGCACCCACCAGTGCTACCGCCTCCGCCGTCGCCGTAAAGGTGAAGTCGGGGACCAAGACCGCGTCTCCCGGGCCAATTCTCTTGGCCATCAGGGCAAGCTGTATGGCGTCCGTGCCGTTACCGCAGGAGATGGCGAAGCGCGCGCCGCAAAAGGCCGCGAGCTTGGTCTCGAACGCGGCAACATCGGGCCCGGAAATGAAGGCGCCACGCTCGAGCACTCGAGCAATCGCGGTGTCGATCTCGCCGGCAATTCGCCGCCGCTGCGCGGCCAGATCGATAAAGGGAATTGGTTCACTCATTTTAGTACCTCCTCCAGGCGGTCCGCATCCACCAGCCGATAACGCCGCCCCTCTCGCGGGCAGATCAGATCCTTGCCAAGCCTCTCGCCGGCATGGCCGACCCAGCCGATGCGGCGCGCCGGAACGCCGGCCATCATCGCGAAAGGCGGAACATCCTTGGTTACCACCGCTCCCGCAGCGATAAAGCAATACTCACCGAGCGTACTCCCGCAGACGATCGTCGCATTTGCGCCGATGGTCGCGCCGCGCTTTACCAGGGTCGGAAGAAATTCGTTCTTCCGCTCGATCTCCGCGCGCGGAGTCATCACGTTGGTGAACACGCAAGATGGGCCACAGAATACGCCGTCCTCGAGCGTGACGCCGGGATAGATGCTGACGTTGTTCTGGAGCTTGCAGCGATCACCGACGGTGACGTCCGGTCCGATACTGACATTTTGGCCGATCACGCAGTCCTCACCAATGCGCGAATTCTTGAGCACATGGCTGAAGTGCCAGATCTTCGTGCCCTTGCCGATCGAGACACCATCGTCAACGGCGGCGAGAGAATGCACAAAAGCCGCCCCTTTCTCGACCGTGCCCTTTGTGACGACGTCCGACAAACGTATCGTGCCACGGCTTTCGAGCGAACGCTGTCCCGCATCCAGAACAGCAAGCACGGCGAGACCTTCGCGTCCGTCCGTCCGCGCCTTGACGCTCTTTTGAACGGCATCCAGGAAATGCTGGCACTCGTCGCGCAACGGTTCGGCTTCCGTCAGTTCGACACGCTGGCCCGACGCCTTGCGAGGCTCGGGTTGGCCGTCGATCCAGTCGATCGAGTGAGGATAGAGCGTCAGCTTCTCGCTCCACGGGAGCCCATCGTCGAACACTGCCATTGCCTTGTCGCCGATCACGACAAGCTTCTGCTCTTTGAAAGGATGCAGCCACGAAACATAGATATGGGCGTTGACGCCGCCGGCGAATCTCAAATGCATGACCGTCGTATCGGCAACCGATGGATGCAGATGGAACGAGCCTTCCGTATGGACACTCTCGGGCAATTCGCCGGCGAGCGCCAAAATCATCGAGATGTCGTGGGGAGCAAAACTCCAGAGAATATTCTCCTCGCGCCGCACTTTCCCGAAATTCAGGCGGTTCGAGTAGATGTAGCGCAACCTTCCCAAGGCACCTTCCCGCACAAGGGCACGCAGCTTAATAAAGGCGGCATGATATTGAAGTAGATGCCCGACCATGAGAACGAGACCGCGTTTTTCGGCATCGGCTACGAGACGGGCACCATCGGAGTGCTTGAGGGCCAGCGGCTTCTCGATGAAGACATGCTTGCCAGCCGAAAGAGCTTCCTCAACCATGCGGGCATGCTGCTCGGCCGGGGCTGCTACGGCCAAGGCGTTGACCTCGGGATCGGCCAATGCCTCAGACCAGGTCCGAGCAGGGACGCTGTACTGGCTGGCGAAGCCTGAAGCAACTTCAGCGCGCGAATCCACAACCGCTACTAGCGCCTCAAGTCCGGCGAAATTGCGCACCAAATTGGCGCCCCAATAACCGCATCCGACAACAGCAACACGCGCCGGAGCCGCCACTATCCTTTGCATATTTGCACCACACTCCCTGCCCGAAGCCTAATAGGCACTAGTCCAATCGGAGGCAATGTCACTCTGTGGCAATTTCTGCTAACAAAAGGCGGTGGCCTGCACCTTCGGCCGGGAGCCGCCGCTCTAGACATCCAGATCCGCCGCATTGGCGAACGCGCCAAGAGCCAGGACCGTACCGGCGAGGCGTCTACAATTCTACGACCTACCTCGGAGTGGCCGAGGATGCGTACGTACCAATCCTCGAGAAGGCAATAAGCCTCCTAGGAAAACTGACTTCAACGTCTGCTATTTATCCGAGCGCATCCACTTAGGAAGAAGAAGCGGCACTATCGACACGTCGCCCACTAAAAGCTCGTGAAAGTATCGAAGCGGCTTAGTTCTGACTATTGACCTGTGATGGCGAGATAACGAACGTAAAGACGGTCGTATTCTGACCTTGCTGCACACCAGTGTTCATCGCCGTCATCAGGCTCGCAAGCCCAGAGTTGCGTGCAGCCGCATTGAGCGCCGTGCTGGATCCCGTATATCCTGCCGTATTCATGGTAGCCGTCGCTCGGCCCATCCCAAGTCCGATGGACGACTGAAGCGTCGGATTCGACTTGGCGACTTGAATAAGTGTGTTGGCAAGTGAAGTCGACAGGGTGGCTCCGTTCTTCGAAGTTCCAGCGGTTACGAGCAATGAATTGACGAATATCGCGGCACTGGCGGCATCCATGCGCGACAAAATATTGCTGATCTTTGCTTCCTTTTGCTCTGGAGAAAGCCTCGTACTTTCCATGATGCCGAGCGCATTGTGAACGGCCGGATCGCTTGAATGCGCCATGGCACCTGGTACGCAGGTCAACGTCACCATCCCAAAACCAACCACGGCAGTGAGGACAGCCCAAAGTTTTTGCGTCTTAATGGTACGTACTCCCCCGTCCCGTCGTGGCCAATCAGCTTGCATGCAGAAGGCAATATATCTCCCCTCCCGTCCGGCGTGCAATCAAACAAATGCTTTGCCCATGAACACGGAAATCATAACTTTAGGCTCGGGGGGAAACGTGGAGATAACGCCGTGATTCGGACCAAAATTATACCTTTGGCCCTTTTGGCGCTCTCATTCGGCGTAATCGAAGTGCGGGATGTCGCCTCCGCAAAGGAGGTAGGGCCGATTGGGAGCGATATGCGTCGCCCGGCCCTTCAAATGTCGAAGCCGGGTGCGGCCCAGGAGTCATATGCCAGTGCCGTGGCGGCCATCCAGCCACTGGCGGAAAGCGGTGATGGACTGGCCCAATACTGCCTCGGCGTCCTTTATCGAACGGGTGGCCAGGATCTGCCGCAAGATAGTGCCAAGGCGATTGCCTGGTTCACCAAGGCTGCCGACCAGGGCGACGCGGGCGCCATGCGCGAACTGGCAATTGTTTATGAAAATGGCATGCCGGACCTTCCGGCCGATAAAGCCGCGGCCGTGCTCTGGTATGAGAAGGCAGCCAATCGCGGTGATGCTCTCGCCCAGCTCAATCTCGGCCTCAAGTTTGCGACTGGACAGGACCTCAAGAAGGACCTGGTCCAAGCCTATAAGTGGTTGACCCTGGCGGGACGCGGCGTGTTCTTCGACGACGAGGATGCGCGGCGCAAGGAGATCAGGCAGGGCCGCGAAATGCTCCTCACCCAGATGACCTCGACCGAAGTTAGCATGGCCGAGAGGCAGGCCCACCAATTCAACGTACAATAGGCGCTGGGCGAAAGTTCTGCCACTGGAAGCTCAGTGCATCGGACGCAAGTGCAACACGCCGCCCTCGTCCCACAGTCCATTGACGATCCCGCCGAATTTCTGGGGGCGAGTTCCACTCCGAAGCGGCGAGCAGAATCGATTTCTCGTCCGTGCTACTGTTGCGGTGCAGTGAACGCAGGATCTCAATGAACCGCCGTATCTCAGTCATCGGCCTCGGCTATGTCGGCCTCCCCGTGGCGGCCACCTTCGCCCGGGCGGGACACACCGTCGTCGCTTTCGATATCGATACCCGTCGCATTGCCGAGCTCCTCGAAGGCCACGACCGCACCGGCGAGGTCGAGGCAGCGGCTCTCAAGGCGCCAGCACTCAAGTTCACCTCCGACGCCCGCGATCTCCGTGCCGCGGACTTTCATATCGTCACCGTGCCCACGCCGATCGATGCCAGCAAGCAGCCCGACCTCGAGCCCCTGCGCAAGGCGTCCGCCACGATCGGCGGCATCCTGAAGAAAGGCGACATCGTGGTCTACGAGTCCACCGTCTACCCAGGCGTTACCGAGGACACCTGCGTACCGGTGCTCGAGAACGTTTCCGGCCTCAAATGGAAGGTCGATTTCAACGTCGGCTACTCGCCGGAGCGCATCAATCCGGGCGACAAGGAACGGCGCTTCGACAACATCCTGAAGATCGTGGCGGGCGACGCGCCGGCGACGCTCGACATCGTCGACGCCGTCTACAGGAGCGTCGTCACTGCCGGCACCCATCGCGCCGGCTCGATCAGGATCGCCGAGTTCGCCAAGGTACTCGAGAACACCCAGCGCGACGTCAATATCGCGCTGATCAACGAGATTGCGCTGATCTGCGACCGCCTCGGCGTCGATACCCAGGACGTGCTGCAGGCCGCCGGCACCAAGTGGAACTTCCTGCCCTTCCGGCCGGGCCTGGTCGGCGGCCACTGCATCGGCGTCGACCCGTTCTACATCGCCCACAAGGCCGAGGAAGTGGGCTATCACCCGCACGTCATCCATTCCGGGCGCCGGGTAAACGACGGCATGGGCATCCACGTCGCCAACCGCGTGGCGCGCAGCATCATGCGCCGCGCCACCGGCGAACGGCCGATCGTTACGGTGCTGGGCGTCACCTTCAAGGAGAACGTGCCCGACATCCGCAACACCCGCGTCGTCGACATTGTGCGCGAGCTCGAGGATTTCGGCATCACCGTGCAGCTTCACGACCCGGAGGCGGACGGCGACCTCCTGAAGGAAGAGTACGGCCTCGCGCTGACGCCGCTCGAACAGTTGCAGCCCGCCGACGCCATCGTCGTCGCCGTTGCGCACAAGCCCTACCGTGCGGGCGGCTGGAAGATGCTCCGCCCTCTCCTGAAGCCTTCAGGTGGTTTCGTGGCCGATGTCCCGGGCCTGCTCGACCGGGAGAACACCCCCGCCGGCGTGACCCTGTGGCGCCTGTAGGACGCCTTACATCGGCGGCGTGAGGCCGTCCTTGCCGACGTTGAGACGACCTGCGGACAGGCTGCCGTCGGCGGCTTTGGCCGCCCCCACGAACACCTTGGCGCCGACCTTGGCGTCGGCTTGTGTGCCCGGCAGGAACGTCACGATGGGGATACCGGGCTTGACCTTGATGGTCTGGGTTCCGCCGTCCTTGTAGTCGAGTTTGAGGGTCTGGCCGTCGCCGCCCGCAGCGACCGTCGCCACGGTGGCATTGGTCATCATGCTTTCCGGCTGCAGGTCCCACGGATAGTGGCCCTCGCCTGGCTTCGCGGCCTTCATGGAGTCGGGGAACACCAGCACCTCGAGCGCGGTACGGTTGGCGTCGGTGCCGGTCGAGGCGATGCCTACGAAGCTGCCCGGCTTGATGTCGGCCACGGTGACCGGTGCCACGAGGCCAACAGTCCAGTTGTCGTTGAGCTTGACCGTGACGGTAGAGCCTTCGCGGGTTGCGATGGTGACGGTCTTGCCGTCGATGGCGGAGATCGTGCCGCGCAAGCGGGTCGGCGCGCCTTGCGCCATTGCCGTGGCCGCCGAAAGCAACGCAACCGACGCAACAACAAGACCAGCGAACAAGCGGACTGACTTCATGGCTCTTCCTCCTGGGAAACAGCAGGAACCATGGCACGGCGGGCACCTCCCGACCGCTTACGATTGCGTGAGCTAGGGCCTGTTCGCCTCGACGTAGACGCTCTCGATCTCCCTCTCGCGAAGATCGAGGCCGGCTGGATCGGCA
>Ga0206966_1141_pt1 | contig 19404 bp, 21 predicted proteins | sample Alteio_BWOrgHeat_23_FD_152970 | JGI IMG/M metagenome (GOLD analysis project Ga0206966, IMG submission 152970) | Enriched cells from forest soil in Barre Woods Harvard Forest LTER site, Petersham, Massachusetts, United States -... | ecosystem: Environmental > Terrestrial > Soil > Temperate forest >...
CTTAGTTGAATCATCTTCTGTCCTCGGCCGCGCGCAATTGCAGCGCCTTCAAGCTGCTGCGCGTTTGTGCACAAATCTTACGCGCAGCACTTCGCCGTCCGGCTGAACCGGCTTAATCGTTAATCGCTATTCACTAATTCCTGCTTTATCGCGCTTCCAGCACCGACTCCAACGCGTCTCCCTCGGCGACCACCTTGCCGTCGAAGAGATGAACGTTGCGCTCCGCGTGCCGCGCGAAACGAGGATCGTGCGTCACCATACAGATCGTCGCGCCGTCGCGATGCAGGTTCTGCAGCAGTTCCATCACCGCTTCGCCGTTGCGTGAATCGAGGTTTCCGGTAGGTTCGTCGGCCAGCAGGATCGAGGGCGATCCGGCCAGGGCTCGCGCCACGGCCACGCGCTGCTGTTGACCGCCGGAGAGCTGCGAGGGATAGTGCTTCATGCGGTGCGCCATGCTCACACGCTCGAGCGATTCCTGCACCCGCCGCTTGCGCTCGGTTGACGACATGCCGGTGCGATAGGTCAGCGGCAGCTCGACATTCTCATACACTGTGAGGTCGCCGATCAGGTTGAAGCTCTGAAAGATAAAGCCGATCTCCTGGTTGCGAATCCGCGAGCGCTGCGCGAAGTTCAGGTTCTCGACCGCGTGGCCGTTCAGCAGATACTTGCCGCCAGTCGGCGTGTCCAGTAGCCCGATAATCGAGAGCAGCGTTGACTTGCCGCAACCCGACGGGCCCGACATCGCCACATACTCACCCTTCGCAATCGTCAGGTGAATACCGGAGAGGGCATGCGTCTCGATTTCGTCCGTGTAAAAGACCTTCGTGAGACCTTCGATCTCAATCAGCGACTGTCTGGTTTCCATTGCTTCTACGCTCCTTAAATTTTTCTTCTGCCAGCATTAGTCCAGGCGGACCTTGTCCGTGTTGTCGTATCTCGACATATCGGAAAGAATGACGCGGTCGCCTTCTTTCAGACCTTCGAGTATCTGAATCTGCGTAACCGATGCCCTGCCTACCTTCACCTGTACCCGGGTCGCGGTCTTGCCATCCGGATCGATCCTGAACAGGCTGATCGTACTGTTTTCGTTGCCAAAAGCCGGACGGCCTACGTAAAGCACATCTTTCATCCGCTCCAGGTCGATGGTTCCATCCACGCTCAACTGCGGAACCGCGCCCGGAGGCAACGGCCCATCCAGTGCTACGTCAACCGTGCGCGTTCCGTTCAATACTGCCGGATCAATTCTTGTTACGTGCCCGGGAACGATGCCGTTGTGCGTGTCGATCTCCGCCGGCTGGCCCAGTTGAATATCATGCGCCTGGGTTTCGGCAATCTGCAGGGCGGCCTTGAGCTTATCCGTCTGGACAACCTCGGCCACCGAGGCTCCTACTGTCACATGCTGACCCACCTGTAGCGGCGTCGCCAGCGAGGCAAGCACACCCGAGATGCCGGCCCTGACCTGGAGCGCCTGCGTCTGCTTTTGATAGAGAGCGAGCAGCGCCTTCGCCTGGTCAATCTTGGCCTGCGCCGACGCAAGCTGAACCGTGATGGCTTTCTGATTTACATCAATCTGTTGCTGGCTGAGCTGGTGCTGGGTGGTTAACTGGTCGGCTGTATTTTTTGACTTGTTATAAGCAAGGCCGGAGATCACGCCCAGATCGTAAAGCTGTTTGTCGGTCTGCGCCTGCAGCTGGTCCTGGGTATAGTTGGAGGTGACCTCTGCCGCTGCAGTCTTTTTGTCCATCAGGGTGCTCTGGAGCGTCGCCTGAAGACTCTTATAGTCAGCCTCTGCTCCTTTGAGCGCCAACTGCGCATCGAGCAGCTTCTGCTGGAGTTGAGGATCAGCGAGATCCATCAGGATGGTGTCCGGAGTGACCGTGGTGCCGGGCAGGACACGGATCCGGACAACGGTTGCTTCCGTCTGCGCGGGAATGAGTTCGATGCTGTCTTCGCGGGGAACCAGTGTTCCCAGACCGCGCACCTGGCGGATCATCGGGCCGCGCTTCACCGTATCGGGCCAAATGGTGCTGGCGTCTACCGTCGGAGCGGCCGGTTTCAGGCGATACACACCCACTGCTGCCGCCGACAAAACCACAAGGCCCATCGCAGCCCAGATCAGATTACGGCGAAACTTCTTCTTCTTAATGTCAGGCCGGGAAATATCCATTGCGCATATCTATGTGCACGCCGCCAGCCATTTCCGGCCTCGCTTCAAGCCTAACAAATAAAATGCCTTACACGGATCGATAAATCGCGATCATCCCTCTTCCGTGATCATTTTTGGAATCGGTTTGTCCGCTTTCGGACACCAGAGATGAGAAGAAGAGGTCTCGAGTTTACGAGGCCTCTTCCATTTGTCTCGAAAAGTGGTTCGGTCTGTAATTGGATGATTGCTTCCAGATCGGCACGAATATACCGGCAGCAAATCAAGGGGGTTGATATTGCTACCCAAATCCCGATGCTTTAGCCAATCGATTCGACGCCCGCTTCTTTGCAGGCATGAGGAGTGAAGAGAGGCTATAACCTAAGCAACCTGCGACTCGTGGTCGTTATTAGGTGGTCGCACGAACTCCCTCGTCCTTGCCGGAAGCAGACCCGCCTCGCGCTTGCGTTCCCAGTCTTTGTATTCCTCGCTGGGTTCTCCGAGTTGGTACAGGGTGTTGAGCGTCTCGACTACTCCCGGATAGACGTTCAGGATGCGGGAGGTGTAAATGAGCTTTGTATTCTGCAGACTCGCATGGCCCAGGACATTGCCCATGAGGTGTTTGCCCGGTTGCAAGTCTTCGTAATTCGGTGAGATCACGCTTTCAACCACCGCCCAATTTTCAATCGCAACTAATGATTTCCGCATGTTCCTCACCACCCACTCATATTCAGATGCCGTCAGTCGGCATAACGTAGAATTTCCATCGAACACTCATGTGAAAGCAAGACGAGTTCCAAACCCTAACGACAGAAAATAATAGGGTTCTCGAGGGATTGCACCGACCAGCGTGCAATTTTTACCTCCTTGGGGGAAATCCCTACTAGGACCTGGGCCAGAAGGAGTAATTGTTCTGAGTGGCCGGAGACGCGGGGAGTTTCGCGCCTGGAAATACTTGGCCGACTATTTCCCTTCGCCAGCCAATTGAAATAGAGAGACCAAATGCCCGGGCCCCATCGCAGCCGGGCCTTTCATTTTGGGAAGACAACCGAAGCAAGGCGATTAGAATCTGTGACGTAACCGTAGCCCAAGTGAAATGAATGGTGCGCCGATGCAGTCGTATCGCCCCAAATACGGTGCATTACCAGCTTGTAACCCATTTAGAATCAGAGCAGATTAAAATGAGCGTATTATTTTCACACACTTGTCAGGGTAAAGGTTCGCAACCCTCACCGAATCATTCACTTGTCAAAACCAAGGGCGGAGGGTATCCCCCCTCAAACACGAACAGGAACAAGAATCCATTTGCCTAAGGTATGAGGCAGCCGCTACAAAGACTGGTATGCCTAAGCGCAAACCGGCGACCCCGGCGAAAGACAAGACAGACAAGCCGACTGGGGAGCAAAACGAGTTCCTGCATCGCCGTCCCATAAGCCTTAAGATTTTGGGTGACTATCTCGATCTTTCCCCGGCAACCATCTCGCTGGTGCTGAACAACGCGCCCGGGGTGCGCTCGATCCCACAGGAGACTCGCGACCGCGTCCTGGCCGCCGCGCAGAAGTTCGACTACCGTCCCAGCTTCTATGCCCGATCGCTCCGCCGCAAGCAGAGCTTTTCAATCGGCGTGCTCGTTCCTGAGCTGAGTGACGGATATTCAGTCCTGGTCATGGACGGCATAGAAGAGGTTCTGCTGGAGGAGGGCTATTTTTACCTCGCCGCCAGTCACCGCCGAAAGGCCGACCTCATCGAGGAGTACCCCCGCCTGCTCATGGACCGCTCCGTCGAGGGCTTCATTGCCATCGACACCGCTCTTCAGCACAGCCTACCGATCCCCGTCGTCGCCGTCGCCAGCCACAAAAAGATTGAGGGCATAACTAATATCGCGCTCGACCACCGGCGTGCGGCGGAGCTGGCGCTCCGCCACCTGCATCAACTCGGGCACCGTCATATCGCCTTTATGCGCGGCCAGACCTTCAGCTCCGACTCCGACGATCGCTGGAAGAGCTTCATGGCCGTCGCCAAAGAACTCGGCATCGACGTACACCCCGAACTGACGATTCAGCTCGAGCTCAACATTTCCTCGCCGGAGCTGGGCTACCCGGTCGTGCAACAGCTTCTCGCCCAAAAACGGCCATTCACCGCGGTCATCTCCTTTAATGACATAGCCGCCATCGGCGCCATACGCGCCTTTCACGACCATCACCTGCGCGTGCCCGAGGATGTTTCCATTGTGGGCTTCGACGACATTCAGGGAGCGGCCTACCACAACCCCAGCCTCACCACTATCCGCCAGCCGCTCCGCAACATGGGAACCACCGCGGCGCGCATCCTGCTACAGCGCCTGCGCGGTCAGAAGGATTATCCCGACCACGTAGCCGTCGTTCCAGAACTCGTCATTCGCGAATCCACCATGCCGCCGAATCCCAAACGAACTCCCCGCCACGGCTGAAACTAGCTCCGATGCCACGCCACATAGCCGCATCTCGTCTTGAGCCGCTTCCGGCTACCCCGTTTTATTTCGGATTCATCGTCGCCGGTATGGCGACGGTGCTCCTCGGACCAATCCTGCCCATTCTGAGCACACGCTGGCAACTCACCGATCTACAGGCGGGTACTCTGTTCGCAGCCCAATTCGCCGCATCGGCAGTGGGCGCTGTCGTGGCCTCGCACTTCCGTCATCGCTGCGTGGTCTTTGGGTACGCCTCCGTCGCCGCCGGTCTCGCTGCGCTGGCACTGGGAAACTACGGCGTAGTTCTGCTCGCCTTTGCCCTGTTAGGAATAGGGCTTGGCTCCGCCACTACTGCGACCAATCTTATCTTTGGCACGAAACATCCCAGCCAGCGCGGCATTTTGCTAACGCGCGTCAATTTCTTCTGGGGAATCGGCGCCGTCTTCGGTCCGCAGTTCGTGGCGATAGCAGATCGAGCCGGCATGCTTCGTATTCTGGTGTTGGGACTGTCGCTCTCCGCTCTCGCGGTCTTTGCTGCTTTTACCCCATTGCTTCGATTCACGGAAGACAGGCAGCAGGCTCAAACAGAGCATAGCGGGGCTTCCGAGAAGCCTGACCTGCCGATTTTCGTGCTCTTCAGCCTGCTCCTCTTCCTTTACGTCGGTGGAGAAACCGTGATTTCCGGCTGGATCGCGACCTATGCGTACCGCTTCGCCAACCTCAGTCCGGCGCAGTCCAGCTTCTTCGTCTCCGTATTCTGGCTGGCGATCGTACTGAGTCGTGCGGCTCTCCCCCTGTTCTTGCGATTCGTCTCAGAATTGACGGTCCTGATCGCTGGAGTCATCGCGGCCTTGACTGGCATCTCGATCCTGTTATTTCCCCACCCTGCGGCGATCAGCCTGGCATCGGTGGCATTCGCCGGAGTCGGCTGCGCCCCGGTTTTCCCTCTCGCTACAGCGCGATTGCTCGCCCGTATTGGCGATTCTCGCCACGCCGGATGGATCTTCGCCATCTGCGGCTCCGGCGCTGCAGTCCTTCCCTGGCTGACGGGACTTCTTTCGGCGCACACCGGCTCTCTGCGTGCCGCATTCATTGTGCCTCTGACCGCCATGGCTGGAGTCCTCCTGCTCGTTTTTGTTGAGAGTATGCTCCCACTGCCGCGGTCCGGCAAAAACGTGAATGCCATTTCGTGCTGAAGTAAACAGTTTTACTATCTCTTTCGCGGATGCTAGGATGTCTCCGTTAAAGGAGCCTGTTTCGCTTGATCAATCGACGTCAGTTTCTCAATTACTCGCTCGCCTTGGCCGGCAGCTCGGCATTTTCCCGATACGGCCTCGCCCTTCCGTCCTCATTTATCCCGAGAAACAGCGCGCCTTTACCTCCCATCGATGTGAGCGGCGCTCGTTTCCCTGCCAATTTCCTCTGGGGGTCGGCAACGGCTTCTTATCAAGTCGAAGGTGCCTGGCAGGAAGACGGCAGGGGCCCCTCTATCTGGGACACTTTCTCTCAAGTCGGCAAAACGAAGGGCGGCGATACCGGTGATGTAGCCTGCGACTCTTACCACCGCTACAAAGAAGACATCGCCATCATGAAGCAGCTGAACCTGAAGAGCGCCCGCTTCTCCATCGGCTGGCCGCGCATTCAACCTACCGGTACCGGCTCAGTGAACCAGAAGGGCATCGACTTCTACAGCCGTTATGTCGACGCGCTGCTGGAGGCCGGAATTCGCCCTATGTGTACGGTCTTTCACTGGGACCTGCCGCAGCCTCTTGAAGACCAGGGCGGCTGGCCAAATCGCGACACCTATCAGCACTTCGCCGAGTATGCCGGAATCGTCGCCAAAGCTCTTGGCGACCGCGTCACCACATGGGCCATCTTCAACGAGCCTTGGGTTTTCACCTATCTCGGCTACGGCATCGGCATTCACGCGCCGGGGAGGAAGGATCCAAAGCTCTTTCTGAAGGCCGCCCATACCGTGAACCTGGCCCAGGGCGAGGCCTTCCGCGCTATGAAGGCCGTGTCGTCAAAAGCAAAAATCGGCAGCGCCTTCAGCATGTCGCCGGGCGCCCCCCAAACGGACACCGAAGCTGACCGCGCCGCCGCAGAGCGCTTCCATGCACTGAATAATGACTTCTTCCTGCATACGGCAATTCACGCCGAGTATCCAAAAGCCTTTGTGGGCGATCCACCATACGAAATCATGGGCGTACGCCCCGGCGACGACAAGATCATGCAGGCCCCGCTCGACTGGGTGGGCATCAACTACTATCAGCGGACGATCGTCTCCAATGCCCCCAATATTCCTTATGTTCAGTTCAACGGCGAACAGGGCGGCGAAGGACCACTCACTCACTTTGGCTGGGAGGTCTGGCCATGGGGACTCTACGACATCGTCACGCGCATTTCGAAGGAATATAAGCGGCCTATCATCGAGATTACTGAGAACGGTTGCTCGTACACTGACGGCCCCCTGCCAAGCGATCCCTCCAAGGTGCCGGACCCGCGGCGCACCGAGTACTACCGCGGCCACCTTGCCGAGCTCGCCCGCGCCATCAAGGACGGCGCAGACGTGCGCGGCTATCATGCCTGGAGCCTGCTCGACAATTACGAATGGGCCGAAGGTTACAGCCAGCGCTTCGGTCTCGTGTACGTCGACTTCCGCGAGCAGAACCGCACCATAAAGGACTCTGGTCTCTGGTACGGTCGCGTCGCTGCTGCCAACCGTCTCGACGTTTAGCTTGAACAGCGGCGGCCCTCCCCGCAGAAAGCGGGCCGCCTACTTTTTCTATCCTTGTCGAAACCCTGTTCTTTCCCTTCATCGCGCATAGCGCCTCTGCGCCCGGCAGTCGCACCGATTTATACTTGCCGCACCTTCAGGAAGGACCTTCAACGGATGAAATTAGCCACGCGTGCCCATGTCACTTTGCTCCTGTTTCTTGCCATATTCGCCGGGCCAGCACTGCCCGTCATCGCGCAAACACCTCCAACCCAACCGGAGACGGTCCTGCATCCAGCCGATGTAACCAAAATCCTGCCCGGCTCTGTTTTCTTCCGTGGCCAATCTGCAACTACGCAAGGACGAAACTCCGGCGGCGTCCGCTTTGCGGATGGATTCTACACCCTTGTCTCGATGGTCGATAATTCCGGTTACTCGACCGGCATCCAGGAGAAGTACCAGGCCTATTTCATCACTGAAGTGCCGCTCGACATCAACGGGCATCGTCTCGTACCCGGAGCCTATGGAAGCGGAATCATCAAGGGCGCGAACGGACCGCAGTTCGTCGTTCTCGATATCGGCGCGCACGACCTGTTTACCGTAGACTCCGTAAGCGATGCCAAGTTTCGCCGGCCAACCCCGCTTCAGGTGACAGAAGGAGAGGCGCACGGCAAATACCGTCTTTACTTTGGCCGCAATTACGTTGAATTTCAGCGCGCGCAATAATGCGAGCTAGCGAACCCGCGCCGGGCGAACGATCCCCCTGCAGCTCCCGAAGCTGATGCGTGCATGGCCCTCGCGTTCGCAATACCCGCGGAGCTCTACCTCGTCACCATCTTCGAGAAACTTTCGCGTCTCGCCATTGGAAAGCTGCAATGGCTTCGCGCCGCGTCGCGTAATCTCCAGCAGGCAGCCCAGCGAATCTTCAGCTGCGCCGGATACTGTTCCACTCGCGAGCAAATCTCCGGATTGCAGGTTGCACCCGTTGCTCGCGTGGTGGGTCAGCATTTGTGCCAGTGTCCAGTACAAATCATGCAGGTTCCCCTGGCTCAACCGCACCGAATCGGCATTCTCGGCGCGCATCCGTTCTGTCGTCAACCAGACTTCAAGCTTCAGATCGATTCCGCCTCGTGCACGATCCTCAGCCGCGTTGAGATACGGCAATGGCTCGGGATCGCCCTTTATGCGCGCAAATGCGGGCACGCGAAAAGGTTCCAGCGCTTCCATCGTCACAACCCACGGCGAAATCGTCGTGGCAAAATTCTTCGCCAGAAACGGTCCGAGCGGCTGATACTCCCAGGCCTGCACATCGCGCGCCGACCAGTCATTCACCAGGCACAACCCGAAAATATGCGATTCCGCATCCTGTATCGGAATAGCCTCGCCCTGCCTATTTCCCTGGCCAACAAAAAAGCCGACCTCGAGTTCATAATCGAGCGACCTGCTTGGTTCGAACGAAGGAGCCGCAGCGTCCGCGGCTTTCGTCTGTCCACAAGGCCGCTGAATCTCCGAGCCGCTCACAACAATCGACGACGCACGCCCGTGATACCCAATCGGAACATATTTGTAGTTGGGTAGCAGAGGGTTATCTGGACGGAACAATCGGCCTACATTCGTCGCGTGATAGATCGATGCATAGAAATCCGTGTAGTCGCCAATGTGCGCGGGCAGCAGCATCTCCGCACCGGCCTGCGGAACCAGCAGATCGGCAACGCGAGCGCGAGGACTTTGCCCTGAGAGTGCTTCCATCAGTCGCCCCCGAAGGGTGGAAACTGCATCCCCTCCAAGGCCCATCCATGCGTTCAGCGAATCCTGCCTAGACGACTGAGCAATTTCATCATCTAATCCTGCAAACAAGCCGGCGTCCGCAGCCGCACGCAGGTCGAGTATCCGATCTCCGACCGCAACACCAATGCAGGCGGGTCCATCCGCGCGCCGAAAGATCCCGAAGGGCAAATTTTCCAGCGGGAAACCTGTCTGCGGATCGTTCGCACTCTCAATCCAGCTCCGCGTCACAACCATCCCAGTGCTTTCAAGTCCTCAATTGGTTCGACAAAGGAGCACGATCCGAAATCGGTGCCGAAGTCGCGGCGCATCGTGCCAATCTGGCCGCCCGTCAATGCATTCCTGTGCCAGCTGACGGTGTCCTCAGTGAACCGGAATGGCGCAGGCGATTCTTCTTGAAGAGTCTCCACGATGAGTTCCTCCTCTTTTCCCAGCCAGGCCAGCGTTGCGGCGAGAAATACATTCACAAATCCGTGCATCGTTCCGGACGGACTATCAGCAGCGTTGGTCAACCGGTAAAGACCGCGGACAGGATGGTGCAGCCCCGCAGTCGCCTTGAAAGGGACCTGAGCATCTGCACAATCGATCGCGAATCGCGCAACCGTCTTCACGTTGGGAAACGAATCAGGCGTCAATCCGCCCATTCGAATCTTCGCGCGGGCGCCATGTCGCGTAAGTACCGGCAACATTTCGCTCGTCTTCTGCGGGGCAAATTCCACATATGCCGTCAGACTCTCGGACAATCCCGTCAACAGCCGCTCCGCATCCTCAGGCCCCGCGGCCTTCAGTTCAATGGTGTCAATAAGCGCCGCACCCTGGGTAAATGCGGCAATCCGAGCTGCGTCATCGATTGGATTATTCGAGCCGAGAACGCTCAGAACCCAAGCTTTTGCACGCTCATCGCAGCACACTTCGTCGAAGGCATCTGTAAACTCAGACAGGCGGTCAACCGGCACAATCAATCTTCCGAGGGCCCAGCTTTCTTCCCCGTCTGCATACTCTGCATAGTTGCGCACCACGGTTTTCATGTCGAGAGCGGCAGGAGGAAACAATCCTGCGTAGTCGATCAGCCCCGAAACCAGCGTGCGCATGACTCTCATTTCTTTGATCCTTGAAAGTGCTTCTTCAAGCCCTGCCAACACTCGTAATACTCATGCTGCAAAATCTTGGTTTCAAGCGCAAATTTCGTTGGCCGTACAACAAGCTGCGTCTCAAACATGAATGCCAGTGTGTTATCCAGGTACTGCGGCTTCAGTTCCGCCGCGCTCGCCCGTTCCCAGGTGTCGGCATCGGGACCATGCCCCGCCATGCAGTTGTGCAGGCTCGCTCCTCCCGGCACAAAACCTTCCGCCTTCGCATCGTACTGGCCGAAAATCAAGCCCATGAACTCGTTCATCATGTTGCGATGAAACCAGGGTGGGCGAAAGGTATGCTCGGCTACCATCCAGCGCGGCGGAAAGATCGCGAAGTCTACGTTTGCCGTTCCGGGATTCACTGTGGGAGCCGTCAAAACTGTGTAAATCGATGGGTCAGGATGATCAAAGGTGACGGTGTTAATGCAGTTGAAGTTTTTCAGATCATATTTGTATGGTACGTAATTTCCATGCCACGCCACTACGTCGAGCGGCGAGTGGTCGATCTCCGCCAGCCACAGCTGTCCAAGAAATTTGCTCACGATATGGAATGCGCCATCGCGATCCTCAAATGCCGCCACCGGCGTGAGAAAATCGCGCGAATTCGCCAGTCCATTCGCGCCGATTGGCCCCAGCTCCGGCAGGCGGAACGTAAGACCATAGTTCTCGCAGATATATCCACGCGCCGCGTTGCCCTCTATCTCCACGCGAAACTTCACGCCGCGCGGAATCACGCAGATCTCCCCGGGTGCAACGCCCAACACGCCCAGTTCAGTGTGAAACTTCAGCGAGCCTTCCTGCGGCACAATCAGCATTTCGCCATCGGCGTTGTAGAAAAAGCGATCGTGCATCGAGGTATTCGCGCCGTATATGTGAATGGCAACGCCGCTCTGGAATGCCGGATCGCCGTTGCCTCCGAGCGTGATGATCCCATCCACGAAATCCGTCTTCTCAGTCGGAATCGGCACCGGATTCCATCGCAGCTGATTGGGAGGCGTCGGAACCTCCGTGAAGGGTCCGCTGCGAATCAGCTTCATCTCCGCCGCATCGTACGGCTTGTGAGTCACCGAAGGACGAATCCGGTACGTCCATGTGCGCCGATTCGTCGCACGCGGAGCCGTAAACGGCGTCCCGCTGAACTGCTCCGTGTAAAGGCCGAGCGGAGCCTTCTGCGGTGCATTCTGCCCTTTGGGGAGCGCTCCTGCCACTGCTTCCGTGGCAAATTCATTCGCAAACCCAGATTGATAACGCAGTTCCTTCTCAGACATCGAGTGTCTCCATCGCTTTCGAACAATAACTGGAATTAAAGCGGCCAGCCAGCAAAACCCTATACGCTATCTGGAAGCGACGAAGTTTGGCAAACGCGCAAATCTCTAACGCGCCACACGGAAAAGCCCAGGCAGCACCTCTCCGGCCTTCCCCAGCACGATCTGCGTGAACATCTCCGCGTTCAGCGGCCTTTCCGGACCAACATAGTAGGTCCGAACTCTCCGCCGGCTCGCCCACAGCACAAAGCTCGCTGCCGGATGCACCGTCCCCGACGACCCCACCACCATCAGCACCGTGCATCGATCAATCTCATCCGCGATGCGACCCATCTCCATCGGCATCTCGCCAAACCACACGATATGCGGCCTGATCCGGCCACCGCACTCGCAGCGTGGAATCTTGTCAGCGCAATCGTAGATCCCCTCATCCGCGAAATCGCCGCGTCCGCATTCACGCTCACACCGTGAGCGAAACAGCTCGCCGTGCATATGAGTCACCCGCTTCGATCCTGCGCGTTCATGCAGTGGATCCACGTTCTGCGTGCAGAGAAATAACCGGTCACCCAACTCGTGCTCGAGTTCCGCAAGCGCAAAGTGTGCTGGATTCGGCTCACAGCTCAAGGCATCTCCCCGGCGCATTGCATAAAAGCGCCACACCTGCTCCGCATCGTCTGCCCAGGCCTCGGGCGTCGCCACATCCTCTACCCGATACCCGTTCCACAATCCGTTGCTGTCTCGGAAGGTCGGCAACCCGCTCTCCGCGCTTACGCCCGCGCCGGTCAGCACGAATACGCGCTCTTCCGGTCGGATCTCAATCGTCTCAGCCATAGCCCTACCCAGCTACCAACATAATCATTTTCTCAATTCGACTATTCTGAATAGCATGCTCCCGGCCGGCGACCACCATCTTGTGCAAATCGTCGACGCCGCCACCGCCGATGCCGCGCGGCGGTCGGGTGACTGGCTCAAATGCCGCCGCGGCTGCACCCAATGCTGCATCGGCGTCTTCTCCATCACACAGTTGGACGCCGCTCGTTTGCGCGAAGGCCTCGCCGAGCTTGCGCTCACGAATCCAGTACGAGCGGCTGCGATTCGCAGGCGTGCGCGGCAATCGCTTGATCGTCTGCAGCCCGGCTTCCCCGGCGATCCCGAAACCAGCGAACTTAACGAATATGACCCCAGCTTTGCCGACTTCGCCAACGATGAGCCTTGCCCGGTCCTCGACCCAGCAACCGGAAGCTGCGACCTCTACTCCGCCCGCCCTATGACCTGCCGCGTCTTTGGGCCGCCTATCCGCTCGGAAAACGGCATTGGTGTCTGCGAGCTGTGCTTTGACGGGGCGACCGAAGCGGAAATTCTTGCCGCTGAACTCCACACCGGCTGGACAAGCCTCGAAGACACCCTCAACGCCGAAGCCGAGCGCACAGCCGGCCGCACCGGAACCACCACCGTTGCATTTGCGCTACTCGCGCAGCCAGCCTGCTGATAAATTCCTGTTAATTCACCTCTTTGCCAAGGAGACCCCTGTCTTGAATCCGCGCCGCCGCACCTGGATTATCTCTGCCCTCGCCTGCGCCCTCACGCTTTCGATTCTCCACTCAAGCGTGGCTGGCGCCCAGCAATCTTCGCGCACCCGCGTCATCGGCTTTATCACCGACTTCGACGTTCGCGACGACGCCATCGGCATCTGCAAGGCGGTCATGGTGGGCATCGCGCCCGACGTGCGCATCATCGATATCACGCACCAGGTCACGCCCTTTGATATCGTCGAAGGCGCGCGCTTCATCGCCGGTTCAGCGCCTTATTTCCCCAGGGACGCAGTCATCGTCGGCGTCATCGATCCCGGCGTAGGGAGCGCCCGCAAGGCCATCATCGCCAAATCGAAGACCGGTCAGTTCTTCGTCGTACCCGACAACGGCCTGCTCACCCTGGTTCAGGATCGCGACGGGGTCGAAGCCGCGCGTGAAATCACTAATCCAGAATGGATGATCGGATCCAAGATCTCATCCACTTTCCACGGGCGAGATATCTTCTCGCCCGCAGGCGCACATCTCGCACGCGGAGACGACTGGACCCAGGCTGGGCCCGAACTCGATGTAAGCAAGCTTGTCCGCCTGGATATTCAATACGCCACCATCGACGAGAAAGGCATGCATGCCCAGGTCCTTGGAACCGATGGCCCCTTCGGCAATCTGGTGCTCAATGTACCCGCGGACACCTTCGCGAAGCTCGGCTATCAACTTGGCGACACCGTCCCGATCACCCTGGATGGCCGCGATTATGCCTTTCCATTTCACAAAACATTCGGCGATGTGCCGGTGGGAAAGCCGCTCTTCTACATCGACTCGCGCGGACGCCTATCGCTTGGCATCAACCAACGCAATTTTTTCGAGACTTACAAGGTTCCCGAGCACGCTGATCTCTTCATCCCCAAAAAGCAATAACTGATCCTGCATGAAAAGCAGTTCATCACGGTTACTAATTCTCGTTGCTCAATTTTTTCTGCGCAGGCTTTGGCAACGCTTCAGGTCGCGCGAGACACCCTTAAAGTACGAAACAAAGCCACGCATTGGATTTCATCTCACGCAACATTTTTCTATGTAAAAATCTTCCCCAAAAATGCTGCCTGCATGCTGTAACCTTATCCCGCTGCCGTACTCACATGCGGTAGACAGGTCTCCCGCCGGTGCATGCGCCGGGTTTAGGCCTGACATGGAGGAATGACCAATATGAAGCATTCGATGAAGACCCTGATGGTTGCTGCGGCAGTTACTGGTTTGCTGAGTGGCGCTGCAACAATGCAGGCAGCTACTTCCCACGCCGGTAACCCCGTACTCAAGGCGGGCAAAGCGTCGTTCAGCAGCGCTTCGCTCCACCAGGACACTAGCAAGCACTCCTGTAAAGGCAAGAATGATTGCAAAGGCCAGGGCGGCTGCAAGAGCAGCGACAATGGCTGCAAGGGTAAAAACAGCTGCAAAGGCAAGGGCGGCTGCGCGACTGATGGCTCCAAGCATCCTTCCTAGTTCGCGCGCAATGCATCTTTTACAAAGGGCCAGATACGTTCCACGCTGGCCCTTTCACCTTCCGCTCAGGAGTTTTTTCCCGTGCCCGCAAATCGCTTCAACGGCTTTACCGAGTATGGAGTCGGAGTCGGCCTTCGCATTCCGCACTATCAGCACATCCTGACCAGAAAACCTGCAGTCGACTGGTTTGAGATCATCTCGGAAAACTACATGATCGATGGCGGCCGCCCGCTCCAGGTTCTAGACCAGATTCTCGATCAATACAACGTAGTGCAGCACGGTGTATCCATGTACTTCGGCTCGGCCAGCGACCCCGATCGTGAGCACCTCAAACGCCTCAAACAGCTCGTCAAGCGCACCAGCACACCATGGCTTAGCGACCATCTTTGCTGGGGCTCGGTCGATGGCCGGTACACACATGACCTGCTCCCTATGCCCTACACCTGGGAAGCGGTGAAGGTCACCGCCGAGCGCATTCACCATGTACAGGATTTTCTCGAGATTCCCGTCGTCGTCGAAAACGTCTCGAGCTATGCCGAATACCATGTCTCCGAAATGACCGAATGGGAATTTCTTATCGAGGTCGTGGAACGCGCCGACTGCGGCATCCTGCTCGACGTCAACAACATTTACGTCTCCTCGCAAAACCACGGCTTCGATCCATTTACGTATGTGAATGCGGTTCCTGTCGAGCGCATCGCGCAGATTCACATCGCGGGCCATTCAAAGTTTGAGAAATACATTCTCGATACGCACGATCATCCGGTGCTTGAGCCGGTCTGGCGGCTCTATGCGCGAACCATCGAACGCGCTGGCCCGACCGCCACGCTTCTCGAGTGGGACGACAACATCCCCACCTTCGAAGAGATCCACGCCGAAGCGTTGAAGGCAAATCGCTTTCTGGAAGCGGCGTCCGCCAGGGAATCAGCACCGGCCTTGGATCTCACGCTACATGGAGTGGCGCGATGAGTGAGCTTCTCGAAATTCAGCGCCGCTTCGCCGCCGCCCTTATGCACCCGCTCACGAAGAATGAAACGATGCCACACCGGCGTCGCGATGGCGTCACCAACGACGCCGAGGCTGCTGCACTGATTAAGCCGAACGACCGGCTGACCGGTTTTGAACGTCTTGAGATTTATAACCGCCAATACTGGTTCCGTCTCTATACGTCCTTCGAGGAGGACTTTCCCGGCCTTAAAGCCATTGTGGGCGGCGCAAAGTTTGAGAGGCTTATGCGCGATTACCTGACGGAATGCCCGTCGGAATCGTTTTCCCTGCGCAATCTCGGCTCGCGACTCGAAAGCTGGCTCCTGGCACATCCGGCATACCTCGAACCGCGCTGCCAGCTCGCGCTGGATATGGTCCGTCTCGAGTGGGCACACATAGAGGCTTTCGACTCAGGTGAGAACCCGCTGCTTGATGCCGACGACCTCGCCTCCATCGACGAGCACTCACGCCTGCATTTGCAGCCATATCTGCGGATGCTTGAAGTGCACTATCCAGTGGAAGATCTCCTCATTGAATTACGCAACGAGAGCGGCAGCAGCGACTCATCCAGCAACAATGCAAGTGCCGCGCGCAAGATAAGGCACGTTCGCCGTATCGCCATGCTGGCGCCGGAGCAAATCTTCCTCGCCGTTCACCGGCATCAGAATTCCGTCTATTACAAACGGCTTGAACGTGAAGACTATCGGCTTTTGCAATCGCTGCTTGCTGGCAAATCGATTGGCCAAGCCATCGACTCGGCATTTGAAGACAGTGCGATTCCTGAAGAAGAGCGCGGCCTCTGGTTGCAAAGGGTTTTCGCATCCTGGTCTGCTCTCGGCTGGTTTACGCGCCAATAGAAAGGCATTTGATTTCCATGAGCACTTCATCTACATCTATCGCTGCGTCTAAAAAATCCGGCCTCGGCGGCCTTTATTCCCTATTCTGCAAGGCGGCACATCTACTTCGCTCGCCGTTCTTGCTCTTCGTCCGCCTCTATTGGGGATGGCAATTCATGCAAACTGGCTGGGGCAAGCTGCACAATCTCTCGCACGTCCGTGATTTCTTCGCGAGTCTCGGCATTCCCTTGCCGGGCTTGATGGCGCCGGCCATTGCCTCTCTCGAATTCTTCGGCGGCATCCTGCTGATTGTGGGATTGGGGACCCGACTGATCGGCCTCCTGCTCGCCGGAAACATGTTCGTCGCCTATCTCACATCGGAGCGCATGGCCCTGACCTCCATCTTCAGCGATCCCGGAAAGTTCTACGTCGCTGATCCCTTCACCTTCCTCTTCGCCTCGCTCATCGCCTTCATCTTGGGAGCCGGCCTCTTCTCTCTCGACGCTCTGATCACACGCCGGAGTCAGATTAACGTATGACCAGCGCCGCACCAGTTGACGCAATGGAGCCAGCCTCCGAACAGGCCCTCATTGCGTCGATCCTTGCCGGCGACCGTGAAAAATTTCATCTTCTCATACGGCCATACGAGCGGCAGGTCTATCGCACCGCGCTTGCCCTCGTAAAAAACGAGGCTGAAGCGGAAGACGTGGTTCAGGACGCGGTACTGAAGGCATACCGTAAACTGGCCAGCTTTCGCGGAGACGCAAAGTTCAGCACCTGGCTCATCGCCATTACTCTGAACGAGGCACGCGGCCGGCTGCGCAAGGAAAATCGAACCGTCCTCGATTCCCTCGACGAACGTGAAAACAGCGGCGATTACACCCCCGCCGCCCTTACCGACTGGCGCGAAGTACCTCTTGCCGCTCTCGAACGCCAGGAAATCCGCGCACTCATTCAACAGGCTGTGTCTGAACTGCCGGATACCTACCGTGAGATTGTCACCCTCCGCGACGTAGAAGAGCTCAGCGTGAATGACACGGCCACGCTGCTGGGCATCTCCGTCGCGCTAGTGAAAGTGCGCCTGCATCGCGCACGGATGATGCTTCAAAAGAAACTAGTGCCGAAGCTGCGGCTTGCTACCAAAGCAGAGCCGAAGCGCCGGACCTTCGGGAGGCTGTCATGGCTCTGAGCTGCCGCCACGTCTGGGACCGCATCTCCGAATATATCGACGACACGCTCGACCCGCAGGTTCGCGCCGATGTCGAACGCCACTTGGCTCACTGCGAAATCTGCTCCGCAATTATTGACTCCACTCGCAACATCATCATTTTCATGGCTGACGAGCGCGTCTTCGAGTTGCCCCTCGACTTCAGCAAGCGCCTGCATGCCCGCCTAGATGAGGTTCTGCGGTACGAACCTCCTGGAACACTGGCCATCAATCCTCAGTGAGGGTGGTGCATCATCGGATGCGTCCACCACTCCAGAGCCAGCAGCACAAGCGTAACAATCGCCAACACAAATTGGAACCACTGCGAACTTTTCTCTTTCGCCGTCAATGGCTGCACTCGCCACTGCGAAGCCGGACGGCGGCGCAAACTCCATTGTCTCCACAATACGTAGAGATTGATGAGCGCCCCTGCCAGGGCAAGCAGCATCATCGGAATCCGGATCGCATCCTGATGAAATCCACGGGCAGGTGCATCCGTTCCGGCGGCAATCGCCAAAGCGCTCAAACCGATGAGGACTCGAATACCGCTGACGGCGAGGACCGCTGTGCAGGCGCTCTGCAAGAGTGCGAAGGCAAAGCTCGACCAGCTCACCCACCGGGTTCTGCGCTCTATCTGATCCATCAGACTCGTATACCGTAGTAACGCGCAGTGGAGCCCGTCAGATTCATGCCCAACATCGTATCAGCCTCGTTTCCCTGCAGGAGTAGCGTTGGCATTCCCGGGGTGCAGATGGCACGGCTCCTGCGCAGACGGCGTTTCGTATGTCCGCAGACGGCCGCATCATTTAGGTTTTGCCGTGTGACTTGGATCGTAACGTGAACATCACATCGACGTGCCCGAAGGCGCAATTCCAAAAGATGGTCCATCCCTCTATCTCCGAAATTTTTCGATCGTCGGTTGACCCTCAATCAGGGTGATTTGCATAAGCATCGGCAATCCCCAGCCACGCCATGTTTTCAGATCAAAAGATTTACCGCTTGGGATCTCCCATCCCTGCACATGATCAATCTGCACCGGGTTGCTTGGCTCACAGGCCACCGGCTTGCCCGCTGCTTCGTAAAAATCAACCTCGCCCTTCCCCACAACACCCCCATTACCATCCGGCTCGACGAGGAGCGCTGTCTTTTCATCGACGCCGATGCCGCGAATACGTTTCTCTTTTCCAGATTCGAGAATGCGCGCCATGAAGGCCAGCAATCGTCCCTCGCGGTGGCGCGTATCGAAATGCGTCTCTGTAATGATGCCGCGTAGGATCGGAATCCCTAGCAGATCGGGAGCAACCACCACCTGGCGATAGAACGGATCGGCCAGCGCAGTCTCGCTCTTCAGGTCGTTATCATCCGGCCTGTCATTCTCGGCGGAATAGATGTATTCGCCCAGCACAGCCAGTCCAGCGCTGGTGCCGCCCATCGGAATACCGCGCTTCACCGCGTCGCGCAATGCTACTTCAACCGGCGTATCACGCCAGTAGCGTGTGTACTTCGATTGATCGCCGCCGGAAATAAAAATCGCAGCAGCCTTCTGAATTCTGCCCGAGACGGATGGTTCCAGAGCCACTTCGCGATCGGGAATGATCAGGGTCGCAACTGAGTTCAGTTTGCAAAGCCCGTTGATGTACGGGTTATACGCGTCGTCGCCGGAGGCCCGCAGCACCAGCAGATCACCGCCATCGGCGCGATCGCACAGCCAGCGAAACGCCTCGTCCAGATCCGTTCCACCGCCCATCAGCGCATACCCGGTGCGCGGATGCCGCACGACGTCCGCAGCCGCTCCGGTCCGGTAATACAAGGCGTGCGCCGCCGGCTGAATCTGCGCTCCCGTAACAGCCGTTATCC
>Ga0206966_1142_pt1 | contig 19352 bp, 12 predicted proteins | sample Alteio_BWOrgHeat_23_FD_152970 | JGI IMG/M metagenome (GOLD analysis project Ga0206966, IMG submission 152970) | Enriched cells from forest soil in Barre Woods Harvard Forest LTER site, Petersham, Massachusetts, United States -... | ecosystem: Environmental > Terrestrial > Soil > Temperate forest >...
GGGATATCGTTGTGAGGCGGGTTCGGCGACTGCCTATCAAGGGCGACGTATTGGTCTCCGTGGGAGATAAGGTCGGCCCCCTTCAAGTCGTCGCGCAGGCGATGCTGCCCGGCGTCTTGCAGACGATAAAAGTTGCAGAGAAGCTTAGTATCGAGCCGCAAGACGTGCAGGGCCTTTTGAAGGTCAAAGTGGGCGACCCGATTGCGAAAGATCAACTGATCGCCGAGGGTAAGAAGCTGTTCGGGCTGTTCAAGGCGCCCGCCGTTACCTCCGAGCACGTCGGAACCCTGGAATCTGTCTCCGACGTCACCGGCAACCTGTTGATCCGCGAGCCTTCGATACCGGTCGATATCAAGGCTTATATTCAAGGTTCGATCGCAGAGATTCTGCCGAACGAAGGCGTAATCGTCGAAACTCGTTGCGCGATGGTTCAAGGGATTTTTGGCGTTGGCGGCGAGCGCGTCGGTACGATTCGCGTGGCCGTTTCCGACCCCCAAAAGGTGCTTGAGGCTTCAGATATTTTGGATTCGGATGCCGGAAAGATTCTAATCGGCGGTTCGGGCATGACGTACGAAGCCATTGTCCGAGGCTCCCAAATCGGTGTTACCGGTCTCGTCGCGGGCGGAATAAAAGATAGCGATCTCACCAAATTCCTTGGGTTCGATATCGGGGTCGCGATCACAGGCCAGGAGCAGATTAATTTAACCTTGATGGTCACCGAGGGATTCGGATACCTGGGAATGGCGACACGCACTTTTACACTGCTTAAGTCCCTCGACGGGCAAGTTGCCAGTATCAACGGCGCCACTCAGATTCGCGCAGGCGTCATCCGGCCGGAAGTCATTGTGCCGATCGCCGCCGACGTCAAAGAATCGACTCAAGCGGCAGAAGCGTTCGAATTAAAAGCGGGCACGCCCATTCGAGTGATCCGTGAGCCTTATTTCGGCAAACTCGGGACTGTTACGGAACTCCCATCGCAGCTTGTCGTGGTCGATTCGGGAACCGAGGTTCGAGTTCTGAGAGCAAAATTAAGCGACGGAGAAGAAGTAACCGTCCCGAGAGCGAACGTGGAAATCATGGCGTCGCATTAGCTTTTCGTTTAATCGACCGAAATGTACCGTTGGAGGTCCTTAAGTGGATAGATTTCCAGAGGTTTTACAGTCTCTTAACTTGAATAGGCTAAAAGTAGAGGCGGGCTGGTTCTGGTTAAGTGCGGCCTCGGGCCAAATTCAACCGAACCGTTGGCGCGTGAACGATGTGATCGGATGGCGCTTGTCGAAAAACTTCAAATGGAATCACCGGGAGTCGGCTCAATGAAGCTGCTCATCATCGACGACGAACCGTCGATTGTCGAGACCGTGGAGAATAAATTCCGAAAGGAAGGATTCTCGACATTTACAGCGGATTCCGCCGAGGAAGGGATGCGGCTCTACCGTCGCGTCAAGCCTGACCTCATTATTTTGGACATCATGCTGCCCCAGAGGTCCGGCATGGATTTTTGCCGGGCGATAAGGAAGGACAGTTCGACCCCGATCATCTTTATCTCCGCCCGCGCGGACGAATCCGACCGAGTCAAGGGGCTGGAAATGGGCGGCGACGACTACGTCGTGAAACCATTCAACCTGTCCGAATTAGCCGCCCGAGTCAAAGCTATCCTTCGAAGATCGACGGGCGAGCCTGTGAAGGAGATCATTGAGCGGGGCAACCTCAAGATCGATCCCCGGAGCCACGAAGTGACTCTAGAGGGCGCCGCTTTAAGCTTGTCTCCAAAAGAATTCGCATTGCTATATTTTCTCGCCCGCAATGTGGGCCAGGTGTTCTCACGCGAAATCTTGCTCGATCGCGTGTGGGGCAGAGATGCATTTGTTTCGGCGCGTACGGTAGACGTTCACGTTCGTTGGTTACGGACTCGGATCGAGCCGGATGCCAATAATCCCGTCCGATTGTTGACGATTCGCGGCGTAGGCTATAAGTTCGCGGGATAGCGGGTCTTCATCAGGTCACAATCGTCCTAATGGACGGATGCAGATACCGATGACATCGCCGAGTGACGTCGGCGCCCGCAGAGAGAGCGTGCTGCTCGTCAATGCCGGATCTCGCCGTGGGCAAGAGAATTTTGAGTCAATTCGACAGAAGCTTCTCGAAGAGGGAGTCAACCTCGTCAAAGCGAACGCCTATACGAACCACGACCGGCTATTGTCCGATGCCGCGCTTGCCGTTCGATCCAAAACTCCTTTGATTATTGTCGGCGGAGGCGATGGAACGCTGGGCTCGGTCGCAGGGTTGGTCGCCAACTCGGATTCCTCGATGGCGGTGCTCCCTCTTGGAACCGGGAACGAATTTGCTCGAGATTTGCAGATTCCTATGGCCATTGACGAGGCATGCGATGTGGTGTCCAAAGGAAGAACCATTGAAGTCGATCTCGGAAGAATCCAAGACCACTGCTTCGTAAACGTCGCAACCGTCGGACTTACGACGAAAATTGCGGAGCAACTCACCGATTCGATGAAAAAGCGATTTGGTCGCTTTACTTACGCATTCGCCATTTTCGCCGGACTCCGGAACATACGTTCTTTCCATGCAAAATTGTCGACTGAAAACGGAGAAACGGAATTTGAGTGCCTTCAACTGGTCATCGGAAACGGAAGGCTTCACGCCGGTCCGTTCCCGGTTTTGCCAGACGCACGGCTTAGGGCCGGCAAATTTAGTATCTATGCAGTAATGGGAAGTCGGCGAAGCGATCTCCTCAAATACGCGCTAATGTTGCCGGGTGGCCACCACTCCCGGCTGGCAGAGGTGCATGCCGAATACGCGACCGCCGGGACCCTAGAGACGCAGCCTCGGATCAAGACTACGGTGGATGGTGAGATACTTTGCCGCACGCCGATCAAGTTCGAATGCCTTCCGTCGGCACTCAAGGTTATCGTTCCGGGGGACTTTCAGGATTAGCGGAGCGTAAAGAAAAACGTCGCGCCCTTGCCTTCTTCGCTCTCTGCCCAAACCGTTCCACCATGCTTTTGGATGATTCGTTGAACGGTTGCGAGCCCGATTCCAGAGCCAGGAAACTCCCGTTGCGAGTGAAGACGCTCGAACGCGACAAACAATTTTTCGGCGTAAGCCGGATTGAAACCCACACCGTTATCCCGAACAAAAAATGCGGCGCCCTGGAGTCCCACCTCGATTTTGGAAACGGGTAAAGGACCACTAAATTTGATCGCATTTCGAATCAGGTTATCGAATACGACTCGTATGAGCTTTGGATCCGCTTCTGCCCGCATGCCCGGCCGAACGGTGATCTCATATTTCGCCCTGTCGCGGCCTTCAAGAGCGTCCTCGATCGTCACGCGTGCGATTTGAGATAGGTCGATCGGCTGGCGGACAATTTCCAATCGAGTGATTCTCGAGAGGTTTAGGAGTGCGCTGATTAGTTCGTCCATCCGGTGAGACGCATTTCGAACGCGGGCAATGTAATCCTTCGCTCCCTCGTCCAACTGATCCTTGTAATCCTCAAGGAGAGACTTACTGAATCCGTCCACACTTCTTAACGGAGCACGCAAATCGTGCGAAACGGAGTAGCAGAACGCTTCCAATTCCTTATTGGTCGCCTGTAATTCCGTCGTGCGCTCTTCAACGATGAGCTCGAGGTTTTCGTTGAGACGCCTAACTTGAGCTTCCACTTTCTTTCTCTCTTCGAGTTCGATCTCCTTCTCTTGGAAAAGGCGCCCGCTATCGATAGCTACAACCGTACGAGAAGCAATCTGCTCAAGAAGATGAATGTCGTCGTCGTCGAAGCCCTTTTGGCCACGGCCAACGACAATGGCGCCGACAAGACTTTGGCGGTTGACTAGGGGCAGAACCGCAATCGAATGGATCCAACTTGACTGAAGAGGTCTCAATTCAGGTTCGACAAAACCGGACAGTTCGAATAAAGTAGGGACTCTCTGTTTGACAAGCCACTCGGAGAACCCGGCGTCACGGAAAACACATGCGGGATCGTCGGTAACGTATGACGCTGCCGTCAACTCAGAAGCGATAGCCGGCGGCGTATTTTTATTTGCCAGAACATATATTGAAAACCAATCGACAAACTCTTCTACGGCAAGGCGTCCGACAGCATGAAAATTCTGGTCCGATGCCCCTGCCTCGACCAGACTGGCGCCTACGTTGGCAAGCAGCCTTTGGTGAGCCTCCCTTCGAACAACTACTCCTGCTTGATCGTTTAGCTGGCCATAGGCCCTAACCTGGCTGAAGCTGACGGCGGCAAGGAGACCGCTAACGACTAAGCCGGCGATCGCGATCCAGTTCACCAGCCACGCAGCCGATTGCTGTTCGAAGTCGTTGCTCGAATGATAGCGAATGAGCCACTGACGTCCTAGAACGGGAATCACACCGTCGAAGACGATCCTGGAAGGTCTAATACTCGCGGCACGGGACGAGACGTAGAACCGCTCGGGAGGTTTTCCGCCTACCCTATCAAAGATCTCGACGTCTAAGTCGCGACGCGACTCGCCTTCGAGCACATCTCGAAAAACGTCGCTTCCCCGAAACCTGCTGTAGACAAAACCGACAAGCAACTTCCTTCGCTCCTCGGCCACCGAGGGCGTTTTACCACCATGGTAAATCGGGCAATACAAAATGAATCCCGACTGCTGCCGAGCCCCGTTCCGATTGGCGGGCGTTGCAACCACGCCGGAAATCGTAGGTTGTCCGGTGTCCCTCGCCGCAGACAGTGCTGCTCGACGGACAGGCTCGGAGTCGCCGTCGTATCCGATCGAGGGAGCATTCGCACGTGTTTCCGGCTCTAAATAGACGATCGGAAATGCCTCTTGGTCGTTTGTCGGCGGATGAACCGTATAGTCCGTAACGCCCTCGGCACGTACGCTGCGCTCGAAGCTCGGAATATCCGATTTCCTGACCCTCCGGATAAACCCGATACCCTGGGAACCCCTGAAGTTTGTGCCTAAGCCCAAATTTTGAACATAAGCGTGAAATTGCGATCGCGTCCAACCGCCTTGCAAGGCAAATGTGGCTGCGCTGGATCGAAGGAGATCCACCTGGTCCCCGACTCTTCCTTTTATTGCCAATTCCGCTTCTTCGGTAGCGTAAGCAAATCGCTCGTTATCTTTGCTTCCAACGATCAGCCCGGCCCAGACCCAGGCGCACACCGTCGCAGCCAAGGACAGGAAAAGTACCAGGTATGGAAGCGACCTTCGATTACCGCCCCATCCACGTTGCAAGCCGAACTTCATGGATCGATCGGTGGCATGTTGAATTCAACAGCCACTTCTCCATAGCATAGTCCGAATCTAGATTTTTAGTTTGATTGTTAGTATCTCGAATGGCTTAAACTCGAAACTTACGATGCCGTCTTGAAGATCTAGTTCAACGATTTCGTTCTCTTCCAGATCGCACAATGAGGCTGCCTTCGGCGCGCGTGCGCACGACAATTCGGCTCGCCCCCGGCTGTTGTGGCACTCGTAAAGCCGCACAATGATATCTGCGGAATCCTCTGCTTTCTTGACGGACTCAATGACGATATTCCTGTCTTCGCAAGCCACGAGTGCGGGCAAAGTTCCATATTCGCCCGTATTCGACTCAAGCATTACGGATCGAAGCGGCGCGTTGAACGCATATCCGGCTTGGACGATCCCGGCATAGTTGTAGGGTCCATAGTGGGGCACGAGCGAATACGCGAATCGATGCCTCCCCATGTCGCATTTTGGATCGGGGGCCTTCGGCGACCGAAGAAGAGTCAGCCGCATGACGTTTCCGTGCACATCGCAGCCGTACTTACAATCGTTGATCAGCGCGACCCCTTGATCTCCCTCGCTAAGATCGACCCACTTCTGGGCGCAAACCTCAAATTTGGCCATATCCCAAGTCGTATTCATGTGAGTTGGCCGTTCGACGTTGCCAAACTGGATTTCGTAAGTAGCCCTGGCGGCATTGACATGGACGGGAAAGGCCACTTTGAGAAGCTTGTCTTCCTCGTGCCAGTCGATCTCCGTGTCAAAGCGGATGCCCGGCGTCGGTCCTAGTGAGATTCGCTGTCGAATAGTGGATTCGCCGAATCGTTTAACAACCTCTGCCGCAACGCGCACCGGTCCTCGCTCAACAATCTCGAAGCTTTCGCTGCGAGCCAAATCTTGGCCGGTTTCAAGCGAAAAAGCGTCGACATCCCATGCCGACCAGAAGTTGGGCTTGTCATCGAAAAGTTGGAACATATTTCCAAGCTTCCCAGGCTCTAGAAACTCGGTCTGATCTTCCAGACTCTGAATGGATGAGATGTTGCCATGGACGTCGAAGCGTACGCTTAGTTCGTCGTTCTCGATTCTTCGGTTGCTGCTCTTGAGCCGAACCTTGGTGGCGGCGGGAGCGTCGCTAAGTTCGCCCACAACGACTGTCCCGAGGGCGCCCTGAGGCGTAGGCAAAATCAACTTTCGCTCGCCAAACTCCGTAACCAACTGGACGGGTACGGTTTCCTCGGCGGTCACGATGGAGTTCGGAGCAGACTCTTCGTCCCAAGGAATATCCACCTGTGTCACCATCGTCGCGTTCTGAAACAGAGCGACCGGTCTGCTCATCGAGGACGTATCGAATGCGGACCCAATTCTCGAAAGCGCATTCTCCACGATCCTATTGCCGATTTGGGAAATCTTCGCGTAATCGACATCGCTATCCTCATAGACCTCGCGAACCGAGGATCCAGGAATGATGTCGTGAAATTGATTGAGAAGTACGAGCTTCCACGCCTCTTCAAGCTCGGCGCCGGGATAATCGCCGGGAAATCCGGGACTGAAACAGGCGAGAATCTCAGCATCTCGCATGAGGAACTCGCTGACTCGGTTGCCTTTCTTGTTTGCCGCTTGACTGGTATAGGTTCCGCGGTGCAATTCGAGATACAGCTCGCCGACCCATGTCATAAGGTCTCGAGAACGTGCCTTCGCTTCGCGAAAGAAGTCGATGGCTCTCTTCCCGCTTGCGACGTCCGGATAATTTGGAGCCAAGCGTCCTCTGCGAAGGAATTCAAGATGTCTTTCGGTGGGGCCGCCTCCACCGTCGCCAAATCCGAAGACGTACATCGACTGGTCTAGCCGAGCATGATCCTTGTAATTCTTGACCGAATAGATCACCTCTTTCGGCTCGCATGAGGCCGTGTAGGTGTCGGCGGGCGGAAAGTGCGTCCAAACGCGCGTGCCGTCGATTCCCTGCCACCAAAAAGTATGGTGCGGAAACTTGTTGAATTGATTCCAGGAGATTTTCTGGGTCAGGAAGTATTTGATGTTGAACTTGGAGAGGATTTGGGGCAAAGCAGCCGAGTACCCGAAAACGTCGGGAAGCCACATATCGTCGGTGTTGTATCTAAGCTTCTCACGGAAGTAACGACGTCCATACAAGAATTGCCGGATAAGGGATTCGGCGCCGGTAAGATTGCAGTCCGCCTCGACCCACATCGAACCCACCGGTTCCCATTGCCCTTGCTTGACGGCACCTTTGACCCTTTCAAATAGGACGGGATAATCCTGCTCCAGCCATTCGTATTGACTTGCCTGGCTATGCGAGAAGATGTATTCGGGGTATCGCTCGATCAAACCAAGCTGAGTCGAGGTAGTGTGCGCCATCTTCTTGCGCGTTATATGCAGCGGCCAAAGCCACGCCGTATCCAAGTGAGCATGTCCGATGGGAACGATCGTGTGTTTGAATTCGCCGTTAAGCGATCCAAGGGTGTCGCGGACGATCTTTCGGCATCGCGAAATCGATTCGCGCGTCGTTGGCGAATAAACGTTGGCCACTTCATTGAGCGCTCTCAGAATCGTTGTGTATGCGGGATCTTGTTGATCGATGGTCTGAAGCAAGTCGAACGTGAAGTCCACGTCGTAATAAAGATCCTTCGTTTCAGGATCCACGACGACAAGCTCGGCGCGATCAACCTTTTCCGTTATCGGGGTCCGAGGTTCCTCCTTGCCGTGAACGGTCGTTTGCGCATTTCGCGTATACGCCTGAACGTAATACACCACGTCTTCGCCGCCAAGAGGCGCAGTGCCGCCGGAAACGGCGGAGCCTTCCAGCCATCCAAAATCGCTGTGCTCAACGTCGATGCCACACCACGGCGAGTTATCCTTCCAAACTGTGCGCTCTCCGCCGACTTCCGCGACGACGGCTACCGGCTTGCCGGCGAACTCGTCGGGAATTCGACCTGAAAGCCGGAACCAGAAAGTCGTGTATGCCGGACCGTACTCGTACCCGTGCGAGACCTCTTGCCATAGTCCATTCTCCGCTTCCGCTTGCGTTGCGCACGGGTTGCGGTTAATCTCAATCTTAAGTGGAGTGCGCTCGCCTTGCAGCCGAGGCTTTAGTTCATATTTCAAGAAGGCGCTGATTCGGTTACGGGTAAGGTCGGAGTGCTTAAGCATGGAACTAAGGCAAGTCAGGGAGCGACAGTTTACACTTTGTCCGGAACGTGCAAGCGCGTAAACGGGCTCCTTAGAACGATAGCAGAAAGGCTCGCAGGGAGATTGATGCTGGAACAAATCGCTGTCTGCCTCTCAGCTCTTTACCTTCGTGGGATTGCGCGACCCCTCAACCCATCTCGCCGAAAATGGGTTCGAGTCGTGTCTTGTCTCAGGTGCGCCGATTGTTCTTTGGAAGATGCAGCGGATGTTCTACGGGCAGAAGGTTTCTGGGAAGAGGCGATCGTTTTGGAAGCTCGCCCTTCGGTTGAGACGGCTCAACGGATCCTGGAGCAAGGATCCGTACTTACTGCCGTACACCCTCTGTATCCGGGCCGTTGGATGGAGAGACTCGGCCAGTCCGCACCGCCCGCTTTGTGGGTGAAAGGCGCTTTGCCGCATCTGGCTCTCTTGGGGATTGTTGGGAGCCGGCACATCGAGCAGTCTGTTAGCAAGTTTGCTCAGGAGATCGGGAAGGAAGCCGTCCGCCTCGATTACGCAATCGTTTCGGGTGGGGCAGCCGGGTGTGATAACGCGGGAGCAAGCGGCGCGACATTAGCCGGCGGTCACGCAGTCGAAATTCTGCCGCACGGAATCGATTCGTATCACCGAAGGGACCGATGCGGCCTATCGATCTGCGCGCCGGAGGAAGTATTTAGCACCGCCTCCGCCATGGAGCGCAATACTCTTATCTATGCCGCTTCCGAGCAGACCGCTATCGTTCACGCGAGGTTTAAGGAGGGAGGCACTTGGATCGGCGCCGTCGAAGCGATGCGACGCCATCTTTGCCCGCTTATCGTGCGGGAAGACAACTCCCCCGCCTGCAAAGCCCTCATCGGACTTGGAGCCATCCCGATCAAAGACCCCGCCAAGCTCGCAGAAGCCATCGAAAGCCCACCGGGTCAACGTGGGCTTTTTGGCATCGGCTAGGTCGGTACACTCTTCGACCGGCATGAAGATCTTAGTGGCGGATAAATTTGAGAAGAGCGGACTGGATGGATTAAAGGCGATCGGCGCCGAAGTACTCTACGAGCCCGATCTGAAAGACGAGGCGCTTGCCCTCCAGCTCGCCGAAACGGAGTCCGTCGTTCTCATTGTTCGCTCGACAAAGGTCACAGGGACGATGATCCTGGGCTCAAAGCTGAGCGTCATCGTTCGGGCCGGCGCTGGTTACAATACGATTGACGTCGCTGCGGCCAGCCAGCAAGGTGTGCTGGTAACCAATTGCCCGGGAAAGAACTCTCAAGCAGTCGCCGAACTAGCTTTTGGCTTGATCATCGCATGCGACCGCCATATTCCGGACAATGTTTCCCAACTGAGGGCGGGCATGTGGAATAAGAAAGGATTTAGCGTGGCGAAGGGGCTGTATGGTCGCACCCTTGGCCTAATCGGGATGGGAAAAATCTCGCAAGAGATGATCCCGCGCGCTCGCGCTTTTGGGATGAACGTGATTGCTTACTCACGCTGGATGACGCCGGATATTGCGGCCGCACTTGGAATCGGTCGCGCGGGCACCCCGGAAGACCTTGCTCGAATGTCGGACGCCGTCTCGATCCATGTATCGCTCAATCCGGAAACACGAGGACTTATCGGAGCATCGTTCCTCGAAGAAATGAAAACGGGCGCCATATTCGTGAACACCAGCCGCGCCGAAGTGGTCGATCAGCCGGCGCTTCTAAAAGCAGTGAAGGGGAAAGGAATCATTGCCGGTCTCGACGTCTTCGAAGGTGAGCCCGCCGGTGGAGAAGGCGCCTACGACGGGGAACTGCAGACGGCGGAGAATGTTTATTGTACGCACCATATCGGAGCCAGCACCGACCAGGCTCAGGAGGCTATCGCGGCGGAAACCGTGCGTATCGTTCGCGAGTACAAGCTGACCGGAGTCGTGCCGAACGTCGTCAACATCAGTCGGGCTGAATTGGCAACCCATCTTTTGGTTGTGCGCCACCTGGACAAAGTCGGCGTTCTCGCTCACATCCTTTCGATCCTGAGAGACGAGGGAGCCAGTGTGCAAGAGATGGAAAACATCATCCTCGGAGGCGCAAAGGCCGCTATCGCTCAAATCACCGTAGACAAAGAACCCAGCGCAGATGCGCTTAAACTCATCAAACAGAACCCGAACGTGTTTGATGCGAGCATCTTTGCGATCAGCAAGTAAGGCACCATAATTGAGGCGTGCTACTGTCCGTCTCCAACGTCTCCAAGTCTTTTGGCGTCGATATCATTCTTTCGGGTGTCAGCTTTCGGCTAGATGCTCGGGAGAAGGTGGCGTTGGTCGGTCGGAATGGGACTGGGAAGACGACCCTCGTTAAGATCCTAACCGGGCAGATCGAGCCGGACAGTGGAAACGTACAGTTAGCAAAAGGAGCAAAAGTAGGCTACCTCCGCCAAGAAGCGCCGGTTACGATGGGTCGCACCGTATTGGAGGAGGCTGAAGAAGCGGTCAAGAAGCAATTAGAGCTTCGTGGACGATTGGATGAGCTAGAGGCGAAGCTGGAGCAAGGCAAACCTTCCGACGAGGACTTGGAGGAATACGCCCTCCTTCACGAGCACTTCTTGGAAGCTGAAGGGTATTCGGCCGAGCGGGACCTACGGGTGGTTCTGCAGAAGATGGGCTTCACCGAGGACGAATTCGATAAGCCGACCTCTAAGCTGAGCGGGGGCGAGAAAACGCGTCTTGCGATAGCGAGGCTTCTTTTGGAAGAACCGGACCTGCTGATCCTGGATGAGCCCACCAACCACTTGGATCTACAGGCGACCGAATGGCTTGAAGGCTGGCTTAAAGGCTATCACGGCGCCGTGCTTCTCGTTTCCCATGACCGCGCGTTTCTCGACAATACTGCCGACCGAGTGCTGCTCATGAAGGATTGCACGGTGAAGTCTTATCCGGGGCCGTTTCCGAAGTATCTGCAGCTTAAAGCAGAAGAGGAAGAGCGTCAAACCGAAGTAGCGAGACGCCAGGAGATGGAGATCGCGAAGATGGACGAATACGTTCGCCGATTCATGAATTCTCAGCGAACGGCTCAAGCTCGTGGACGCTTGAAGTTGATGAATCGTCTGATTGAAACCAAGGTCGAGGCTCCAAGGGCGGAAAAGGGGATGAAAGCCGGCTTCGGAGATGCTAAGCGCAGCGGCGATATCGTGCTGTCTACGGACAAACTCTCTATTGGCTTCCCTTCCGAATCCGGTGAGATGGCAGTTCTCTTTTCCGGGCTGGATTGGACGGCGCGATATGGGGACCGGTGGGGCGTGATCGGCGAAAACGGCTCGGGAAAGTCGACGTTGATCAAGGTTCTTTTAGGACAAATCGAACCGCTGTCTGGCCGGACCAAACTGGGATCGAACCTGATCGTCGGGTATTTCTCGCAGGACACCGCCGATCTGGATCCGGAGATGTCGCCCCTCGACGTGATGGTTTGGGAAATGGACTTGAAGCCACCAGAGGCGAGAAACTTGCTTGCCAGGTTCTTGCTGACGGACGACGATGTCTACCGTCCGGTGAAGACGCTTAGCGGCGGCGAAAAGAACAAGCTTTCGCTGGCCAAATTAACTCAGCTTCAACCGAATCTTCTGATTCTCGACGAACCGACGAACCATCTCGACATGGATTCTCGTGAGGCATTGGCGGAGGTTCTGAAGGACTACAAGGGAACCCTAATTCTGATTTCGCACGATCGATGGCTCCTATCGCAAGTTACCGAGCAGACGCTGGATATTCGGCGATCAGGTCCAATCGTTTATCCCGGATCTTATACCGAATACCGAAATCGGGCAAATCGGCCTGTTCAGAAGCAGCAGAAAACGACACAGCCGCCCCCCACAGTTCCTACGCTGCTTGGAAAAGGCAAGCCGGAAGAGCCAGAGTTCACTCCCAGAGAGTTAAGCAAAGAGATCGGGCGCGTTATGAAGTTAGTCGCAGAAATCGAAGGGCAAGTTTCTTCCGACGAGCAAGCCCTTCGCGAGCTCGAAGAGCAGCTAGCCAACCTGGGCCCAACTGCCGACGTATTTAGCCTAACCCGTGAACATCAACGGCTAAAGGAAGAGCTTGATGGCCGAATATCAGCCTGGCAAGAGCACTCCGAACGCCTTGACAAGCTCACTGCTATGCAAGGATAAACCCGTTGGGGCAGGGCGTGCCCTGCGGGACCGATTGACAAGAACATACGATAGTCCAAATCGAAAAATCCCAGCAGAGCACGCTCTGCCCCTACAAAGAAGGGGTTACCGTCCTTCGTCGTGTCGGTGAACCCAGGGTCCGAAGGCTCGACCAATCGCTATTTGTGCTGCACGCTGTTCTCTCGGCGTCGCAGGACCGCCGCTGACGACCGTAATGAACGGCGTTAGAATGACGTCGCCGACGTCCTTCAGCAGGGATTCTTTCTCGTCGCTTCGACCATCGGATTTCTTCTCGTAGGTGATCGTACCGGTCTCGGCATTGAAAATATAGAGATCGATCATCGCGGTCGAAATGGTCTTAGGCCCGGTTCCAACCCAAATGCTGCGTGTGTGCCACTTTACGGTTCCGAACACGAGACGGCTCGCGTGGGCCGCATCGGCATATCGACCTAGAGCTCTTAAACCAGGGCGTCCGGCCTCCCAGCGCAACGGATCCATTGAATGGAAGCGTCTTTCGACGTCGGGCTGCGGCATTACGACGTATCCGTGATGTTCACAAATGCGCCTGATTGTGTCGACAACCATGGTTCTCGATGTGACGTTGCCATCTTCAAATGTCCAAGGCCCTATTGCGACTTGTCGCGGGCTCTGCGCAAAACTCACCGCTGAAAGAAGTCCGCACGCGGCGGCCAATGTTGAGATTCTTAGGTTCATTAGTGTCATCCTTTGCTGTTCTTATGTAACTATGCTTCAGACATTTGGAGTTAGGTCCATGTTCCATCGCCCAGTGGAGCTGGCAAACATTTCAGGAATCACCCAATATGGAAAAGAGACAATTTGGAAGTACGGAGATGGTCGTCAGCGTCCTCGGTTTTGGCGGCGCTGAGATCGGTTTTGAGGCTGCCCCTCAGACCGACGTTGATAAATTGCTTAATGCGGCACTCGATTCAGGACTTAACGTCATCGACACCGGCGAGTGCTATGCCGACAGCGAGCAAAAGATCGGCGCGGCCGTCGCCAGTCGACGGGGCGATTTCTACCTGTTTACGAAGTGCGGCCATTCCTCCGGCTTTGACCTTCCCGACTGGGACCCGAAAATGTTGGCGATGACGGTCGATCGCAGTTTGCAGCGACTTCAGACCGATTGTGTCGACCTCATCCAACTGCATTCGTGTTCTGAAGCCATCCTGCGTCAGGGCGATGCGATCGAGGTACTTCAACGGGCGAGAGAGGCGGGCAAAACGCGTTACATCGGGTATAGCGGCGACACGCTCGATGCCCTATACGCGGTCGAGTGTGGAGCGTTTGACAGCCTGCAAACTTCAGTAAATATCGCCGACCAGGAGTGCGTTACGCTTACGTTGCCAAAGGCTGCCGAGCGTGGAATGGCGGTTATTGCGAAGCGGCCCGTAGCGAACGTGGCTTGGCGAAGCGGGTCTACCCCGCCGATAAACGGCTATTACCGAACTTATTGGGAGCGCCTTCAAAAGCTTCGATTTCAGTTTCTCGAAGGTGAAGACGCGGTTTCCACGGCCTTGCGCTTCACATTGAGCCAACCTGCCATCAGCGTCGCGATCGTCGGGACGAAGAACCCTTCCCGCTGGGCCGTGAATTCGGCGTATGCCCGGCTTGGGGCTCTTTCTGATTTGGATTTGCAATCGATCCGCGACCGGTGGGCGCAGGTTGCGCCTTCGGATTGGGTGGGTCAGCAGTAAACACAAGTTGGCCGCGCGATTTCAACTTTTTAAAGAGCCGCAGATTAAGTGTCTCGACCATTACCGACCAAGCCATTGCGAAGTACGTATAACCGCGAGGAATGTCAAACCCAAAGCCTTCGGCCATCAGGTTTACGCCGATCAGGACGAGGAATGACAATGCGAGCATCTTTACCGTCGGGTGCCTGTCGACGAACTTCGCCAGGTAGTTGATTCCAAGCATCATGAAACCGGCAGCAAGCACGACGGCGATGATCTGGATCGCCATGATCTTTACCATTCCGACTGCCGTGATAACGGAGTCGAGAGAAAAGACAACGTCGAGGACAAATATTTGAATGAGAACGGCGTTAAGACTGGGCGCCGCATAGAGACTTTTGCGGTGCTCGTCGCCTTCCATCTTGTGGTGGATTTCCGTCGTGGCCTTCGAAATTAAAAAGAGGCCGCCGACAATCAAGATGATATCTTTGCCGGAAATCCCTTGCCCGGCAAAATGAAAAAGCGGATGTTCGAGGAAGCTCGCAACCCAAAGCAGGGTGCACAGCAAAATCAAACGCGAGATCATCGCTACGATGAGGCCAAGCCTTCGCGCGGTCGCTTGTTGCTCATGCTCGAGCTGGCCCGACAAGATCGTGAGCAAGACAATGTTGTCCACTCCGAGCACGATTTGCAGAAGGGTCAGCGTAATAAGCCCAACCCAAGCTTTCGGATCCGCCATCCAAGAGAAAAAGCTCATCGGCAGGAGAAGGATACCAACGCTCGCCGCTCGCCATAATAAGCAGATGATTCCAATTCGCCCTAACGTGTTGCAGATGCAGCCGTACTCTCCCGGCAAGCCGGTCGAGGAGGTTAAGCGGGAATTGGGGTTAGAGCGGGTGGTCAAGCTCGCAAGCAATGAAAATCCTCTGGGACCTTCGCCAAAGGCGGTAGAAGCCGTCAAAAACGCGGCGGAGAAGATGCACATCTATCCCGATGGCGCGGCGCACGATCTCAAACAGGCTTTGGCGAAGAAGCTGGGACTGCCCGCATCAAACTTGATGGTCGGCAACGGGAGCGACGAGCTGATCCACATGATCGGCCTGATCTTGCTCGGGACCGATGCAGATGAGACGATCATGGGTGATCCTTCATTTTCTCGCTACGACCCGACAGCCCAGATCGGTCCTTCTCGGCTCATCAAGGTGCCGCTCGACTCGGAATACAAACACGATTTGCCCGCGATGGCAAATGCGGTGACGGACCGCACTAAACTGATTTGGATTGCGAATCCGAACAACCCGACAGGCACGATCGTACGTAAATCGGAAGTCGACAAATTCCTTTCAGACATCCCCGATCATGTGGTCGTCGTTTTGGACGAGGCGTACTTTGAGTTCGCTGAGCATGCGACCGATTTCCCGAATGCGCGGGACTACGTGCTCGCCGGGAAGAATGTCATCGGCCTTCGCACATTTAGCAAGGCGTACGGTTTGGCGGGAATTCGAATCGGATATGGCTTCGGCCCCGAGACGATTATCGACGCCATCAACAGGGTCAGAGAACCCTTCAACGTGAATTGCCTGGCTCAATTGGCCGGCATTGCCGCTCTCAAAGACGAAGAGCATGTAAGGAAGACGGTAGAGAACAACCGGCGAGGGCTCCAAATCCTCGCCGGCGCCTTTGAAAGGGTCGGCGCAAAGCCTTTGGAGAGCTTTGCGAATTTTATTTATGCCGACCTAGGAAGGCCGGTAAGACCCGTCTTTGAAGCCCTGCTGAAACGAGGAGTTATTACTCGGCCGGGCGATGTGCTTGGAAATCCGACCTGCCTGCGGGTGAGCATCGGTACGGAAGAAGAGATGAACATTTTTGTTGAAGAATTAGAAACTGTATTGAGCCCGGCGGTGGCTCGATGATTATCGTCATGAAGGGCGGAAGTACGCCTAGCCAAGTTCAGGAAGTTAGCGATCGGCTAGAAGAGTTGGGTTACCTGGTTAATCCGATTTTTGGCGTCGAGAAGACGGTTATCGGCGCTGTCGGCGGCAGCGAGCACGAGAAGGTTGATGCGGTCGACCAACTTCGCGGCTACGACGGCGTCGAAGACGTGATCCTGATCACCAAGCCGTATAAGTTCGTCGCCAAGGAGTTTCACGGGAAGAAGTCCGTCGTCGACGTCGGCGGGGTCAAAATCGGCGGCGACGAAGTCGTGATGATGGCGGGCCCGTGTACGGTCGAGTCGGAAGAACAGCTATTTCAAACCGCCGAACGCGTGGCCAAAGCGGGCGCACTGATCTTACGAGGCGGAGCTTATAAGCCCTGCACATCGCCGTATTCCTTCCAGGGCATGGGGACCGAAGGACTTCGCCTGCTGAAGGAGGCGGGAAAGCGGTTTGGTTTGAAGGTCGTCACTGAAGTGATGCACGTACGCAAGGTCGAGGAAGTCGCCGAATATGCCGACATCCTTCAGATCGGCACCCGAAACATGCAGAACTATGATCTGCTGCGCGAGGTGGGCCAATGTCGCACTCCCGTCATGCTCAAAAGAGGGATGACGGCCAAGCTTGAAGAGTGGCTCCTCGCCGCCGAGTACATCGCGGCGGGCGGAAACGAAAAGATCATGCTGTGCGAGCGCGGCATCCGGACATTTGAGCCGTACACCCGAAACACGCTCGACCTATCTGCGATACCCGCCCTCAATTCTCTAACTCACCTGCCGGTCATCGTCGACCCTTCCCAAGGTACAGGGCGTCGCGAGTTGGTCGGCCCGATGAGCAAAGCCTCGGTCGCGGTAGGCGCCGACGGACTTATCATCGAGGTCCATCCCAACCCCGACCACGCCATTAAGGATGGCGCCCAAAGCGTCACGATCGAGTCGTTCGAAAAGCTGATGCCCGAATTAGAAGCGATTGCGGAGGCACTGGGACGTACGTTTAGAACGCCTGTCCCGGTGTAGGGGCACGCCCAGCGCCTACACCTTAGCGGAAACTGCGTCAATTATGGCCTTTTCGAATTCGCGGACGGCTCCCATATCTTCAAATAGAGATCGCGACTTTTCCTTGAGTTCTTGGCTCAAATCCTGCCTCCACTCTCGATTGGTGGCCAGTCGAACGGCGAGTTGGGCGAACTCGGCGGCATCGCGCGCTACCGGACCCTTCATTCCCATCTGCTCATAGAGGCCTCGCGTCATTCGGCCTCGCATGTGATTGCCGTCCCACGTGACAACGGGCCGACCGTCGGCGAACGCCATGTAGGTGGTATGACCGCCCGTGAAGTGCTTGGGATCGATGATCGCGTCCGCCAAAGAAAGGAGACCTCGAAACTGCTCGGGAGCAACTCTAGGGATAAACCGCACTCGATCGAAATGGTCCGGGATAGTCCGCTTGAACCGCTCCGCCAATAGCTCGTTCCAATGCGGTTCGGTGCCGGAACTGAGAGCAACGACTGCGGTGGGATCCAGTCGCAGGATCGCCCCCAAGGCCTCGTCAAATTCCGGATGAAATTTGAACGCGCTCTGAGGACAAACATATAGCGGCACGTTTTCAGGGAGCGATAGCTCAAGCCGCGAAATCGGCTTGAAACCGTCGGCCGGTCGTGGATAGAAACAGTTGATTCGCGGCAATGAGACCAACTTTTCGCTGTACTGTTCCTGCGCGTTTGGCGGCTCGAAGTGGACGCTGGAGAGAAAAAGATCGACGTTTGGAATTCCCGTCGTGTCGGCATGCCCCCAACCGACGGCCTGAACCCGAGCTAAGCGCGAGAAAGCCATATAGTACGTAAAAGGCTCCATGCCGATGTCGGGATAGTAGATGGCGTCGAGCTTCTCGGCAGCGGCAACTTCCCTTGCCCGGCGAAAATCGGCGGGAAGGACTACGAAGCGATCGGCGGTCGCGTCGATTTCACTCGAATAGGCATCGGCAGTTCCGGCCGGACGCATGACGACGACTTCGAAGCAGCTTCGATCGAGGTGTTTGATCAAGCCGGCGGTTATTCTGCCTACCGTGTGCTCCCGTAGGTGGGCGGAGATGAAACCTACCTTTAGTTTTGAACCCGACCGAGATGGCTCAAGGCAATGGGGGGCAGTCCACACCAAGTCGTCCGTCGCCGAGATCAACACATCGGCGATCTTCTGCACCAGCTCTCGGTTGTTACTGCCTTGGTAGGCCAGATAAAAGGCAGGATTGCCAATCTCCGCCTGGGGGTCGGTTAGACGCGGGGGCTCCGATTTCAAAGAATCCAGATCCGAAAGCATTCCGCGGCGAACCTGTTCGATCTCAGATGTCGACTCCAAGATAGCCGGGATCGAAAGGGCGCCTCGAACCCGCGCAGCCGCTGCAACCGGATCGTTGCGACGATCTGCGACAAATTTAAATTCTTGTCTAGCTTCGGCCGTCCGACTCTGTTCGTTGAGGACGATTGCCAAGTTGAACCTGGCCGACGATTGCTCGGGGGCAACCTTCAGAAGGTTTCGATACCCAGCGGCGGCAAGGTCGGATTTCTTTTGCAACTGAAGAATCTGGGCTCGCAGAAAGAGCGCTTTGTGATCACTCGGCTGAATTCTAAGCGACTTCTCGACGGCTACGAAGGCCCCCTCAAAATCGTTGAGACCTATCAACGCTTCGCCTATCGACGCCCAAGCGGGCGCGTCCTGGGGACTAAGCCGCAAGCCTGCCTCGAAAGCAGAAATCGCGGATGGGAAATCTTTGACGGCGAGGAATCCATCGCCTAGATTCAGCCAACCTCCCGCCATCTTTGGCGCGGCTTTCGTCACCTCACGGAGATATCGGATCGACTCCTCAAACTGCCCGGTTTGATTTAGAGCCAGTCCAAAGTTGGTGAGAAACTCGGGACTCCGAAGTCCGAGTTGGAGGCAATGTCGAAAGTGCGGAATAGCCTCGGCCGGATTTCCCACTTTCAGCAGGGCGTTAGCGAGCGACAGAGCTGCACGAGGCGACTTAGGATTTACTCGTAACGCTTCTGAGTATTGGTCAACTGCCCCTGCGACATCGCCCACATCTTTAAGAGCGTTGCCGAGATATAGCCGGTGGTCTTCGGATGCCGGGTTGATTTCAACGGCCCTTCGAAACTGCTGGACGGC
>Ga0206966_1143_pt1 | contig 19285 bp, 14 predicted proteins | sample Alteio_BWOrgHeat_23_FD_152970 | JGI IMG/M metagenome (GOLD analysis project Ga0206966, IMG submission 152970) | Enriched cells from forest soil in Barre Woods Harvard Forest LTER site, Petersham, Massachusetts, United States -... | ecosystem: Environmental > Terrestrial > Soil > Temperate forest >...
TGCTTCGCCGATGCCGCGCATGCGCAGGGCGAGCACGAGGGCGAAGGAGAAGAGCATGGTGGTGAGGGACATCTCCCACACCCAGTGGACGGCGTATTGCAGGGCGGCGGGGTAGAGCGCCCAGAGCCAGGCGGACCACACGGCGACACTTCGGTTGTAACAGCGCGCGGCGATTTCGTAGATGGCGGGCGCGATGGCTGCGGAGAAGAGGCTGTTGATGACGAGAAGGACCCATGCCGATGCCGCTGTATAGACGCCAAAAAGGCTGAATACTGCGGCCATGAGGAACGGGTAGAGCGGAGGGACCCAGGCGGTCGGTCCGGTATGGCCGACGAATGGATCGGCGTAGCCATAGCCGGTGACGAGTGCGCGGGCGACGCGGCCCATCTCCCAGCCGAACTGGAAGTGATCCTGAAAGGTGCGGATGCGGTAAGTGTGGGCAAGAGTGATGGTGAGGACGCGGACGAGGAAGGCTGTCCAGAAGATGAGGCTGGGTCTATCTGCGTTTGTCGAATTCTTAGGTGGTTCATTCGTCATTAAGCTCAATTTGCCCTGAGGTGTTATCACCTTCTCCATTTGAGTTAGCTTCATATCGAGAATCGGTCACTGTCCTCCCCAAGGCCTGGAGATTCGAAATGAACCCGCCGATTTCAGCTTGAATTTCCGGAGCTACACTTCGGAATACTTCATGCATGGGAAGATTCTTTCATGCGGCCCGTCTTGCCGATTGAAAAAGGTAGACGGAAAAGATGACGATGAGCGGCTCGAGGGGATGGCGGAAGCGGGCCTCGACGGTGATGAAGTAATAGGTGAGCGGAAGGAGAACAAATGCCCAGACGAAGAGTCCTGATGCCGGGATGCGCCGTTTGAGGGAGAGCGCGAGGCCGAGGATGCCTGTGATGCCGGGCAGGGCGAAATTCAACTGGCGCACGAAGTCGAGGAACCAGTGTTTGTCCGATGGGTGCGGCACACTGGCCCAAAAAAAGTAGAAACGCTTGAGTGAGAGTGCTGCGAAGCGCTCCGGATGGGTGAGGATCCAGGCTTTGGCGAGCTGGCCGCGCTGTTTGACGTAGGCGATTTCTCCGAGTTGCACGTAGAGGCGGTGCTGCGCGTCCTGCTCGGGCAGGCCGATGAGGACGCCATAGCGGAAACCATAGGCTCCGGGGCCATTGCCGGCGTAGAGCTCGGCGCCAAGGTTGCTGCGCATGGGAACGAAGGCATGGAGGGTGGTCCAGTTGCGCCAGACCCAGGGCACGATGCACGCGAGGAAGAGAAGACCGGCGAGGGCGGCTCGGGCGAGGGCTGCGGACTTATTCGCGGCGCCTATGAGTATCCAGAGGCCGCAGATGGGCAGGAAGAGAAGCAGCGTGGAGTTGGAGAGCGCAATGAGTGTCCAGAAAAAGCCGAATAGGAGCCATTGGCGAGCGGTCTGTCGGGCAGTGATTTGCTGGTCTGGAGGACTCGCTTCGCCGATGGCGCGCATGCGCAGGGCGAGTACCAGCACGGTGGCAAAGAGGAAGGTGGAGAGTGATGTCTCCCACACCCATCGGACGGCGTATTGCATGGCGGCAGGATAGAGTGCCCAGATCCACGCGGACCAGAGAGCTACGCGCCGGCTATAGCAGCGGGCTGCGATTTCATAGACGCAGAGCGCGGTCGCGGCGGAGAAGAGGCTGTTCAGGGTGAGGAGAATCCAGGCGGAGAGGGGCGTGTAGACACCGGTGAGGTTGAAGACGGCGGCGATGAGGAGCGGGTATAGCGGCGGGACCCACGCGGTGGGACCGGTGTGTCCGCTGAAAGGATCGGCGTAGCCGTATCCGGTGACGAGGGCGCGGGCGATACGGGCCATCTCATAGCCGAAGGTGAAGTGATCTTCGAAGGGGCTGAAACGCCAGGTGTGGGCGAGGGTGAGGTAGAGGACTCGGATGAGGAAGCCAGTCCAGAAGATGATGAGGGGTGTGCGGAATTGGTTCGACCGATCCACGATCAGCTGTTGCCTTCGCCGGTGTCTATGCTGGTGGCGATGGAATTGCGCTCATCGATGTATTGCTCGATAACGGCTTCGAGCACACCTTTGGCGGCGAGGATGAATTCAACGGCGTCGCGTCCCGCTCCGTGGCCGCCGATGTTAGGTGTGATGTAGTGGGCCGCGGCCTTCACCTGAGGACGCGCGTTGGCAACGGCGATGGCCAGTCCGCAGGCGCGCATCACGGGCAGGTCGATAATGTCGTCGCCGACGTAGGCAATCTGCTCCAGGGTGAGGGCTTCCTTCGCCATGATTTCCCGGACGGCCTGCATCTTGAAGGCCTGGCCCATGTAGACGAATTCGAGGCGCAGATCGCGTGCTCGGAGGGCAACCGTTTCAGAGACGCGCTTGGTGATGATGCCGCACTTCATGCCTCCCAGGCGGGCGAGCGAGATGCCTGAGCCATCGTGGGCGTTGAAGCCCTTGGCCTCAATCATGCTGGCCGAGGAGATGGCGTATCCACCTTTGCTTTCGAGCGCACGGGCGTGATCGGCGGTACTATGGCTGGCGGCAGGGGCGGGAAAGATCCAGATACCGCCGTCGGTGAGGACTCCGTCTACGTCGAAAAGGATGAGCTTGATGCGGCGCGCGCGATCTTCAGCGGTAGGCGATGCGGTCATATCTCCACATCTTACTTCCCAGCGTGGGACCGCAGCTTACCCAGCAGCCCCCGATTCAACAACCATAATTGCGGGCCTCCTGGTTGTTCTCCCATGGATAGGTCTGGAATGGTTTGAAAGTGCGCTGGAAAAAAGCGTCGTCGACGATGTAGCACTCACCGTCTTCTCCGCGAATGACCCAGTCTCCGCGCTTGACGTGGCGTAAGCCGAAATCGGTGGCAATGGTTTGATCTTCCTTGCATTGCGTGGCATCGACGAGCAAGGGCCTGCAGGTACGAAATGAACCCATGAATCCTCCGCCGGGGTGTGAAACCGGCATTTCTGATTTCATCGCGCAGGGCATAAGAAAGGTGGAAGCAGCCTGTAAAGGATTTGTTAAGGTCGCGGAAAGAGCGAGGCGAAGAAGAAGCGAAAATGGTCTAGAATAGCGGCATGCTCTCCCCTGTATTGCCGGTCTGCGATGCAGTTCCCGAAAGCCTGCAATGGGCTCACCCGGTGGTGCGGGAGTGGTTTATTCGGAGATTTGGCACGCCAACAGAGCCGCAGGAGCAGGGCTGGCCGCACATCCTGACAGGCAAGCCGACGCTGATCTCGGCGCCGACCGGTTCGGGAAAGACGCTGGCTGCGTTTCTGATTGCGATCGACGGGCTGCTGCGTAAAGCTGTCGAAGGCCGACTGGATGACGTCACCGAGGTGGTGTACGTTTCGCCCCTGAAGGCGCTCTCGAATGACGTGCAGAAAAATCTGGAGATGCCGTTGCACGAGATTCAGGAGCTTGCGCTGGAGCGAGGGTATTTGTGCGCGTCGATACGGACGGCGGTTCGTACCGGCGACACGCTGCCCGCTGAGCGGCGGGCGATGCTGAAGCAGCCGCCGCACATCCTGGTGACGACGCCGGAGTCGCTTTACATTCTGCTGACTTCGGAGAAGAGCCGGCAGAATCTGCGCCGGGTGCGTACGGTGATCGTGGACGAGATCCATGCCGTGGCCGATGACAAGCGAGGGTCGCATCTGGCTCTGACTTTAGAAAGATTAGACGCGCTGGTACGGGGGGAGAATCCGCTGAGTGCGGCTGACTTCATTAGCGGACATGAGACTCCGCAGCGCATTGGGTTGTCGGCAACACAAAACCCCATAGAGCTGGTCGCGAAGTTTCTGGCCGGTGAGCGCGCGGCGGAGGTCGAGATTGTGCAGGCGGGTCAGCGGCGGACGATGGACTTGCGGATCGAGGTTCCACCGGATGAGCTAGGCGCGGTGGCCACGCAATCGATCTGGGATGGCATTCATACGCGGCTGGCCGAGTTGGCGAATGAGCATCGCTCCACGCTGGTATTTGTGAACACGCGAAAGATGGTGGAGCGGCTGGCGTTTGCTCTGGCCGAGCGTCTGGGCGAGGAGAATGTCGCTGCGCACCACGGAAGCCTGTCGCGCAAGCTGCGCCATGAAGCGGAGCGCAGGCTGAAGGCGGGCGAGATTCGGATTCTTGTGGCGACGGCATCGCTGGAGCTGGGCATCGATATCGGAACGGTGGACCTGGTCTGCCAAATCAACACTCCACGCGCGATTGCGACAGCCATGCAGCGAGTTGGACGGGCGGGGCACTGGCGCGGTGCGATTCCCAAGGGAAGATTTTTTGCGACAACGCGTGATGACCTGATGGAACATGCCGCGCTGATTCGCGCGATGCGCAGCGGAGTGCTCGATCGGCTGGAGATTCCTAGGAAGCCCGCGGACGTGCTGATGCAGCAGATAGTGGCGGCCTGCGCGGCGGAGCCGTGGGAGGAGCGGCGACTGTTCGACGTGTTCCGGCGCGCGCAACCCTATCGCGATTTGGAGTGGCAGGAATTTGAGGAGGCACTGTCTCTTTTAACGGAGGGGATTGAATCGAGCCGCGGACGGTATGGAGCATATCTGCTGCACGACCGGGTGCATGGGCGCATCCAAGCAAGGCGCGGGGCGAGGCTGGCGGCGGTGACGAATGGAGGAACGATTCCCGAGACGTCGCTCTTTGCGGTGATCGTGCAGCCGGAGGGGGTGCAGATTGCAACGCTGGATGAGGATTTCGCCGTCGAGTCGACGGCGGGAGACATCATCCTGTTGGGTAATACAAGCTGGCGTATTCAGCGGGTTGAGTCGAACAGCGGGCGAGTTCTCGTTGAAGATGCGCATGGACAGCCGCCGTCGGTGCCGTTCTGGACGGGTGAGGCTCCGCAGCGGACACGGGAGCTGTCGGAATTTGTCTCGGAACTGCGCGAGGAGATCGACAGGCGCACAAGGGATGTCCTGTCGGGCTATATCAACCAGGCGAATCCAGCCGTTGCAGAGACGGTTGCCTGGCTTAGGCAGGAGTGCGCTGTCGAGGATTCCGCCGCAGAACAGATGATCAGTTACGTCGTCGCAGGACGAGCCGTATTGGGTACGGTTCCATCTGTAACTACGATTGTTGCAGAAAGGTTTTTCGATGAGGGTGGAGGCATGCAGCTGATTCTGCATGCTCCATTCGGAGGGCGGATCAATAAGGCATGGGGGCTCGCGCTGCGCAAGCGCTTCTGCCGGGGTTTCAACTTTGAATTGCAGGCCGCGGCCACCGATAACGGCCTGAACATCTCGCTGGCCGAGCAGCACAGCTTTCCTCTGAGCGATGTCTTTCAGTTCTTGACAACGCAGACGGTGACGGAACTGCTGGAACAGGCATCGCTGGCCTCGCCGATCTTCAAGGCACGCTGGCGCTGGGACGCGGGGCGAAGTTTGCAACTGTTACGGTTTCAAAAGGGCAAGAAGGTTGCGCCGCAGATCCAGCGGATGCGTTCGGACGACCTGCTTGCCAGCGTTTTTCCGCAGGTTGCCGCGTGCCAGGAGAACGTCGAGGGTGATATTCAAATTCCGGATCATCTACTGGTTCGCGAAGTGATGAGAGATGTTCTCGGCGAAGCGATGGACCTCGAAGGATTGAAGGCCATTCTCGAAGCGATGCACGATGGTCGTATCCGCTGCCTGGCCGTCGATACAACGACGCCGTCGGTGTTTGCGCACGAGCTGCTAAATGCGAATCCTTATGCCTATCTTGACGACGCCCCACTCGAGGAGCGTCGCGCGCGCGCTGTGGCCATGCGCGGTAAGCTGCCGGATAAGGAGCTGGGCGACGCCGGACGGCTATCTCCCGAAGTCATTGCGGAAGTTCGCGAGCAGATACGGCCGGACTTGCGAGACGAGCACGAATTTCACGATCTCCTGTGTTCGCTTGTGATTGTTCCTGCGGAGATCGCTGCAGATAGGCGCACTGCCGACTGGGGAGAGTGGTATGCGCGTCTGGAACGCGAGGGGCGCGTGACGCCGGCTACGGTTGATGGACGAGATTATTTTGCGGCGGCAGAGAGCGTTGAAGACTTGCGCCTGCTGTGGCCGCAGGCGACATTCGCCGCCAATGTTAGGGCAATTTCGCCGAGCCATGCAAGTAAAGAGGATGTGCTGCGCAAAGCGGTGCAGGGATGGATGACGCTGCTGGGTCCGGTGACTTCGCGCAGCCTGGGTGGGCGGCTGGGCGTGGCGGCGGGCGAAATATGGAAGCAGATGCTGCGGCTGGAGATGTCGGGGACGATTCTGCGCGGATTTTTTGAAGTTCCGGCAGCTGCGGGTCCGATTGCCGATGAGGATGTGGAGTGGTGCGAGCGGCGATTGCTGCAGCGCATCCACAAACGCACGCTGCATGGGCTGCGAAAGCAGGTCGAGCCGGTGACCCCTGCCGTCTACATGCGATTCGTGCTCGACTGGCAGCATCTCGATGCGCAGCGTCAGCTTACGGGCGAGCAGGGAGTGCTGGAGGCGGTGCGCGGCCTGGAGGGATTTGAGGCTCCGGCGGTGGAATGGGAGCGGTCGATCCTTCCACAGCGGGTTGCGAATTACGATTCGCGCTGGCTGGATACGCTGACGCTGACGGGCGTGGTGGGATGGGGGCGCATATCGCCGCATCCGGCCTTTGCTTCGGCAGAAAGTGGAGGCCCAAAGCGGATTATTCCCACGGGCATGGCTCCGATCACATTTTTTCTGCGGGAAGAGGCGCTGTGGATGGATTTGTGCCTGTCACAGCGGCAAATTCCTGAGATGAATCTGACCGCCTCGCTCAGCGAGCTTGCCAACCGGTTGCGGTCGTATCTGGGGGAACGCGGCGCAATGTTTCCCGGCGATATTGCCCGCGTTCTGGGTGCACCGGCCAAGGATGTCTGCCATGCGCTTTGGGAACTGGTGGCGGCGGGGCTGGTGACGGCGGATGGCTTCGACAGCCTGCGCATGCTGGTCGATCCGCGCAGGAAGCAGAGGTTTGCCAGCCCGGCGCGGGTGAAGCCTGCAGCGCATTCTCGTAATGCCGCGGGACGTTGGAGCATGTTGTGCGTGGAGAATTCCGCGCAGGAATCGGTGGGCGAGGCAGCGGCGCGACGCGACGCACAAGTTGAATCGGCTTGTATGGTGCTGTTGCGACGATACGGTGTGATCTTTTACGACTTGATGGAGCGCGAGACGGCGATGCCTCGATGGAGAGAGCTGCTTTGGATGTACAGACGGCTGGAGGCGCGAGGCATAGTCCGCGGCGGCCGGTTCGTTTCAGGATTTGGCGGTGAACAGTTCGCCCTGCCAGAGGCGCTGGAGTCGCTGCGTGAGCTGCGTTTGAAAAGCGCAGTCGAGCGGGCGTCGATTACCTTTGCTGCGGCTGATCCGATGAATCTGGTTGGTGTGGTGATTCCCGGGGAACGGGTAGCCAGTGTTCCGGGAAAGACGGTGACGTATCCGATTCCGGCTGCGGCGGAGATTTCCTCTATTGCCGAGGGGAATTCCGTTACGAGCAGGCTGTTTGGGTTGACATCGACGGTCGAGGGTGGCGCCCTTGCCTGAGAATACTCAGCCGCTGGTGGAGGGTGAGGACTATTACATGGACGGTCCTTACGTGGTGTTTACCGAGGCGTATCACCGGAAGCGTGGATACTGCTGCCAGTCGGGCTGCCGGCATTGTCCGTGGCGCGGGCCTGAGGATGCGAATAGACCCACATCCGAAAATCCGAATGTGGGGCACCCGGATATTCGTTGATCTGACCTTGGACGATTCTCAGCCGACGCTCTTGAGGCGCAGCAACACTTCGATGAGTTTGTCGATTTCTTCGTGGGTGTTGTAGAGCGCGAGCGAGGGGCGGACGGCTGTTTCCAGTCCATAACGGCATAGCGAAGGTTGCGCGCAGTGGTGGCCGGTGCGCACGGCGATGCCCTCCTGATTGAGTGCTGCGCCGACATCTTCGTTGCGATAGCCGTCGAGGACGAAGGACATGACACTTGCCTTTTCGCGCGCGGTGCCGATCAGATGCAGGCCGGGCACGCGGCGCAAGGACTCCATGCCGTACTTGAGGAGTTCGTGCTCGTAGTGCGCAATGTTGTGCATGCCGATGCGCTCGAGATAGTCGATGGCAGCGCCTAGGCCGACGGCGTCGGCGATGCTGCCGGTCCCGGCTTCGAAGCGCCCGGGCGGGGGCTGATAGGTGGTCTTATCGAAGGTCACATCGACGATCATGTTGCCGCCGCCCTGCCATGGCGGCATTTCAGCGAGCGCGTCGGGCTTGCCGTAAAGGACGCCGATCCCGGTGGGCGCGAACATTTTGTGGCCGGAGAAGACGTAGAAGTCGCAGTCGAGAACCTGCACATCGACGGGCATGTGCGAGATGGCCTGGGCGCCGTCGATGAGCACTCGCGCTCCATAACGATGGCCGATCTCGACGATTTCGCGCGCGGGAGTTACGGTTCCGAGGGCATTTGAAACCTGGGCCACGGAGACCAGGCGCGTTTTGGGGCCGAGGAGCTTTTCGTATTCGTCGAGCAGGATCTGGCCGTCGTCGTCGATGGGGATAACGCGCAGCCGCGCGCCCTTTTCCGAGCACAGCATCTGCCAGGGGACGATGTTAGCGTGGTGCTCCAAATGGCTGATGACGATTTCATCGCCCGCATTGATGTGGCGGCGACCCCAGCTTTGTGCGACAAGATTGATGGCTTCGGTTGCGCCACGGGCGAAGACGATTTCCTTGCTCGACGAGGCGTTGACGAAGCGCCGAACCTTGTCGCGTGCGCCCTCGTATGCATCGGTGGCGCGGGCGGCGAGCTCATGGGCGGCGCGATGGATGTTCGAGTTCTCGTGCTCGTAGAAATACGAAATGCGGTCGATGACGCTCTGCGGCTTTTGCGTGGTGGCGGCGTTGTCGAGCCAGATGAGCGGGCGTCCATTGACGCGTTCGCGCAGGATGGGGAAGTCACGACGGATGGAGTGGACGTCGAAGAGTCCGGCATCGAGGTCGAGGCCGGTCAGGGAACTCGGTGCTTGCACGGCCTTCGGACCAGAGACGACGGGGGATGGAGCGGTCCCTGCGACCGGCGCGGCCTGAGTGTCGTTCAGAAAGTAAAAACTGGATGCGGAATTGAAGGCTGAAAGCACATCGGCTTCCGTGGGCAGGGCGTGTCCGAAGCCGAAGGACGGGATTTGCCCGAAGGAGAACAATGGCGATGGCGGGAGGCCGGCCGCGGGGAATGGGGGCGTTGCGACAGGAAGTGGTGCGTGCGTCGGCGTCGGAATCTGCGCCGATGCGAAGGATGGCAGCTGCGGCGATGTGTAGGCTGCACTAGGCGCATCGGCGAAAGGCACATTGCGGGGCAACTCGAATTGAGGGGTTGAGGGCAGTTGCCCAGGTGCAGCGGCCGCGACAGGCCCGGGTGCGGAGGCAATCGCCGGAAAGGCCGCTGCGGGCGCGAGAGAAACTGACGTCAACGGAGCGGGCACGAAGAACGGAGGCGCTTCGGGTGATGTTCCCGGTATGGCTTTGAAGAACTCGTTTGCGAGGCGTGCGATTTCCGCCGCGGGCGGTATCGCAGACGCAAAGATGCTTAGCTCGTCCAGGCTGGCAGGAGCCTGCGCTGTGGCTATCGCTGCGTCGATCTTGTCGAGATCACTTGTACTCATGGTAATGGCCTACCTCGACGTTCTCGAGGACTCCGAGCGCGTCTTCGGTGAGGATGGCTGCTGAGCAGTAGAGCGAGATGAGATAGGAAGCGATCGAGTTGCGGTTGATGCCCATGTAACGCACGGACAGGCCCGGGGTCTGTTCGCCGGGCAGGCCGGGCTGGAAGAGTCCGACGACGCCTTGTTTCTTTTCGCCTACGCGGAGGAGCAGGATGCTGGTTTTGTTTGCTTCGCCGTGGATGGCGATCTTGTCGGTCGGAACGAGGGGCACGCCACGCCAAGTGAGGAATGGCGAGCCGAACATAGTCGCTGTCGGCGGAGGTACTCCGCGGCGGGTGCACTCGCGCGCGAAGGCGGCGATGGCGCGTGGATGGGCGAGGAAGAAGGCGGGCTCCTTCCAGACGCGAGCCAGCAATTCGTCCAAGTCGTCGGGCGTAGGCGCGCCTTTGCGCGTCTTGACGCGCATAGAGGCGGCGGCGTTGGTCAGCAAGCCGTAATCGGCGTTGTTGATCAGCTCGCTCTCTTGGCGCTCCTTCACACTCTCGATAGTGAGTCGCAGCTGTTCGCGGATCTGATCGTGAGGATGGCTGTAGAGGTCGGAGATGCGGGTGTGCACGTCAACGATGGTGGAGATGACGCTGAGGGTATGCTCTCGCGGCGTCTCTTCGTAATCGACGAAGGTCTTGGGGAGATCGCGCTCGTCCTGGGCTCCGCAGACGACCTCGACCTCGGAGTTGCTCTTCACGCGGTTGACGCGGTAGGTGCCGGACTCTACTGGGGTCCAGGGGAGCAGGTTCACGAGCCAGCGCGGGGTGATGGAAGCGAGCTGCGGCGGTGTTTTTGTGGTGTTGGCTAGCTGGCGCGCTGCGGCGTCGCCGAGACTGTGACGTACTTCTGTGCTCTTGGTGGTCACGAGATTGCTCCTTCAGCTTTGAGGCAGAAAGCCAAGTATATGAAGATGACGGGGAAGGCTGCAAGGAGCGACGACCCGGCGAGAGGTTAATTGGTTGAAATGCAGGCGGTAGTCAACCTGCGGAGGGGACCTCGACCTCGCGTTTCTCTTTACGAGCCTGGTTTCCCTGAATCACGCCGAGCGCGGAGCCCAGGCCTACGTGGACGTTCGCGATTGGCTCGGTGCCTGTGCGCACGCAGTAGACGAAGGCGCGGGTCGCGGCGGTTGTCGGATCCTCGGCGGTAGCGATTTCGACAGGCTTGCCGGGGCCGCGATAAGGCATCTCACCCGAGGGGCGGTAGGAGGCGCCGGTCGTGGTGCCGCTCTCCTCGCCCTTGGCATTAAGGTTGGGACGAGTGATCTGTCGCGGCTCATAGAAGAAGGTTGCGTCTTCCAGGGTGAGATTAAGCGAACCTTTGTTTCCATACAGCCAGAGCTGATCGCCCATCTTGGCATTGTTAGTCATTGAGGTGAAGATGAAACGGCGGCCGCCCGGGTAGCTGAGCACGACCTGGACGTTGTCGTCGGTTTCCCGGCCGTCGTGCCAGCGGACGATGGAGCCGGAGGCAAGGGCGGTGGTAGGCGTCGAGCCGAAGGTCCAGTTGGCAATGTCCATGTGGTGAGAGCCGAGCTCCGCGATCAGGCCGAGCGACCACTCGTGATAGAGCCGCCAATTGATCAGGCGTTCGAGCGAAGGGTTCGGGGCAGGGCGACGCCAGTCGTTGTTGCGGTTCCAGTAGCCGTGGATGTGAGTGACGTCACCAATCTCGCCGTGTTGTACACGTGCGAGCGCAGCGCGGATCCAGGGTGAATAGCGATATTGATGGCCGACCTGAAAGATGCGGCCATTCTGCGCGGTGGCGGCGACGATCTGGCGGGCTTCGTCGAGGGTATATGCCAGGGTCTTTTCACCATAGACATGATGACCGCTGGCGAGCGCAGGCAGCACATGCTGGGCATGCAGGCCGAGAGGCGTTGCGACGATGACGGCGTCCAGGTCTTTGCGATCGAGGAGGGTGCGGAAGTCGTTATGAGCGGTGACCTGGTAGCCGCAGACATGGTTGAGCTGATCGAAGCGAGGCGGGTAGACGTCAGCGGCGGCGACGATCTTTACACCAGGGACGCGAAGGAAGCTGCGCACCAGTTCCTGGCCACGACTGCCCGGCCCGATAATGCCGAGCCGCAGGGGCGAGCTGTCCGTTGTAGGAGCAATTTGCCGGGCGGCGTTGGATTCAGCTTTAGAGGTGGCCTGGGCTTCAGCAGACTCTCGCGGAAACAAGCCGGACGCAGCGACAGCGGCGACGGAGAGTCCACGGACAAAATCACGGCGGTCAATCATGGATACGATTCCTTTTGCGAGTGAGACGAAAGTGGGTCACAGGGAGTTCCTGGCCAGTTTATGGCGAAGCAGTCGCGTCCGGAAGAACGCTGGCTGAAGATGAGAGCCTTGCTGTCGGGGCGCGAAGTGAGCAGACGCTTTGATGCTTCGGGGCTGAGCACGAAGACCACGGTCGACAGGGCATCGCTATCGGTTGCGCTGGGGTCGATGACGGTGGTCTGGAGCATGCCCTCGACTGGCCGCATCGTGCGGGGATCGAAGATATGGCAGTAGCGGTGACCGTCCTTCATGAAGAATTTCTCGGTGCAGCCTCCTGTAGAGAGCGACGAGTCCTTTAGCAGGATGGTGCTGGCGATCGCGCCGGCCTCTCGTGAATCCAGGTGCCGTGGATCTGGAACGTTCACGGGCCATCCCGCGCTTCCGGGGGGCGCGCCGATGGCGTACAGAGTACTTCCGCCGGCGGAGATGAGGGCCGAAGTAACGCCCTGTTCACGCAGCAGGGCGGCGACGCGATCCACAGCGAAGCCTTTGCCAATGCTGCCGGGGTCGAGATCCATGGGCTGCGCAGGGGTGAAGGCGACCGTTCGGGTTTCTGCGTTCAGGAGGACATGCCGCCATCCAATTTTTTCGCGGAGAGCCGCGAGCTCGGTGTCGGAGGGGACGCGGCCCTGGTGGAAGAAGAATCCCCAGGCGCGGAGAAGCGGGCCGACAGTAATGTCGAATGCACCGTCGGACTGGCGGCTCCAGTAAAGGGAGCGTTCGAGGAACTGAAAGGTTTCGGGGTCGGTGGTGACGGGGCTGTTGGCGGCCTCGCGGCTGATGCGCATGAGCTCGCTCGAGGGGCGGTAGTTGCTCAGGAGATCTTCGATGCGATCGATCTCGTCGAAGCCGAGGTTCATGGCCTGTTCGGCGGAGGCCTGGTTGTTGGCATAGAGATCGATAGTGAACACGGTGCCCATGGCCGGGTGAGTTTCGTGGAAGCGCTGCTGCGGTGCTTGCGCCCGCGCAGCAGGAGCAGAGACGGCTATCAGCACCGTGGTCGCAACGAGTCGGCGGACGATGACAGGGAGCAGGTCAGCCACAGTTCTATTGGGAATCCACAACGGATGCATTTCAGTGGAAATTGTTGGCTCCTCTTAGCGCTCCTATTAACGTTCCTGGATGATGGCCAGATCCCAGGGCGCCAGGGTGACCTGATCGGACGAGGCAATGGCCTTTCCAGTGAGCAGGTCGGAGCCCGCGGCGTGCGAATATGCAAAGGTTTGAGGAGCGCTCGAATAGTTGAGGTAGTAGTGGATGTTCTTTCCTGATGGATTCACACCGTCCTTCTCGCGTACGGCAGGGGGCAGTTGCTGGGCTGTGCTGGTGAGTCCTGCCTGGCGGAGCACGTCGAGGACTATGGTCTTTTGCAGGGTGTCGGAGAGGACTGTTCCCTCATAGGTGAGCGTGCCAGAGCCGTACTGGTTCTGAGTGATCGCGGGCCATTGGCCGAAAAAGGGATGGTCGTAGGTGGCGAGCGGCTGGGCGTGTTCGGGCATAAGGAATTCGGCCCAATACATGACTTTGTTCTCATCCCCGGCGTGGAAGGGATCGCCCTTGAGAGGCAGTGGCTTTTCAAGATTGGAAAATTCCTGGTAGCTGAAGCCGGCTGCTTCGCGCAAAGGTCCTGGAGCGCGCACTGGGCGAACGGCGTTGTACTCGTTGGTGAATCCGCTCTTGAAGGTCATGAGTACGTGGCCGCCCTGCTTGACGTAGTCAGAGATTTTCTGGAGCAGAGCGTCGTCGGCGACGTAGAGCACGGGGACGATGAGCACTTTGTAGCGTGAGAAGTCCGGATCTTCAGGGAAGACAAAGTCGACGCCCACATTGGCGTTGTAGAGCGCGTGGTGGAACTGACGCACGAGGCCGACATAGTCCGCCGTAGTCGTGTCGGAGTGCCACGCCACGGCTGCCTGATGCGCGAAGGGCATGAAGTTCAGGCCATTCCACGAGTCCAGGCTGTACAGAATCGCCACCTGGTTGTTGATCTTCATGTTCACCAGCTGCGGGCCGATCTTCTGAAGCTCATGCGCCGTGCGTGAGACCTCGGCGAAGGCGCGGTTGGGCTCGAAATCGTGGCCGAGCACGCCTTTCCAGTAGACCTCCTGTCCGGAAGGGATCGAAGACCAATGCCAGTACTCGACCATGTTGGCTCCGCTGGAGACGTGGGTGTAGACGTCGAGCCGGATCTGGCCGTCGTACGGCGGATACTGGAATGCGGAATCCCACCCGATGGTCTGGGCATTGGTTTCGGTCACGAGGTAGTTCCGGTGCTGGAGTGAGCGGATGTAATCGCCGACGAGCGCCTGCGCCGCTCCGTCCATGTGGTCTTGCGTGCCGTGGTAGGGATTGGCTCCGGCGACGTCGAGGTGTTTGGCGATCGCGAATTCGTTGACGTCGGTATGCATGGCTCCGGCGAAGTCCTGCATGACGAACTGATCGGGCCGACGATATTCGCGTACCAGGGCGGCCTGCCAGGCGAGGAAGTCGGTGACGCGCATCTGCTGCCAGCGCGACCACTCGAGCTTGTAGCCGGTGCTGATGGTGCCGTCGCGGGTGGGCATGTTCTCCCAGCCGTTGACGTCCTGACCCCAGTAGTTGAGTCCCCAGGCTTTGTTCAAAGCGTCCGTGGTGCCGAACTTTTTCTTCAGGTGATCTACGAAGCCAGTAAAGACTTCATGGTTGGAGGCGTCGTAGGAGTGGGTTTCGTTATCGATCTGCCAACCGATGACGGTGGGGTTGTTGCGATAGTGCTCGACCATGTTGCGGATGAGCCGTTGCGCGTAATAGCGGTAGACGGGGCTGTCGAGGTCCATGTTCTGGCGCATGCCATAGAAGGTCTGCGCGCCACCTAAGGGGCGAGCGAGGACCTCGGGATGCTCGTGGTACATCCAGGTAGGGATGGAGTAGGTGGGCGTGCCCATGATGACCTTGATCCCGACTTTACCCATAGCGTCGACGACGCGATCCATCCAAGCGTATTCGAAGTGGCCGTCCTCGGGCTCCCAAAGGCTCCACGTAGATTCCCCCATGCGCACGACGGTGAGGCCAGCCTGCTGCATGAGGGCAACGTCTTTGTCGAGGCGTTCGTAAGGGTTGTACTCGTTGTAATAGGCGGCTCCGTAGAGAATGGTGGAGAACTGGGGTGCGTGTGTGGCCGGCTGGGGTTGAGATTGCGCGAAGGCGGAAAGTGGAAGGCTGCAGGCAACACACACTGCACAAAGCTCGTAGAAGAATTGCTTCACCGTAGAATCCTTATGGTTTCTCTTGCAGGAGAGCAGTACGACCATTCTGCCGGAGGGTTTGGGGCGCTGTCACGCCGCACTGAGAATCGAACCTCAGAAGTTAATGATATGGGTGATGGAAAGGCCAGCCAGCGCAAGGCTCACGAGGAGAATTACCGCAGATGAGAGAAACCAGCGGAGGGTGATACCGTACTCAGTTTCGTCGTCGTCCTTGATTTGCAGCGATCTCCACAGTGCGACGAATTGTAGGAGGATTGACAGAGCCATGAGGATCGCGGCGGTGACCGAGGAAATGGTCCACTCGCCGGGCAGCTCGAAGTCAAAGTAGCGGAAGAAAAGAAGCGAGAAGCCGAGCAGCACGGTGATAGCGGTGATGATGCCCTGGCGGTATCCAACGGGAATCGGGACACGCTGGCGAGGGGGTGTGGTCGGGTTGTCTTCGGCCATGATTCTCCCGTGTGCTGTTCGGCTCTCATGGTCCGGTTTGAGGCCGGACAGCACGATGTTTCTGTCGTCTATAGAAGTAGACGGTCTAGATTTGTGACACCGATCCCCGCGAACGAAGGAGCGAAATGAAGAATACAACCAATGTCCTGCTGCTGGTAATTGCGATAGCGCTGCTGGCGATCGCGGTCGAACCTTTTGTCACCCCGCGGTCCGCGCAGGCGCAAGTTATGGCGGATTATCCGCTGTATTTTGAGCCGGGCGTATATATGCTGCGCGCGCCGGACGGAACCAGCCAGATCTACGGCAAGGTGGCAGTGGACCTGCGGACGGGGAAGATCTGGGGCTTTCCGACCTATGGACAGCAGCCGTATCCGGTGGATGTGGCCAGCACCAAGCCGCCGACCTCACGCCCCATCGTGCTGGGCAGGTTTGCGCTCGAAGATATGGACAAGTAGCGAGCGCTCAGCTGACTGGCGTTAGGCCGAGAGCCTTCAGATAGCCGGCGTTCTGCCCACAGTTTTCGAACCTGATGTTCTCGAGCAGATCGTCAAAGGCAGCGTGGATGTGGTCCATCGGAGGACGGCGGGCAATCTGCTTTTCGGCGTCGCCGGTTCCGGCGCGGGTCTGGGCGAAAGCGACGATCTCGTCCCAGTAGCGAGGACGCTTGAAGGTGACAGGAGCGGATGTGGCTTCCATTTTCTTGTACGGCCAGAAGGCCCATCCGACCTGATTTTTTTCGAGCAGCTGCTTGAATTGGCTCACCCAGGCATCGGTGTTCTCTCCCGATTCGCCCAGCCAGATAGGCACGTGGTAGCGCTCCCGAAAGTCGAGATAGGGCTGAATGGCGGCCTGCTCGGGAGCCATCCAGTATTTGTGGAAGGTGTACATCACGTTCGAGTCAAAGGGCGGCCCGAAGACATTGAAGTTGGTATCCCACTGGGCTCCGCCGAGGATGACGACGTGGTGGGGATCGACCTCACGGATGCCGGCGACGATGCGGCGGTAAAGAGGCTCGAGCCGGGCGTTATAGATTTGAAGCTGCGGGAAATGCGGGATCGGCTCGTTGAGAAGATCGTAACCGAGAACGGTTTTCGAATCACGGTAATGGCTGGCGATGCGTTTCCAGATGTCGATGGTTTGCTGCTGGCATTCTGGGCTTTCGAAGAGCCAGGGATATCCCCAGCTGTTGTCGATGTTCGTGCCGGTCTGGCCGCAGGGGGCGGCGTGCATGTCGATCACAATATACAGGCCGGCCTCCTGCGCCCAGCCGATGGCGCGATCGAGCAGCGTGAAGCCCTCATCGTTGCTGGGAGTGAAGAAGCGGTAGTCGATGGGGATGCGGAGAGAGTTGAATCCCACGCTGTGGAGGAACTGAATGTCGGCGCGAGTGATGGAATGCTCGCGGTAGTCATGCCAGAACTGTGTGGCCGCGACCGGACCGATCAGTTCACTTACCAGAGCATCAATCTCACGTCCCGACTGCGGTCCCTTCTCTAAGCGGAACATATAACCTTCGGGGACCATCCAGTTGCCGAGGCTGGTGCCGCGGAGGTTCAGCGTGTGGCCTTGGCCATCGACGAGCAATGGTCCACTGGTGCGAACGAAGCCGCGGTCTGCTCCATGGGCAGGAATGGTAAGAGCCAGAGTGACGATCCACAGGAACGGTTGGAGTAGACGAGCTATCGGGATTTGGGGAGTCACTGCTGTACCTCGAAGGTACTTTACACGACGAACCAAGACGGACCTAAGATCGCGTTATGGAAGCCCTTGCGGCGGCGGCGCTCGTTCTCCATCTGGTCTGGATCATCTGGGCGATTCTGGGAGCGCTGTGGACGCGTGGGCGTCCCTGGTTGACGACATTCCATGTGCTGTCGCTGATCTGGGGAATCATCGTTGAGGTTGGCCCATGGCCGTGTCCGCTGACGCTGGCCGAACAATGGCTCGCGGCCAGAGCTGGAATGTATACCCCAATACAGACATGGACAGGCGGCTTTCTGATGCATTATCTGAGCGCGACAATCTACCCGGATCTTCCGGCGTGGTTGGTCACGGGTTTCGGCGTGACGGTCTGCGTCTTTAACCTTGGCATTTATGCGCGACGGTTCTGGAAGTGGCGGCGGGCAAAAAATTAAGCACCGCGAAGATAGCTGAACTCCAAATCGACTCTGCAACCTGTCCAAACGTTGTTTCTTGCAAAGCGGCACATGCTGAGTGACAATCGTGCTGCCACGCCTATCAAAAAATCTCTTCTGCCTGAAAGCGTTATGCGAATCGGCTCAAATTGCACCACACCCCACGGAGTCCAAGCCCTGAAGGAGCAGCGATGAGAAGAACGCCAGTGGCTGTTTTGCGGCATTTATGGGGTCTGGAGAAACAGTCAACGGACCCCGACGAGGAATATCAGTACCACCTGATCAAGAGCAATGTAGACGTTGGCGATAGCAAAGACGGCAAAAAGGTCGACGTCATTCTCCGCCTCCTGGAGACGCACAAGTCTCATACCATGACATGGCATGTGCAAGCGTACGTTGCTGCCACGGCCTCGATTGGATTGATGGTCTATATCTTCAACAGTTACGCGAACCTGAAGTCGCATTCGGATCATTTGACCCGCGTCATCTATGGGGCGGGCATCATTCTCTTTGCGATTCTGTCGCGGTTATACCTGAGAGTTGCCGAACGGAACTACAGAGGAAACGAAAAATATGTAATCAGGTGCGAGTACGCGTTGAAGCTGAAAGATAACGGCGTATTTTTCGTTGCGGATCCTGTAGCTGACCCTGCGCCAAAGACGGAGTTTTACCGCAGGATCACGCCCGACAAAGGCATGCGTCCGGACGACATCATTCTTCTCACCTGGTCGCATTTGATCGTCACGATCATGTTGCTGGTGGCAATTTTCTCACTGAAGTAACACATATGCAGTTCATTCGCTGCTAGGTTCAAAGACCACGAAAGACCTCGCCGCGACAGTAATTGCGATTCGTCCGTCCGATTGCAGGCGTTCCGGAGCAATGTTTCCCGGTCCGTGCCACTCTGCATCGGCAGAATCCAGTTGCTTCTGCCAAAAGCCTGCCGGGCACTCTACTGCGACCGAGCAAGGCACATCGGAAAAGTTGAAAACGGTCAGCAATTCACTGGAATCGCTCGAATAGCGCAGCGCCAGAGATTTCTCAGCCTCAAGGCTGACCGCCTGCACACGCAAATCGTCGAATGGAAGATGCAGGCGTCGGAACTGCAGCAGGCGCTGGTAAAACGAGCGCAGAGTTCGATGCGGTTCCTTGCTGTTCAGGCTGTGGTCCAGCTTTGAATCGAGGAAGGTCGACTCGGCCTGCGGATCGGCAATCTCCCGGGTTCCCATGAACATTCGATACTCTTCCTGCCGCCCGCGCCGCACCGCTTCTATCAGTTGTTGATCCCCATGGTCGCTGAAGAAGAGAAATGGACTGGTCTCGCCATACTCCTCACCCATAAACATCATGGGAACGAAGGGTGAAAGCAAAGTAGCTCCGGCGGCCAATTTGAGTCCATCAAAGCTCACCAGCCGGCTGAGTCTTTCACCCTCCGCGCGATTGCCCACCTGGTCGTGATTCTGGATGCAAACGATGAACCTGTGTGGCGCGAAACCC
>Ga0206966_1145_pt1 | contig 19259 bp, 10 predicted proteins | sample Alteio_BWOrgHeat_23_FD_152970 | JGI IMG/M metagenome (GOLD analysis project Ga0206966, IMG submission 152970) | Enriched cells from forest soil in Barre Woods Harvard Forest LTER site, Petersham, Massachusetts, United States -... | ecosystem: Environmental > Terrestrial > Soil > Temperate forest >...
GTGTGATCGCTTTTTTGCGGAATCGCCAGAAGAAACCCGGTACCATCTGCACGTTCAACGCCGTGCCCATCGCGGGCATAGATAAACACCACGTTCCGTCGAATGATATCGAGATTCTTCGCGAGCGGACTCTCCGCCACAGCTTCTGCTTTTTCTGCATCCCCTGGTTCAACATCAAGTGTAGGAGTTCAGCGTTCACCCGTTTCACCGCGTAAGCGTAAACTCCCCGGTCGAAGTGAACTCTTCTTCACCAATCTTGACGATCATTTTTGCGATGTTCGTGCCCAGGTATTTGGCGTCGGTTGGTTCCCAGTACAGTTCGACGATGAAGACATTGCAACGACCGAGGTATGCATCCCGCACCGGGAAGGACTGGACAACCTGTCCGCCGTTGATGATCTGCAAAGTTCCCGAGACTTTTGGCTGGCTATTCTTGGACCGGTACGACACGTAGAATTGCACCGTGTCGCTGAGGGAGGCCGTGGTAGCCATCGCCGGGCCGCTCGGCGTCTTCTTGAGCATCTGCACCTGCGATATTCCCGTTGTGGTTTGCCCGGTCGAGGTGATATCGAAATTCCAACTGCAGGTAGTGAGAGTAGTGATCTTCACTTGGTAGAGGCCCGCAGGCAGCGTGACGGTCGGCTTGATAGCGTATTGCACCCCTGTGGTAATTGCCGCACCGGGACCGAGGGTCATCGAGTCGGGGTTGGGCGAGACGCGCTCGAACACGCCGCCAAAGACGCAGGGCTGGGCGTTCGTGTTGAAGGCTGATGTCGGAAGTCTGGCATTCACGTAGATCGTGTATTGGCCTCCAACGAGATAAAATGAGGCGCTGAAGCCATGGAAGCCCTGGTAGAAGTAGCCCTCGCCCGCGTGCGCGGGCATTGCCGCAAGTGCCATCAGCATCGTGATCACGGCGATGGCAATCCTGACACGTGTGTGCTGCATGATCATTGCTCCTCGTATGAAACCAGCGGAATGGAAAAGCGTGAAACGCGCTCTCGTTGCATTTGCTGCCGCAGCTCTTCTATACGCTGTTACGCTTTCTTTGGTCCGCCTTTCTGTCGAATTGCTGTTCCAACGTCGTCGCATGTTTGCGCAGGACTTCGAACACAAACATGCCGGATCCAATGCTTGCGAAGATTACGCCAAGACCGCAAAGGATCGGCGGCAAACGCCATAGTTGCCAGAAGCTGTCGATCGTCGCTTTCGTCGGTTCCTGGGGTTATATAGCAGGAAAACAGCCTCGCCAACCTGAAAGGACGGTGGGCTGGTACGGCACCCATTGTGGCAGCTTGATTGGAGCATTGGAGGTAATAGGTTTGAGCCGCTTGAGATATTCGTTAGCGCCCATAGTTCGATCCTCCCCGACATCTGGCGTGGCGCCCACTCTTTCGCCTGTAATTTACAAATCGAGCGGCCCCAAGAAAGAAGCCCGCGCCCTGTTCGCTAAATGTTCCCTTGTTCAGATTTTCTGACATTAGTGCTCCTTTCCGAGTCTGCATTGCTGAGTAACAAGCAGAACGCTCGATTCATACGCTGAAGCTCTCACCCGAAATTTACATTCGACCTCGAGACGGCGCCGTTTCCGCCTACCTCGCATGTTCGCTCGAGGGCTGGCAGCTATCCGGAGTACGAGCGGATTGCTGTCATTAACTAACGCGCGAAAACCAGCAAGAAAGCGTCATCGGCGAGGGGATTTTTTCTTGAAGGTTTTTTCCGAAGGGTTTTAGGAACTTGTTGAAAAACGATTCCAGCCTCCCAAAACAGCCAATCACCAGAAACTAACGTGGCTCAGAAACTGCCTACAACACGTCGATCAGCCTCCGGTATACATTTCCGGTCACCATTTCGGAGCCCGAATCAACTGCTGCAAAGTGTTTTTCAACAAGTTCCTAGACCTTCTGCGAGTTTCATTCGCCCTGCCTGAAATGGGACAGAGTCTCCGCGCTGAACGAAGTGCATAAGGGATGAGAACGTTCCTCGTTCTCGCGTGCATGCTGTAAGTTTCCACCAATAATGTTCATGGGATTTGGAAGCATAGGAGCCTCCGACCGGGCGGTTGGTATATATACCGATACTGTATTGGCTGCCGATAATGTAGAAGGATGCGCGCAGCCATGCGCAGCGTAAACGAACGATTCTCCCGCACGCGTGGGCGAGGCACCAACTAAGGAGACTTGCCCTGCCACCAGCACTGCTGACCGAAACCTGAAGTTGTCATGAGGTTTTTTCCTCCTTCTTCCGAGGTGTTCTTACACCTGATTAACGCCAGAACGGGCGATAAATGTGGCAGCCTGACCAGTTTCCCTGCAAATTCTCGCGTTCTCGATAGGCGTCAATTTGGTGAACTCGCTAAACCATTCCGGAGGGTGTATCTACATGCAAGGTGAAATTCGTTTGAAGAGTCTGTGGCCTGTCCTGCTTCTTTTTCTTGCCGTCAGTGGGATTTTGATTTGCGCTGGCATTTACACCGCTGTTAAAACCTGGAGTTTCGAGACTCATGCAAGCCGGGCGGCAGGCACAGTAATCGAGAACGTACCCTCAATGAACACGAGCGAGAATGTGGTCAACTACTATCCGAAGATCGAGTTCGAAACTACTAGAGGAGGATCCATCATCATTATTTCCAACTCAGGAGCCAATCCTCCTGCATTTGAGGTTGGTCAGACAATCCCTCTCCTGTATGACCGGCAAAAGCCGACTCACGCCGAAATCGACAGCTTTCGACATTTATGGTTTTTGACCATGGTGCTCTCCATCATTGGAGCTGTGTTCGCAATCATTGGTGGCGGCATGCTGATTTACGAAATGCGTCGAAGACAAGCAGCGACGGGAGTCGCAGGGTTAAGAACTCGGAATGAAGCGTAGATCATTCCTTTAACAGCCGAAACGTTGTTTGTGTTTTCTGCGGACCAGCTGTAAATTCTCAACTGCTGGCAAGTCTTTTACGCTACCGCCGTTAGCTGCTTCGACGGTGATTCCGCATTCCAAAAGAGAGGGCTTCAGGCTTAACGCCATGTCTTCCGCCGCCAAAAAAGCCCTCGAAATCCTGGACGCTGCGCTGGAGCTCCCGCCCGATCGTCGGTCCGCGTACGTGGATCGAGTATGTCCCGACGTTTCACTTCGCCAGTACGTCGATTCATTACTGAGTTCCTACGACGAGGCTCAGGATTTTCTTAGCGAGCCCGCCCTCATTACCCATGCGAACATGTTGGATCCTGAATCGACTGACGCTTGGCTCGGGCGACAGATCGGCCCCTATCGCTTACTCGAAGAAATCGGTGAAGGCGGAATGGGTCTCGTCTATCGTGCAGTGCGCGCCGACGAACAGTACCGCAAAGAGGTCGCGATCAAACTGCTGAGAAGCAGCCTGGATAACGCTTCCACTCTGATTCGCTTTAAGGCGGAGCGCCAGATCCTCGCTAGGCTCGAGCATCCGAACATTGCGCGGCTGCTCGATGGGGGAGCCACGGCCGATGGCTTGCCCTACTTTGTAATGGAGCTCGTAGACGGTTTGCCGATCGATGATTATTGCGACTCCCACAACTCGACGACGCTGGAACGGCTGAAGCTGTTTCGCGAAGTATGCTCCGCGGTCCAGTATGCGCACGATCACTCGGTAGTTCATCGCGACTTGAAACCCAGCAACGTCCTCGTTACCAAGGACGGCGTACCTAAGCTGCTTGACTTTGGCATCGCAAAAATACTCGACCCAGAATCCTTTCCCGGCACAGCCATTGAGCGAACCGGGACAATGATGCGCGTGCTTACGCCCGAATACGCCAGCCCGGAGCAAATGCGAGGCGAAGCGACTGGGCCGGCCAGCGATGTTTATTCCCTGGGAGTGATGCTGTACATCATTGTGACGGGGCACCGTCCGTACGATCTAAACAACCGTGCTTCGCACGAAATAGAGAAAAGGATTTGTGAAATTGTCCCGCCGAAACCTAGCGATGTCATTAGCCGCACCGAAGAGATCTTCAAACCGGGAGGTACGACGGAGACTCTGACACCGGAGAAGGCGAGCAGTCTTCGAGACAATAGCGTTGAGACCCTACGGCGACGATTGACGGGAGACCTCGACAACATCGTGTTGAAAGCGCTGCGTAAGGAACCGCTGAGACGCTATGCTTCTCCGAACGAGTTCTCTGAAGATATTCGACGGCACATGGAAAATCTGCCAGTGCATGCGCGCAAGGAAACGGTTTTCTATCAGCTAGAAAAGTTTGTTCTTCGGAATGCGGCGATGGTCGGTGCATCATTTCTTTTATTGTTAACGGTGGGAGTGGGACTTGGATCTTTCGTATGGCTGAAACATGGCGGAAGGCAGTCTGCCGCGGCCAAAGTAGGCCATGTAAACATTCGACCTTCGATCGCGGTCTTGGGATTCAAGAATCTCTCCGGGCGGGAACAATCCGCATGGTTATCGACAGCCGTTTCCGAAATGCTTACTACAGAACTGGCTGCGGGAGAAAAGCTTCGCACTGTTCCGGGAGAGAACATTGCACGAATGAAAACTGATCTCGCACTAGCTGATTCTGAGAGCTACTCGCCAGACACTTTGCGGCGCATTCGAACAAATATTGGCGCCGACTATGTGATCGTCGGTTCCTATCTCGAAGAAGAAGCTGACTCGACGGCGCGTGTGCGTCTGGATGTACGCCTGCAGGACGCGAATGCCGGAGAGATCATGACGTCCGCGTCGGAAGTTGGTGTGGAGTCCGATCTCAGCGACATCGTCGCGCGCACCGCCAAAAGCCTGCGCACGAAACTCGGTGTCGGGGAAGCCGCGACGGCAGAAGCCAACGCAGTGCAAGCGGCACTTCCAACGGATACCTCCGCGGCGCGCTTCTATGCGGAAGGTCTGACCAAGTTGCGCAATTTTGACGCTCAAGGAGCCCGGCACTCGCTAGAGCAGGCCGTGACCGCCGATCCACAGTTTGCTCTAGCTCACTCTGCGCTAGCCACTGCTTGGTCACAATTGGGCTATGACACGAAAGCAGCCAGTGAGGCGAAGCGTGCCTTCGATCTCTCAGCGAGCCTTTCACGCGAAGACCGTTTGGCCGTTGAAGCAGGCTTTCGGGAAATGAATCGCGAGTGGGCCAAAGCCGCTGACATTTATAAGACGCTCTACAGCTTCTTCCCCGACAGTCTTGACTATGGCCTCCGTCTGGCACGGGTGCAGGCTCTCGGAGGGAACGGAAAAGACGCATTCTCGACTGTGGAAACGCTCCGCAAGCTTCCTGCTCCGACAGGCGACGATCCTCGGATTGACCTCGCGGAAGCACAGGCAGCCAAGTCGGTTACCGATTACCGAAGGATGCAAGCTGCGGCTATCAGAGCGAGCTACAAAGGCCAAAAGCTAGGGGCCAGAATGGTAATTGCTCGCGCTGGACTAGCTGAGGCCCTTGCATTGCGAAATATCGGCAATCCGAACGAATCTATTGCCAAGGCTCGAGACGCGGAATCGACTTTTTTACAGTACGGAGATCGCGAAGGTGCCGCATCAGCACTCAACAACATTGGCAACGTACTCTCGGATCAGGGTGATTCGGCGGGAGGAGAGAAGGCTTATCAGGAAGCATTGGTTATCTATCAGGAGATCGGCAATCGGGCAGGTTGGGCAGGAACTCTGGGCAACATCGCAATTCTAAAGTCGGATGCGGGAGACATTAGCGGCGCAGAGCGGCTTTACGCACAGGTTCTGCGTGCCGATGAGGAGATTGGCGATCAGCAAAGTGTCGCCGAAACGCTTCTCAACATGGCGAATAATCTCAACACTCAGGGTAATTCTGATGGCGCGCTAAAGTTGTACCGCAGGTCGCTCAAGATCGCGCAGGAAACCAATTACCATCGCAACGCTGCGTCTGCCCTTAACAACATGGGTGTGATTCTAACCGCACAAGGCGAGATCAAGGAAGCAGTGAAGGCATTTGAAGAAACACTGCGCCTGCACCGCACGTACGACCAGGAAAGCTCCTTGTTGTACCCGCTCGAGGGCCTTGGAGACGTACTTCAGGTCAGTGGTGACTTGTCCGGTGCGAAGAACAAGCTACAAGAAGCTTTGGACGTTATGCGAAAGACGGGACAACACGACTCAGAATCGTGGATTTTAGCGGATCTCGGAGATGTTTTTTTCGCGGAGGGCGACTTTGCAACGGCGAAAAGCAATTACGAAAAGGCTCTGGAACTCGACAAGGCCGCTAACCTCAAGGACCACTTAAACGGCGTGCGCGTACAGCTAGCGGAGTTGGAGATGGAGCAAGGACAGTTGGCCGAAGCGGAAGCATTAACAGCGGACGCGCTGAAGGAGTTTGAAGCAGAGAAGTCGCGAGATGGCCAAGTCGCGGCGTATAGCGTTCGTATGCTGGTTCTATCGGAACAACAAAGGCCAGTTGATGCGCAGCGGGAGGCTGAAAAAGCCGCGAAGCTCGGTCAAGGCATGCAGAACCGATACGTCCAAACAAAGCTAGCCATCGCCGGAGCCAGGGTTGAAGCTGCTTCAGGAAGGTACACCGAAGCTACGAGAATTCTGGATACTACCCTCGCTCAAACAGAGAAATACGGTTTTCTGCTCCGCCAATATCAGGCCCGCCTTGCTCTCGGTGAAATCGAAATGAAGACGGGACAAGTGAAAGCTGGGCGGGAACGGCTTCAAAGTCTCGAAACAGAGGCGACATCGAAGGGATTTGGTCTTATTGCTCGAAAAGCAGCCTCTGCGTTGGAATTGCCTGCATCGTAAAAAGATTGTTTCACCCAGCTAATAGCCATGCGATTCCAACCAACTATTCAAGTTTTCCGCCCTTCAACGCATGGAAGAGCCAAGCCCGTGCGCCTGCCCATTGCCGCTGCACGGTCGCACAGGAAACACCTAGTACTTCCGCCGCCTCTTCATTTGAGAGGCCACCAAAGAATTTCATTTCCACGATACGGCTGCGCACCGGGTCGATCTTCTCTAATTCAGAGAGCGCGTCGTCGAGTGCGATCAAGTCGACGCCACGCGGACTGGTGCCCATCACCGACTCGTCGAGCTCAATGGCAATCTGGCCGCCACCTCTTTTCGCGGCGATCTTGCCTTTAGCGTGATCCATCAGAATTCGCCGCATGGTTTGTGCAGCGATTCCCATAAAGTGCGCGCGGCTCTGCCAGCTTACCTTCTGGTCGATCAGCCTCATATATGCCTCGTGCACAAGCGCCGTGCTTTGGAGCGTGTGCCCTAGACGCTCCCTGCGAAGATAGGAGGACGCGAGCCGGCGCATTTCGGCATATACGATGGGTAAGAGCGCATCCACTGCGTCCTGCTTACCAACCGCCGCATCCAACAATAGTTTCGTGGTCGTCGGTGATTCCATATCACCCGTGTAGTTTGGCCACAGCTTCGCCGTCGAAGACGAAATCCTATAAGCCACGAAAGATGAAGTCAACGCGGTTGTTTCCCATGGTCTGCATGATTTCCATAAGCGCCTGCCCTATGGAAAGCCACCCGATCTTTCCGACTAAAGCGAACGCCGACTGTCGCGGGGTGTCGCAAGTCTTTTGGATGGCTGCGTTCCGTCTTCCACATAGCTCGCGGCCGTGGCGTGCCCGCAGAAGCAACTGTCCTTTCAGGACTGGAGCTGTTGCCTGTGAATTCGGTCCACCGGTTAATTTGATTCTAAATTGATTTAAGCAGGCAGAGAGCTCATTGAATGCGTCCGCGATTTGCACAAACGGTTAACGCGCGAGGTTTCGCATTGGTGTTGCGGGTATTGTCTTGGGCGCCTGAAGGGGGCCATGACCGCGTTACGCCAGCCCCGCAGGAAGATCTCCGGCTTCACAATTCCTCCCACGCCCTCGGGTGTAGATTTTCTGCGCTATATGCGGCGTCGAAAGCTGATGTTGGGGGTGTTTCCCGGCGAGACTTCAGGAACCCGCGTGTGTGCTCAAAATGTTAGTGCTCGTTGACAAACGCAAAATTCCGTCAACGAGATAATCGCGGAGCCCATTCATTTCATGTTTGGTGACTGGCAGTCGTCTACGCGGAAAGCCTGGACTGGCGTACTCATTAAAACGGCCCCGGGCTGATCAGATTTCGCGGCGTCTGCCTTATGCTTCCTGGATCCCCAACCTCCCGGCCCCCGGTCCACACGGTGGACTCACCTTTGTCTCGATGCAGGATCTCCCTGAGTTTTGCCGTGTAGGCCGCGGTCACAATGCCTTCGAAGGACTCCCAGATAAGGTTTGAAGTTTGGATGCCTGCCTCCAATTGGAATGGCAAGTTTTTGGGCCTCGGCAACGGGGCCATGGCCGGATCGATCAGCTATGGAAGCATGGCGGCAGCTTTTTCCCGGGGGTACGCGGCCTCCTCAACTGACACCGGGCACGAGGGATCGGGGCAGGATGGAAGCTTCGCGCTCGGCCATCGGGAAAAGGTGATCGACTTCGGCTACCGCGCGGTGCATGAAATGACCGTGAAGGCAAAGCTCATTATCGCGGCATACTACGGCCGGGCCTCAAAGTTCTCCTATTGGAACGGCTGCTCGACGGGAGGGAGGCAGGGAGTAGTGGAGGCCCAGCGCTTTCCGGGTGACTACAACGGAATCGTCGCTGGAGCGCCCGAAATCAACTTGACGCACATGCAGGCAGCAAGCGTATGGAAGGCCCAGGCGATCCGAAAAAACCCGGGCGGCCTGGTTCCCCCATACGGCCCTACGGTGAATCCCCGAACTGGAGAGCAGCTCTTTCCGGGAATGGTTCTGGGGAGCGAGTTGGGCTGGAGTTCCGACGTGGGTCGGATGTATCCTGACCCACCGGACATTACGAAGACTCTCGCGACCGCGTACCTCAGATACGCCGTGTTTCGTCGGCGTCTCGCCGCCCTGCGTGATGGCGTCCAAGGCTTCCCCGGCTTTCTTCTGCAACTGCCGCGCCTGTTTTACCAAGTCCGACAACACCGCCTCGTTGACGGTGCGGGCTTGGTATGCGTCCCAGGCCGCCACGCGCAGCGGCCACGAGTGGCGGGAAGACCAGCGTCCCAACAGTTGAATGGTTTTGTTCAACTCTCGTGCTACTTTCGACAAACTGCGCTCGTGACCCATCGAGCGGTACAACTCGAAAGCTTGGAAGGCTTTAGTGCTTTCCGCGGGCTGGCGTTGCCAGGGTTGAGGGGAAGCGGGCAATTGGCGCTGATTGAACATGACCCATTATCGATCATGAGGTTTGTACTGCATTCATCATTGAGGGCGATGCTCAAGTTGCGACAACGGCGTTTTTTCGTTACTAGCCTAATCTGCTTCTGGCTGCGTCGCCATGCCGTAAGGGAAGCTGGATGAGTGCATTTGGCTATTGATATTGTTCAACGGGACCAACAGGGTGCCCGTATACAACAGGTAAGATCTTAAAGGCTCTGCGGATAGCTCTCAAGACGGGATGAGGACTGAATCAGTGAAGGTTCCCGAATTCCGCTTTCGCTCGTTTGAGGACAGGGATATCGGGATCCGCACGGTTCCAAAGTGCAAAGAACTCCTCGTATTGCGACCGAGCCTTTGCCAATTCTCCCGACATCGCGTAAGCGCGCGCCAGGCCAAGGTGCGCCAAAACGAAAACCGGATCGCCGATCATGATCCCACGGTGGCTGAGAATCTTTTGAAACTCGTTCGCCGCCTCCGCCCCTTTGTGCGCCGCCAGGAACGCCTCGCCGCGGAAGAAGACGGGGTAGAGAGAGCCGAAGAATGCGGTTTGGCTGCTGCGCGGCGAACCCATTTCGTAGGGTACGCTGGCCTGCAGCGCGTCGATTGCCTTCAAGGGATCGCCGTGTTGCACGGCCACAGCGGCGCTGACCACCGGCAGATAGCTGAACCTGACTGAGGTGTCTTCCGGATAGCGATTCTCCATATCATTCGCGAGCTTCTCTGCGTGAGTTGAGTCGCCAGAAAGAGCCAGGGCAAGAGCCGCGCCATAATTCACCTCGCGGTTGCTGGCCAGAGCCAGGGCGGCTGTGGCAGTTCGCTTTGCCTCGATGGGATTTTCGAAGAATGCCTCCCACAGAGCTGGCCTGGTTTCGAAGACGGCCGCCTGCTCGCGTCTACCCCTTTGAAGTGCCAATGCGACGGCTTGCCGTGACAGGTTGATTGCATTCTTCAGCCGCCCTTCTGATGCTTCCGCAAAGGCCTGGCGATCCAACATCCAATCCTGTGTTTCAGGGTGGGCCTGGGCAAATTCCACCTCGCGCCGCATTCCTGCCGCATCCCCTTTCATGTGGGCGAGGTCAAAGCGGAGCGTCGCCATGCGCACCTGGTCGAGATTGCGCTCCGCTGCCATGTGGACCGCATTTTCAGCACCTTGAAGGTCATTCAGGTACATCAAGTCGTAGCCGAGCAGGTAATATCCAAGACTGGCGTCCGGGTTGAGCTCGATGACCTTTTGCGCCTCCTCGACGGCCCCTTTGTAATTCGCGAGCACGATATCGACAAAGCCGGCAAGAAAGGAATGAGCAAGAAACTCGCGCGGGTATGTCCGCGCCCACTCGTTGCAGACCTGCTGCGCCTTTTCCTGGTTTCCGGTGGCTCGTCCAAAGTAGTAGCCGGTGATGAAGAACCGCTCATTTTCGCTGGCCCGGTCGCGTAGCTCATATGCCCGTGTGACATTCTCCGTCCCCAGCTCCGATGACCCTGTAGACCCATACATCAACCCCAATGACGCATAAGCCACTGCGAAACCCGGGTCGAGTTCCACGGCGCGTTGAAAAAACGGAATGGCAGGTTCACCTCCCTGCGAGGCCGCGACCTTCCAGCCCAGGCTGTATGCCTTCAAGGCCTCAAGCGATGGCGTTGTCGCCTCGTCCAGCGGGGTGTCGTGCTTTGCAAGCGCGGTCGCCGATTCGCCGGCCCGCACGCGAAAGCCCCGCGCCATTCTGGTGACGGCGTCCAGGGCCTCTTCCTTCCGCGCAACCTGGACCTGCTCGTCATCGATGTTCTCTCCAGTGCGGCAGTTGGTTGACCGGAGGTCCAGTACGTACTCGCTGCCGAGAGGCTTGATGGAGCCTTCGAGAACAGCGGAGCTGCCGGTGCGCTCGCATATTTCCCTAGCGGTCTGCCCCGTGAGGCGAGCATCCGGCGACTGGCCCATAAGGCGCAGCGCCTGCCGGATGCCATCTTCCGAGACCATGCTGAGCGAAGGCGACTGCTCCAACTGCACTTCCATGCCCTGGCGCAGAGTGTCCTCAAATACAGGATCTCCGGTCGTATTCACGAAATCAGCCACCAGGATGGAATCCTTTTCGTCCAGGTTTGCGGGCCGGCGATTTCGAATGAGAAGGAATGCGCCGAGGGCCAACAGCACGGCCACGACTGCCGCGGAGAACAGGAAATTGCGGCCAGCTCCTGGCCTTTGCGGAATCGGCAGCGCCTTCAACGCATGGTCGGTCTCCGCTTCGTTCTCTTCAATCACAATTTGTGTGCGTGTCCGTGCTTGGGCCACTAGGGCTTCGCCTTGCTCCGTCACGGTGCGAACTGACGCCGCAAATCGATAGCCGCGGCCCGGCAACGTCACGATGTACTGGCGGTTTTCCGCGGTATCTCCAAGCGCCTTGCGCAGAAGGAAGATGTTCTGGCTCAGGTTCGATTCTTCGACAAACGAGTCCGGCCAGACTTCCTTTAAGAGATCTTCCTTCGAGACCACGTCGCGGCTCCGGCGCACCAGGACGAGCAGTGTTTCGAAGGCTTTGGGAGTGACCGGAACGGCGACATTTTCCCGGAGCAGCGTCTGCTTGTCGGGATCCATGCGGAACGGCCCGAATTCGTAGACGATCCTGGGTTCCGTAGCCATAGTTTGAGGAGCCACCAGGTCGAAGAGCCGAGAGCGCAACAGTCGCAGCGGCCGATTAGGTGTAAGCGCAATCTACCACAGTATCTAGCATCCCTTGAACCTTCTCCGGCAATCGCCCCTCAATCCCTCGGAACTCCTTGCATCTGTTACCTCAAGGCGCCTCTTGAAACTCATTGAGAAATATTGAACCGCGCATTGAAGACTTTTCGCGGCTGATTCGCGCAGGATGCGACCAATCGAAGCCGCTGCAGTAGCGCTGGGCGGATCGGAGCATACCGTTGTGGTGAAAACGACAAGGATCACGATTGAAACCGACAGTCTGTTGGTCGTGTACAGAGGCAGAACATTCGTGGCCGGGTGCCCCGTTTGTTGCGCCGATGTAGAAGCGATGACGCTGGAGGGCAATAGCCTTGGCGAAGAGATCCCTTGCACCCTCTTAAGGGACTGGCTCGCAACCGGCAAGCTCCATTTCTGGAGCCCTGACGGCGGTCCAGCTCAGATCTGCCTTCCGTCGCTCCTCCAGTGCTTCGAATCCGAGGACGCTCGCAGGCTTACAGACCCGAAACGAACTTTCCCAAAGACAGGAGAAGGAAAATGACATCCATTCAGTTCGCACCGAAGTGGCCGCGCTTCGCGTGCCTAAGTCTGGCTCTGGCCACGCTGGCAGCGCCGGTTTGCGCACTCGCACAATCCACGAACTCCCCGAAGTACACCATTGTGGACCTGGGGCCGGTGGGCCCGTCGTGGTCGCAGGGCCAGCCATTCACGGTCAGCGGCAATGGGCTGGTCAGCGGGGAGACTGTTCTCGCCGACCCCAACAACCCCACCGAATGGGTATCGCAGGCTGTCCTGTGGGAACGGACCAGCACGAAGGTCATTGGCAGCCCCGGACTCGGAGGGCCAAACAGCGTTGCGTACGGAGTGAACATCTGGGGGCAGGCGACCGGGCAAGCCGACACGCAAACCCCGGATCCGAATGGGGAAGACTTCTGCGGATCCACGGCGCTAGGTCTCACCCATAGCGGCAACACGTGCGTGCCCTTTCTTGGGCAGAACGGCGCGATGGTCGCACTCCCCAGACTGCGGAACAGCGCGGGCACGGAGGGCAGTAACGGCGTAGCGCTCGAGATCAACGATTTCGGCATGGTAGCCGGGACGGCGGAAAATGGCGAAGTGGACTCGACGTGTCCGGGTGCGTCCGTTTCGCCGCAGACCATCGAGTTCAAGCCGGTCATCTGGATGAAACCCTTCCCCTGGTCGCAGGTGCTGATCCGAGAGCTCGCGACCGTTGATGGCGATCCGGACGGCATCGCGTTCGCGATCAACCATCGCGGTCAGGCTGTGGGCGCCAGCGGAAATTGCGGACCTTTCAATGCGATTGAGCAGAACAACCTCACGCCGCTTCATGCTGTTCTGTGGCGGAACGACAACGCGATCGACTTGGGCAATCTTGGCGGAGACGGGAGGTTTGCCGGGATCTACGCTACCGGCCTGAACGATCACGGGCAAGTCGTGGGAACCTCGGACACCACCGGCGACGCAAGCTTTCATGGTTTTCTCTGGCAGCGGGGCCACATCACGGATCTCGGAACTCTGACCGGCGATTCGTACAGCTCTGCCATTGCCATCGGCAATAACGGCCTGGTGCTGGGAGTTTCCATTAGCGCGAGCTTCAACCCCCGGGCCGTGCTTTGGCGCAATGGAACCGCAACCGACCTGAATACTCTGGTTTCTCAAGACTCCGCTTTGTACCTGGAGTCCGCATGCTCCATCAACGACAAAGGCGAGATCACCGGATTTGCAGCTTTGAAGAGCAACCCCAGTGAATCTCACGCGTACCTCGCCAAGCCGGTCGCGGGCGATGGGGACGCCCATTGAGCCAACGAGATCGAAAGCTGAGGTGGTCTCTCGCCCCACTTGAGTTGGAGCAGTAACCGATATGTTGCCAATGTTTTCAGCGATTTGAATCCGTCATGAAAAAGTCAGCCGATCTACAGACACACGCCATTGGCAACCCGGTTGAGTTGTCGGATTCTACTCCTCGACTAAGACCTGCTGGTAAGGATCACCGGCAGATATCAACTCTAAGTCGCGCCTTAACCAGAATTCAGCAGATAACGCAAATAAAAGGAGATTGAGTCATGAACTTGTTACGCAAGAGTGTCATCTCGTTTGCGGGAGTCACCGCCGCGGCCCTCCTGCTCGCAGTCGCATCGCCGCGCACTGTCCACGCTCTCGGCGAACAATTGGTCAGCATTGCGAACACCGCAACCCATCCCGCCGTCGTCGAGGACGTTCCCCACTTCGCCTCCCACATCGTCACGCTCTTCGGCAGTTTCGATGGCGGTGAACACAATTATCCCTATTTTTCGCAGGTGGGTCCGGACGCGAATGAAGTAAGTGCGGACTTTTTGGTACCTGCTGGTCAGAGTCTTGTCATCACCGGCGTTGAGATTTTGCCCTATACCAACGCCCCTGCGTGGGTCGAACTCTACAACTCTAATGCCGGTACCTACTACGACTACGATTACTGGACCGTGCCGGGTACTGTTTCGACCGAGCTTCAATTTCCTTCTGGAATTGTGGTGGGGAGCGGGGCCAACCTGGCAATGATTAGCGGAGGTTCCCAAGTAACCGTTCATGGCTACCTGACCCCCAACTAGGTAGAAGGCGTGCCGGTGCCCATGACGGAAGGGTGCCGGCTGCTGGACACCGCGATGGCGCTTCGCTCGAGGCACGAGTGCAGAAGACATTGCAACCCGCGTATTCAAGCACATCGTTCATCATTTTCATCTTTGCGGGCAATTAACCAGTAGAGGTACCACCATGGACACAGTAATCACATTTGAGCCGCCGACCGTCGCCTTGCACGATGGCGTTGCAAACCAATTTCACTCACTTGGTCTCGATTTTGGGTTTCCGCCGTACAACGCATTGCCTGCGTCGAGTCAGATTCCAGGTGGACTTGATAACGATCTGCCCGTTGTGGTCGCGGCTCCAGCGGGCTATCCGGGCACCCAGGTCGCAGCTCTCATCACGCCCACTGAATTTGCCCAGGCGCAGGCCTTCGGCATCTTCACCGGCTTTCACCAGCACGTTAAGGCGACGCTGGGCAGCTTTGTGCCCGAAAGCTGCACGGTCACTCTAATTGCGTACGACCTCAATGGCGTGCAGGTCGGCTCGGCAACCGCGACCGTTGCCCGCTCAACGCCCCCTGCAATGTTGGAAGCCGCCTCGACGAATTCCACGCCGAACATTGCTTACTTTCTGATCCAGGCGGGCGAAAACACAGTTCCGCTGTGGATGGGCAACATCAGCTTTGACCCAGGCGGTTCAAGCCCGGATTTCAATTGGGTGACTACCCCCTTGGTTTATGTTGCGCAGGGCGCGTCTGCAACGGAGACCTTGTTGCTGAACCGGCTTGGAAATTCAAACGGCGACATTCAATTCGCAGCGACCGGCCTTCCGTCCCATGTGTCCGCGAGCTTCTCTCCGAATCCGGCCACCGGGACCGTATCTGCGACCAATCTAACCATTGCAGCGGGCGGCAATGCGGCCACCGTCAATAATGCAAGCTTCACTATCTCCGCTACACCGTCCAGTGCCGCGGTCGGGCCTCAACAAAGAAATGCTTCCGGGCAATTGAATGTTCTGCCCCCGATTCAGTTGAGCGTTCCGGGCCCGTCGACGTTGCAAATATTCCCTTGTACCTGGCTTACCATCGGGCCTGCATACGTTGGCTTCGGTCCTGCAACCACCGGAACTATCGCTCTCAGTATCTCGGGCCTGCCCGCCAATGCCAGCTACACCATCACTCCAGATACGATCCAGTCCTCTGAAAATCCCGTGCCCCTCGTTTACATCTCGATCCTGGCCAATGGGGGCATCAGTGCTCCGGTGCAGATCCAGGTCATGGCACAGAGCGGGGCACAAACCGTTGCGGTACCGTTGACTTTGCAACCTGTCGGTGCGTTCATCACGAGTGGCCCTGTTTTCGCGGCGACTCCTCAAGCCCTGCAGCCGGGAGACATGATCTCGATCTCTGGCCAGGGATTCTGCCCCGGCTCGACAGTGCGCTTCGGCAACGATGTTGCCGTCGTCGCCCCAATCTCCATCAGCCCAAGCGAAATCACAGCCATCGTGCCACAATACGCGACCACCGGGCAGGCGTCTGCCACGCCGTTTCCATTTGGAGTGATCCCCCCGGACGGGACCAGCGCTGACCTCATTCCGGCGCCGGAACTCTGCCTCATCGACAGCTTTCGCAATACCATCGGCTTTTCATTTATGAACGGCCCTTACGGGACGGTCACGCTGAGTCAGATCGAAGAACTCTTCCTTAGTACCGGCAGCGCCGCGAAGATCTTCGCAGCGATGGCACAGGCCTTCATAGATGCGGGTTCGGGAGACGTCTGTTTCGGAATGTGTCTTGCAACTCAAAGACTCTACCAGGACGACACGGGGGCCCTGGCTGCGGGCTTCCCACCGAATCTGCCAACCACAGCCTTCGGCCTCACGGGTCCTGACGATGCAGGAGGTCCTTCCGCCTCGCTTCAGCAATATATCCGCTCGCAACATCTGGCTCAGCTCAGCGAGGAGTATTTGAGCGCTTATCTTACCGCTGCTGTGTTGAAGTCGAACGCAACGACCTTTGAGCTCCGGCAGAACATCGCCACTTGTCTGCAGCGAACAATTCCAAACGGCTCGCAATCCATACCCTTTCCTGATTATCCACTTGTTGCGATGCGGCAGGGCCTGGGAAGCGGTCACGTAGTCGTCGCGTATGAAATCGTCGATCAAGCCGGCGGAGGCTTCGATATCCTCGTGTACGATCCCAACGATCCGTTCACTCCAATTCCATCTGTAAAGGACGGCCAGGGCGGAGAAGATTCTGATATGACCGGGCAGGCGCATCAGTTCCGTGTGGATCACTGTACGATCCACGTGACGGGCGACGATCATTGGGCCTACGCGCCTCAGAGCGATTCCGGAACCGTCGATGAGCTCACGCCCGTGTCATCAACCATCATTCCACTGCACCCCACCATGTTGGGGACCACAGCCGATCTCGTGATCGCCGGATCAACCGTCAGTCTCGCCGCGCTCGGCGCCGAGGTTGGCTCCTTGTTGGGCCCGGTTGGCGCAGTGATTGGCGGGCTTCTCGGAGCCGTGGCCGGATTCATCTCGGGACTCGGGCAGGTTCTGGGCTCCATCAGCATTTTTGATCGCAGACCGTTGCAGGTTGGAACCGCGCCAACGGACCGGCCAATAAGCAGATCCGCCTTGGTCAGGACCACCCAGTTGTCAAATAACAACGGACACACGTTGTTCGATCCGGATGGCAAAACGAACCGGAATCCGCGGACTCGGCTGCTTGCAACACCCTTTGCGCCGCCTGCTAGTGGCTCACAAAATCAGGAAGTCTTCATCGTATCGAAGTGCGACCAGTACCGCCATGCCGTCACCGGCATTGGCTCAGGCAACTACGGCATGGTCGTGCTTGCGGGCTCCTACATCGTGGAAATGTCCACTTCCACCTCCCCGGGCCAGAAGGACGAATTCACATTTGATATGGCCACCGGAGAACTCGGCTTCAGAACGGGCGCAGAAAGCGCACCTCTCACAGTAGAGGTATTGGCCCAGTTGCCGGACGGCTCGATGCGACTAGCGGTGCTGGCGACTACAGCATCATTCATTGGGAACGAGTCCATTGATTTCAATCTGGATTGCGGGACCTTGACCTTTACCCACCATGGGCCTGCGGCCACGTATTTTCTGGTGCTCGGAAGCGTTGCCGCCGACGGCCGCGTGTCGACCTTCTACAGCGGAATGGAGCGAATTGAGGATGGATACACCATCGGGTATACACCCATCGATTGGAGTTCTCTCAATGGGGTCAACGTAACAACGGATGGTCCGCTGACGACGAGAACCCTCCCTCCGAGGGTATTGCCTGGCTTCACTATTGATTGCATCCGTCGAGAATAGGCATTTCAGACTGAGGGCTGTGTTACTGTTTTCAAACTGATTTGCGACCATTCTGCAGTAGATAAGCAGAGCGATGACCCCGTCGATACCTGGCGAGTTTCACCGGAACGAAGTGGAGACTGGGTGCACCGGCAGCGGTCAGGCCACTGCTCTCATAAACTTGCTCGCATCGTATGTCACATGCTGTCTATAGCTATCTATAAAGGAACCTTACTCCGAGAGCCCTTGGTGCAGTGCGATCGGCAAACCAGCCTATGTGGCAACATGAATCGCGTGCAGCGAGAACCTCCTGTCCGCTTAAAGCCGAAAACCGGCTGGATTTAATGTGGCGGGAACAATACGGGAACAACCTGGGGAGGAAACCATCCCAGATGATCCCAAACGATCCTAAATCGGAGCTGCTCTAACATCGCCTTGACGGCGGACGAGCCGGCGTTATCGAAGTGCATCCGGGCGAAGAAAAACTGTTATTGCTCCTTTCACCATTCACCGTGAATAGGCCGTTTGTGTTCGCCGAGTATTTTCTGTCGCCACCCTTCCATCCACACTCTCATTTTGAGCGGCCTAGCGCTCGGTGCAAGTTGGGTGTTCTCGATTCAGCCGGTGCTGCCACCTGTTAGGCGACCTTTCACTCGATCTCGCAGATGGAGTGTTGGGCCAGGCCAATGACGCAGTCACCGGAACTCGGCGTCTGACGCTAAACCTCCATACATCTGGACGAAACTATGCGACTGACGGCAGTGTGGCCCGACCGCTTGGCTGTAGTGGCACATAAACATCTCCGCTCACCCAGAGTCGATGCAACAGGACGGCTAGCTTACGTGCGACTGCAATCACTGCGCGTTTCTTCCCGCGCTTGCCGCCGTGCTGAGCCAGCTTCATTCCCCATCGGCGCAGATCACTATCCACTCCCCACGGGCCGAGTACGTGATGCGCAGCCTGCACCAGGAGTGCTCGCAAATACGGATCTCCCTCTTTGCTGATGTGCATCTGCGGCTCACTCTGTCCGGAGTTGCGCCTTCCGGGTTGGAGACCCACGTAGCAGGCTGCATCCCGGCTCTTGCGAAATCGGTGTGGATCTTCCATCGTCAGCATGTACGTGAGGGCGATCCGCGTTCCCACTCCCTTGATCTGCTTCAGCCATTCGGCTTCTGGATATCTGTTCCGAACCATGGACTCGAGCAGTTGGTCGTATTCACAGATCCGCTCGCTGACGAATTCTGTTTCTCTCATCAGCGGTTCTAATGCACTCTTTAACTCCGGACTCAGATCCTGGGCTGCCTTGGGCTTCATCCCGCGCGCGTTGTCCTCGGCGCTGCGATGCTTCACTGGGCGCAGCAGCTGCGGATCGATCCTCACAAGTCGCGCGAGCGTCCTAGCATCGAGTCGATCATCCTTGCGCCGACTCTCCCCGATCAGTCGCACGTTGCGCGCGTGCGCCACGATCGCCTCATCACCGAGTT
>Ga0206966_1147_pt1 | contig 19072 bp, 14 predicted proteins | sample Alteio_BWOrgHeat_23_FD_152970 | JGI IMG/M metagenome (GOLD analysis project Ga0206966, IMG submission 152970) | Enriched cells from forest soil in Barre Woods Harvard Forest LTER site, Petersham, Massachusetts, United States -... | ecosystem: Environmental > Terrestrial > Soil > Temperate forest >...
CCTCGCCTTCTGGGTCGCGAAAATTCTCGCCACCACTCTCGGTGAAACCGGCGGCGACGCGCTTTCCATGACGCTCCAGCTCGGCTACGCCCTCTCCACTCTGATTTTCCTGGGATTTTTCGCCGTCACTCTCGCCGCGCAACTCTCCACGCGCCGCTACCACCCCGCCATTTACTGGGCCGTCGTCGTCGCCACCACCACCGTCGGCACCACCACTTCCGATTATCTAGACCGCACTCTCGGCCTCGGCTACATCAAATCTTCCCTCATGCTCTTCGCCGCCGTCGTCGTCGTTCTCGTCGCCTGGCGCCTCACCACCGGCGCGATCCGCGTCGATCAGATCGAAACGCGCACCGACGAAATTTTCTACTGGCTCGCCATCCTCGTCGCCAATACGCTCGGCACCGCCCTCGGCGATATGACGGCTGACGATCTCGGCCTCGGCTTCTCCGGCGGCGCACTCCTGTTCGCCGGCCTCATCGCCCTGGTCGCCGCGGCCGCCTGGTTCACCCGCAACGCAAAGCCCGCCTGGCGCGGCATCCTCTTCTGGTCCGCCTACGTCCTCACCCGCCCCCTGGGCGCCACCCTAGGCGACACCCTCACCAAGCCCCACGAAGAAGGCAGCCTAGCCCTCGGCCGCATCACCTCGTCGCTAGTGATCGCCGCCGCGATGATCCTGGTGATCTCCGTGACCTACCTACGCCGCCGCCAACCCGACGCACCGTCCTCCCCAACGCCCACAGCCTAGCCCCTCACCCATCCCTCCACTCGACTCTGCCCTTGACGTCATCCAGAGGCCGCTTCATCGGCCGGAGGATCTCTCTTCTCCGTTGAATTCGACTTTGACGCTACCCTGGGCGAGCACACCGAGCTGTAGCTTAGGCTTTCGCGTCCGCCGCAGGAGGAAGTGCTCTGCCTCCCAGAGGCCTCGCGCCCGCCTTTATCTTTGTTTTTGGATATCAATTCGAAACTACGCGGCAGGCTGATACAAATACTTCTGAAACCCGGCAAACGCAGCCCGTATCTCCTCCGGTTGCCCCAGATCGTCCACCGCATCCGGAATCGAATCGTGATACTTCAATCGCAATAGCGGCGTCAGTTTCTCCTGATCCAGCTCGCGCACGCCTTCGCTCACGTAGTGCGCCAGCACGAAGTCCAGAAACTCCCGCTGCTTCTCGGCAAAGTTCGCCCGAATCCGCACCTTCGCCCGCGAAGCACGCTCCTCGCGCGTCTGTGTCGGTAGCGCATACGCAACGTGCGCCAGCACATCGAATAAATCGCTCTTCTCGGCGTTGATAACGCGCGCCATCTCTTCCAGCTGGTCCTGCCCGAACTTCTTTTCCGCCAGGCTCTGCAGCAGTTTTGCGCGTGTGTCGGGAGCGCTCCAGAGACCGCGAAGCTCGGCTTCATTCTTGAATAGAGAAGGCAGCTCGCCGAAGAGCTGCTCCAGAAACTGCTGCGCGCTCATCGGCGTCCCGTCCGGATGCCAGAAAGAAGTCACCATCATGTGCTGAATGGTCCGCGCCTTGCCGTCCGCGAGCTTTACCTTGATTTTCTTCGGCCGCGCCCGCTTTTCCTCGTCGTCCTCGTCCGGCTGCGGCTCTCGGATCGCGTCTGGCCGTGGTTTCGGCTCGTCCACGGGTTCGGGCGCAAGCGGCTCGCCATCCCATTCCGGGTCGTTGAAATGGTGGTGCGCCTTCACGAAATCGTAGATCGTGAAGTAGTCCTTCCCATCGTAGAGCCGCGTCCCGCGCCCGATGATCTGCTTGAATTCGATCATCGAATTGATCGGCCGCATCAGCACGATGTTCCGGATATTCCGCGCGTCCACGCCCGTCGATAGCTTCTGCGACGTCGTCAAAATTGTCGGAATCGTCTTGTCGTTATCCTGAAAATCCCGCAGATGCTGCTCGCCCAGCACGCCGTCATTCGCCGTCACCCGTTGGCAGTAGTTCGGGTCATGGCTCGTTTTGATCTGATTGATCGCGTCGCGCACCATCAGCGCATGCTCTTGTGTGGCGCAGAAGACCAGCGTCTTCTCGTTCTGCCGGATCTGTTCCATAAATATCTTCACGCGATTCATTTCGCGTTCCGGAATTTCGATCTTGCGATTGAAATCGCGTTCTTCGTACCGCTTTCCGGTCTCGACTTCGCCCTCGATCAGTACGTCGTCCGGCGTGTACACATACTCATCCAGCGTCGTCGAGATCTGCTTCACCTTGAACGGCGTCAGGAATCCGTCGTTGATTCCTTCCTTCAGCGAGTAAATGAACACCGGTTCGCCAAAATATTTATACGTATCGATGTTGTCTTGCCGCTTCGGTGTGGCCGTCAACCCCAGCTGCACGGCAGGCGAGAAATACTCCAGAATTCCGCGCCAGTTTCCCTCGTCGTTCGCTCCGCCCCGATGGCACTCGTCGATCACGATGAAATCGAAGAAGTCCGGCAGATATTCGCCGAAGTACGGCGAGGGTTTGTCATCCTTCGGCGGTCCGCTCATGAATGTCTGGAAAATCGTGAAAAAAAGGCTCCCGTTCTTCGGAACTTTGCCTTTCTTCCGGATGTCCCCCGGGTCGATGCGCACCAGCGCGTCTTCCGGGAAAGCCGAGAACGCGTTATAGGCCTGGTCCGCCAGGATGTTCCGGTCCGCCAAGAAAAGAATCCGCGGCCGTCGCGACGGCGCACCGCCCGATTTCCAGTCCGCCAGATTCCAGCGGCTCTGAAACAGTTTCCAGGCGATCTGGAACGCGATGAACGTCTTTCCCGTTCCGGTCGCGAGCGTCAGCAGGATGCGGTCTTTCTCCGAAGCAATCGCTTCCAGCACCTTCTCAATCGCGATGTCTTGGTAATACCGGCTCTGAAAATACCCGCCGCGATCTTCAAACGGCACGTCCGCAAACCGGTCGCGCCACGCATTCGCTTCCGAGTACGTCAGCTTCCACAATTCCTCCGGCGTAGGGAACGCCGCTACCGTCCGTTCCTTCCCTCGCCGCATGTCGATCCCATAAATGCCCTGGCCGTTGGTGGAATAGGCCCAGCGGACGTCGAGCTTGTCCGCATAATTCTTGGCCTGGGCGACGCCTTCAGTGAGCGATTCGCCCCACGCCTTCGCCTCAATCACCGCAAGCTTCGTATTCCGATACACGAGCACGTAGTCGGCGCAAAGCGGTTTGCCGCGGCGCACTTCGCCGCCGCTCTTGCCTTCAATTCGACCAAGCGTAATGGGATATTCGCGGCTGATTCGGCTGCCGTCAACGACACCCCAGCCCGCTTCTTTCAGCGCGGGATCGATGTGTTCCGCTCTGGTTTCGGCTTCGTTCATTTGGGGCTAGATCGCTCCTGAAAATGCCTGAGTTAGAAGTGAACTTTTTAGCTTCTCTAGCGCTTCGATTTTGCGTAGGTAGATGAGTTCGAGGTGGCGAACCCGTTCGGATAGAACGTCGAGAACGGCAACGATCCGTTTTTGATCGGTCAGCGGAGGCAACGGAACCATCATTTTTCGAAGATCGACCAAGTAAAGATGCTTCAAAGCCGCGCCTTGAGGAATTATCTGACTCTTAACACAAGAAGCCTGGAGCGCATGGCGGAGATAGGAACCTAATTCCCGAAGGACAGGCTTGATCAGAGCCAAGGACACAAAAATCGAAAACTCCGTGTCGGTCTCGATCAGTCTAACGACTCCGATCGTTCCGTCCTTCGTGACTAAAATGTCGCCTTTCTCAGGGCGAGTCCGTTTAATGAACTCTTCATGATCAGAACGCGAAATGTAACGGACCTCCTCGAAGGAGATACCGGGACCTGCCGTCAAGTTTTTAACCATGACGAACGGTACTCCGGCTTTAACGTAGTGCGGCTTCTTATGAACCCCGTCGCTGATACGAGTTGTTAGCCTTGCAAGCGGCTCCCAAGCCCAGCCCACGGGCAATGTAGGCCGACCCACGGGATTACTCTTCTGGCTCGCAATCGAGGGCGAGGCGCCGGCCTTGTTCGAGGCCACGTAGCGAATCTCGTCAATACGGCTCAAGAGTGAGTCCACGGACTCGCCAGAATGAGTGTGCAATTCGCCTTGGATAGCCGCATCCACTAAGGCGGCGTGTAAAGAACTTAAGTTTGCGAGGTTCGTAAACGTGTTGGCTTTGGCGACGGCAATCGCGTCAAACGCCTCGTCAAGGATGCCCACGATCCGCCGCTGCTCGGCTCGCGGAGGGAACCTCGCTCTGACAGAGTAAACGTCATTTCGATTGATTCCGGGTTTCACACCCCTAGCGAATTGCGGAAGGTCGAGCGACTTCAACAAGTGGAAAAGAAACCTCAAATCGAATCGCGTGTCATCGAAAGTAACGAAGTACGTGACATCCAAGGGCCAGAACTTCGGTTCGGTCAGGTTTACTTCTCCCGCCGAACCCTTACGCCCGACGATGATGCTTGGCTTGTCATAGTAAAATTTATTGCTCCGCGACATTGGCCCATTCGCGCCGTACACCGGGTAGGCACCCGTCTCGATACGACAAGAGCCGTCAAGCGGCTTGCCGTACTCCAGTTTAACGACATCGCCCAGCGCAAGTTCTTGCCACGTACCGCTCAAAGTAGACCCTCGATTGTCTTCAGTGCCTGAGCGCTCTCTAAATCTAGCGCATTGATTTCACGAATGATTTCCGATGGGCTTCGGTGTTTTTCAGCTTTCCCACCGTTTGGATTCGATACTGCAAGATCGAACGTGTCTGGGTCTACGGCCTTCGCGTCGAACGTCCAAGACTTCTCAGAATCAGCGAATTTTTTCTGAAGGGTAACAAAGTCCCGCAGATCATCGTCATTGAGCGGATTGGTTTTGCCCAGGCTGCGCCCTGGCTCGAGTTGGTAGTACCAAATTTTTCGAGTTTTCGTCCCTTTCTCGAAGAAAAGAACAACTGTCTTCACGCCGGCACCCTGGAAGGTTCCACCCGGACAGTCGAGAATTGTGTGGAGGTTACAGGTCTCGAGTAGGAGCTTGCGGAGGCTTACAGACGCGTTGTCAGTGTTGGAGAGAAAGGTGTTTTTGATGACGATGCCGCCGCGGCCGCCGGCTTTCATCACTTTGATGAAATGCTGGAGGAAGAGAAATGCAGTTTCGCCGGTGCGGATTGTGAAGTTTTGCTGCACCTCTTTTCGTTCGTGGCCGCCAAATGGTGGATTCGCCATCACGACCTCATAGCGGTCTTTCTCCTGATAATCCTGTGTTTCGGCGAGGGTGTTGTCGCGGACCATGTTCGGAGCATCGATGCCATGGAGAATCATGTTCATGATCCCAATCACATAGGCGAGGGGCTTTTTCTCTTTTCCGAAGAAAGTTTTTTCCTGAAGGATTTTCGCGTCCTTCGTCGAAAGGCCGCCTTTCTTCTCTTTCATGTACTCGAAGGACTCGCACAAGAAGCCGGCTGAGCCGCAGGCGCCGTCATAGATGCGTTCGCCGATCTGCGGATTTATGACCTTGACGATGGCGCGAATGAGCGGTCGGGGCGTGTAATATTCCCCGCCGTTCCGTCCCGCGTTGCCCATGTTCCTGATTTTCGCTTCGTAGAGGTGGGAGAGTTCGTGCTTTTCGGCCTGCGAGTTAAATTTCAATTCGTCGATATGGTCGATGATTTCGCGAAGGTTGTAACCTACGTGAATCTTGTTTTTGAGCTCGCTGAAGATTTCGCCGATTTTGTATTCGATGGTGTTCGGCCCGGTGGCCTTCTGCTTGAACTTCTGGAGATAGGGAAAAAGCTTGTCGTCCACGAAATCGACCAGGTCGTCACCGGTCTTGGCCCGATTGTCGTCGCGCTCGCCGTTCTTGCCGCGCGGCGCCGCCCACTCTTCCCACTGATAGGGCTTGTCGAGCAGGAAAGTGTACTTCTTGCCGTCAAGCTTCGCCTCCATCGCGCGCTCTCGATCCAGCGCATCTAGGTACTTCAGGAAGAGCAGCCACGATGTCTGCTCCGTATAATCCAATTCCGTTGTGCAACCCGCCTCTTTCCGCAGCACATCGTCAATGTTCCTAAACGCCTGTTCGAACACTCGAAACCCTCACAATCGTGGAATTCAACGGTCAGATTGTATCGAAATGGGAAAAACGGGGAAGCCTAGTTCTTGAGTCGGTTCATGATTGCCGTCACGTACCGGAATAGCGGCGAAAAGGCTTCAATTCACCGTGTATTTACTTGACGACACGTAACTATCATGATAAGATAGGCTGGGCATGATTGAGAGCCCGCTGAGGACTGCACATGCGAACTGGCCGTCGGGCACCCCTCTCCACCCCGCCGCCGCTCCTCGCTTCCACCCGCCATCCGTACAACTACCGACTCATCCTCACCAAATCATCTGTAACTCCCGCAAAAATCAACCTCGGTTCGAACTCTAATCGACATCTCGTAAAATTAAAATGTGACGTAACTTCAAGAAAACAATCATCCGAGGCCCGCTCTAATCGGCACTAGATGACACATCTGCTCACAACGCGCAGTAGGACAGGCTCTCAGCCTGTCTGCGTCCCGCTCTCAGCGGGGCGTGATCTCCTTGCCGTCGCCTCCTCCGCCTTACCCGCGTCAGCCCAGACCGCCACCGCTCACGCGCCTAGCGGGCAACCCTCCGCCACAGCACCTGTAACGGCGGGTCAGCGAAGCGCCTTGACCCGGCAGCTTTTGACCTTGGTTCCGAGTCCAGTTGCAACCCAGTTGATAATTTCTAATCGGAGTGCTCGCCGATTAGAAATGCCCGAAAGTTACACAAAACAAAGGACAGGCACCCTTTCTAATCGACACAAATTTACCCAACGGCTCCGGACTTCCAACCGACCTGCTCCCCTGTCATCGCCTCAGCACACACACGCGCCCCGCGCTAGAATGTCCCCCGCCAATGCCGAAAGCCTACTTGTCACTGGGATCGAATATGGGGGATCGCGCGGGGAATATTGCGCGGGCTGTGGCGCTGCTGCGCGAACGCGGGATCAGGGTGACGAAGGAGTCGGCGCTGTATGAAACCCAGCCGGTGGAGATGCGAACGCAGGACTGGTTCGTTAACAGCGTGATCGAGATCGAGACCGACGACGCGCCGAAGTCGCTGATGGCGAAGCTCCTCGTGATCGAGCGGTCCATGGGGCGAGAGCGGCTGGTCCCGAAGGGGCCGCGCGTGATCGACATCGATATTCTACTCTTCGGCGATCGCACGATCAGCGAAGAGGGGCTCGAGATTCCGCACCCGCGCATGGCCGCTCGCCGATTCGTCCTGGTCCCGCTCGCGGAGATCGCGCCCAACGTCGAGCACCCGGTGCTGAAACGCATCGCCAGGGAACTGCTCGCGGCCACGCCGGACCGAAGCGAAGTTCGAACAGCGGAATAGACCGCTTCAGGGCCTGAAGGCTGGATACGTGCGAGCAATTCGCCGGACCTAAAGGTCCGCGCTTCCGTCAGTAGCTGGGCGTGAGGCCGATGGCGTGGATTACGGCGCGGTAGCGCGGGTCGGAATGGAGGTGGTCGAAGACAGGGTCGGTTTGGATCGCGAGGAGTTCGATGTCGTGTTTTCGTACGGCGTCTTCGAGCAGGTCCAGAGTGTGCTCGCGTTCTGAATCGCCAAGTTCCGCGGTGACTGTGGCCGTGCTGTACGGCGAGGTGTAGATGCTGGCGGGACGCTCTTTGATTAAGTCGAGGCGATATCGAAGAGCAGCCTGGTAGCCTCCGCGCTCGAAAGCTTTCTGCAGCCCCTCGGCTCCTTTCGCGAAGTCCCAACGCTTCCACACGTAGACGGTTTCATCCAGCCACTCTTTGTACCTGCCGGTGCAGCGGTACACGTAAGAGAGCTCGAGGTGCAGGCCCCAATCGTTGGGCATGGAGACCAAGCGCCAGTTCGCGTCGCGCTCGGCGTCCTGGTAGCGGCGCACCTGGGAATAAATTCTGGCGAGAACGTGCGGCCGGCTGAACGGGTCGATTTCCGTGGCGCGCCGCTGACTGTCCACCGCTTCGTCGTAACGGTGCAGGGCGATCAGCACATAGCTGCGCAGGTGCAGGGCTTCGGAATACGTGGGATTCAGTTCGATCGCGCGCTCCAGTTCGTGATTGGCGCCGTTGAAATCCCAGTCGGCGTAGTAGTAGGCCGAGCCAAGTGCGAGATGCGCCTCGGGCGATTCGTCATCGAGCTGAACGGCTTTCACGGCCGCCTCTTTCATCTTCGGAAGACCAACGAGCGGCGCGACGCGCAGGCTGTCCACGGCTGCTCCCCAGATAAACGACTGGCCCACCCAACTCAACGCGTAGTCCGGCTGAATCTCCATGGCCTTTTTGAAGTAAACCGCTGATTCGTCGTTTTTGCCGCTGTACCAGGCGTTGAGGCCGCGAAGGTAGGCGTCGTGCGCCTCGGGATTGACGTACTTGGTGGAGGTGGGTCTGGAAGCAGAGCTGTTGAGGCGTGCAGCGATGGCTTTGGCGGCGTCGTCGCTGAGGTTCATCACGTCGGCGAAAGTGCGGTCGTAATCGTGCGCCCAGAGGTGAGCGTCGTTGGAGGTGTCAATCACCTGAAGGTTGAGATGAACGGCATCGCCTTTGCGGGCGACCGAGCCTTCGACGATGGCATCGACGCTCAGCTCGCGAGCGATTTCGCGGAGCGTTTTGTGCTGGCCCTTGTACTGCATTGTGGAGGTGCGCGAGGTGACGCGGAGGTTGGAATTCTCGGCGAGCATGGTGGTGAGCTCGTCGGTGACGCCGTCGGAGAAGTAGTCCTGTTTGGGGTCGCCGGAGAAATTATCGAGCGGGAGGATGGCGATCGAGTGGATCTGCGGCGCTGCAGCGGAGGCGCGGTGTTCGTGGTACCAGATCGCGGAGATGCCGGCGATGGCGAGGACGATCAGGGCGAGCGCGGCGAACGGGCGCCAGTTCGCGTTGAGTGCGTCCGTATGGAGCGGCGGCGTAGGCGCGGGGTGTGCGCCGGGCAGGCTCGCGGCTAAAGGCGGCGGAGTATTTGTGAAGTATGAGGCGATTTCCTCGCGTGGAGTCGCGGTCGCAGGCGGGTGAGGATTTGCCGCCGCGTGAGCGCGAGGCTGAAGAGCGGCGATGAAGCGATAGCCGACGCGGGGAATCGTCTCGATGTACAGCGAAGCATCGGAGGAATCTCCGAGCGCGTCACGAAGCTTGACCATGGCTTTGTTGAGGCCGCGGTCGAAATCGACATAGACGTCGGCGGGCCACAGCTTTCGCCGGATTTCTTCGCGGGTGACGGTCTCGCCGGGGCGCTCGAGCAGGACGAGCAGGAGATCGAAGGGCTGCTGCTGAAGTTTGACGCGCGCGCCTTTCTTGCGGAGTTCGTGGGAGCGAGGATCGACTTCGAAGACACCGAAACGGAGCAGCGGTGAATCGGGGCCGGTAGGAGATGACGTTGCGTCAGACACGGAAACGGCTCCCCGGGGCGCGACGGAGTATAGCACGCGGCACTTGTGCGAATGGTTTGAGCCTTGGTCGCATCGGCGGCGACGCGGGTGCAGGGAACATGAGCGTCCAACGCCCTAGAAATACGGTAGTTGCTGGGGAACAAAACGACATTACGCCGATGCATTGAAGGCGGCGCGCGAGGCGAGTAGAAAGTGGCGTCTGCGGAGAGCACCGTTGCCGGACGCGAGCCGAAGAACATTCATGCGAGTGATGGCACTGAGTCCAGTGGCTGCGACGTGCGCGACTGCGATCTTCGGGAAGCAGAATACCTGTGCCGACTCGAAGTTAAGGTTTGCGATTGAGGACTGCGAGATCGAATTGACGGTGAGGTCGTACGGCAAAGTTTCGAGCGACAATTTGTCGTTTATCGACGAAATAACCAGGCGGCGGTTTTGCGCCCCGACTGAGGCTGGGAAAGCGGGAAGCGCATGCGTGACGGCGTTCCGCGGGGCGCTTTCTGTGGCGCAGTATCGGTTCTATCCGTCGTCGCGCGCGGCGGCGCCGGTGATGCTGCGCGAACGCGTTACGACAATCGATCACGATAAGCGGTTCAGTCCGCGCGCGCCGGAAGAAGAGGCGATGGCGGTGGAAGCGAACGCGGCGAGCGACATCCAGGCATTCGGATTTTCTGCAGATCACGAGACGGCGAGCGAATCCTTCCCCAAGTTCGCTGCTCCGTGGGCGTTGATGCGCCAGGATCTTTATATCGACGATCAGAAGGCGCCGATTCTGATCCTGCATTGGAAGCACACTTTAGATTCGATTGAACTTGTGGATGTGATTCCGGGCGATCGTACGCGGGTGCTGTCAGCGTAATCGTATTGCTGTGAGTGAAGGCGGCGCGTTTAGAACCGCTGGCGTTCTTTCTTTTCTTCTTCCTGTTTTTTGCGCGCTTCCGCTTCAGAGCGCTCCCACTCGAGCATCTCTTCCTCAGTCATCTGATATTCCTCGCGCGAAGCGAACATGGGATTTTGCGGAGCGCGCCGCGCCTCGGTGCGTTCGCGCTGCGCGCGGCTGCCGAAGCTGAAGTCGCTCATTACGCGGATGGGCTCCTCGATCGAACCGGTAGCGACGAGCAGGTCGCTCACTTTCTCCAGAAAATCGTGCAGGTGGTAAGGCTTGGTGAAGAACGGAAGTTTCTCGCGAATGAGAACGGGTTTCGCGATGTCCGCGAGAGGACCGGGAATGAGGAACAGGACGCGGATGCCGCGCGGACGGGAATCGTCGAGGACGGCGTCGTGGGGAGCGTCAGCGTCACCCTGCGCGAGGTCTTTCAGGATCATGAACAGGGGACCCGCGACCTCTGTAAGGCCGACGTTGACGATGACGAGAGACCACTGGCCGCTGGCGAGCTCGGCCATGGCCTTGGGGATTTCGCCGACGACGCGGACGCGCCAGCCCTCGGCGTCGAGGATGCTGGTGAGCGCAGTTTGGCTCACTGCATCGTCGTCGATGACAAGTATGCCGACCTTTTTCAAACCGGGGGCTCCCGCCAGAGAGTCTATTTGGAGTATATCGGCGGGGATGGGCGAAGGTTTCGTTGAGGCGGCCTGGTTTCCTGTGGCGAACTTGGCCGAGCGGACAAGCGAAAGAGACAGGCGAACAAAAGACGAAACATTTTGCTTGACACAGCGAAGAAAAGGCGAATATAGTGCGCAAGTGCGGCGAGGCAAACAATGGCCACGTACCCCATACTTCGAGACGCTCCCCGGACGCTTCGGCGTCCTCGAAACGCTTCGAAGCAAACCAGTCTCACCTTTCTCCCCACAGCCGCTCGCCACGGCACCTGTGAGTTCCCGAACGAAGCTTCCGCGCCCACCCAGGCACCGAGCCTGGGAACGAAGCCCGATTCGGAGCTGGTTGGCATTGCGCGCCTCGCCGCTTCCTCCCCTTGCGCTGAAGTTAAGCGAGGGACCGAGTACTTTCTCTTACCTGTTAAATCGATCCTGAACCACTGTTCGTCGCCGCGCGTGCCGTTCCGCTTTACGGTAAACCCGTATCGCGGGTGCGAGTTCGGCTGCCACTACTGCTATGCGCGCTATACCCATGAATTCATGGAAGTTCCGGGCGACGAGTTTGAGTCGAAGGTGTACGTGAAGCAGGACGCTGGAGCGCTGATGGATCGGGATCTATCGCGCGAGCCGGTGTGGGGCGAGCACATCGCGATCGGGACGGCGACGGATCCTTACCAGCCAGCGGAGCGGGATTTTCAGGCGACGCGTTCCATTTTGGAAAAGGTGGCGAAGCGCGAAGGGCTGAATGTTTCGATCACGACGAAATCGAACCGCGTGGTGCGCGATCTGGATTTGCTGAAGTTGATCAACGAGCGGTCGTCGCTTTCGGTCAATTTGAGCGTGACGACGACGCGAGCGAGTTTGGCGCGGGCGCTGGAACCGCGAGCGCCGCGGCCGGATTTGCGGCTGGGTGCGGTGCGCGAACTGCGATCGGCGGGCATTCCTTGCGGCGTTCTGGCGATGCCGATCGTGCCGGGGATCACGGATGGCACCGAGGATTTGGAGGCGCTGGCGAAAGCGGCGAGCGAGTCCGGAGCGCAGTGGTTCGCGGGGAACGTACTATTTTTGCGGACGGCTTCGCTGGACCACTTCATTCGCTACATCGGCGCTGAGTTTCCGCGGTTGGCTACACAGTATCGCGATTGGTATGTGCGGTATGGCAATGCGCCTCAGTCGTATCGCGACGGCATCACGCAGCTGGTTCGCGAGCTACGCGAAAAGTACGGAATGGGATGGCGGCCGGGTCGCGCGCCGGATGGACGTCCGCCGCGATCCTGGAAATCGCCGCAGATGGAATTGACGCTGAACGAAGGAGGTAGTGATGGCTCACGCCCGCCCCACAACGCGCCGTATTGGTAGAGCTGCGAAAGCGCAACTGCCGCTGAGGCAGCAGCCGGTGGCTGTGATACCAATCTTGATTCCCGAGCCTCCGCCGGTGGAGACGCGAGGCGTGCCGCTGCGGCAGGTGGCGTCGTTTATGATGTGCGTGGCGCTGCTGTGCTTGCTGGCGTTTGTGGCGGGGCGCGTGGATGTGTCGGCGGCGGATGTGGCGCAAGGTGGTGGCGGGCGGTCGATGCAGGTGAACGCGGCGTCGATGGTACCGGTGGGTGGATTTGAAACGCGCTCGACGATGCCGGGCGCTCTGGATGCGAAGGAGCCGCACATGTTTCTTGGATTGCGAACTGTGAAGTATGACGTGGCGGACATCGCGAAGGCGAAAGAGTGGTACACGAAAGTGTTTGGAGTGGAGCCGTATTTCGACCAGCCGGAGTTTTACGTGGGTTACAACATCGGCGGGTATGAGTTGGGGCTGACGCCAGAACCGAACGCAGGTGCAAAGCGCGAGTCGGCGGGTGTGGCGTACTGGGGCGTTGAGGATGCGCACGCGGCGTATAAGAGGTTGATCGAGTTGGGTGCGACGCCGGTGAGCGATGTGCAGGATGTGGGCGGCGGCATTTTGGTGGGTGAGGTGCGCGATCCGTTTGGAAATGTGATCGGCGTGATTTACAACCCGCACTTCAAGCCGGGCGAGGCGAAGTAGAGTCGGTGCCGACGCGCGGCTAGCAAGCTTGGACTTCGGGAGTGGGCTGGAATTTGTCGACGAGCGCCATTTGCTGGACGATGGATTCGACGACGTAGTCGTCGCCGAAGCGCGAGTTGATCATCAGGTTATAGAGCGGGCGGTGCGGCCACTGCTTTTTGAAGTAATGCTCGATGAAGGCGGCGCGGTCGCGATCGACTTCGGCGACGAGCTGGCGCGCCTCGTGTTCGGTCTTGCCGATGGCTTTGAGGCGGTAGATTTTTTCTTCGTCGGAAGCGTAGATGAAGACGCTGAAGACGTCTGGCCGATGGCGGAGGATGTAGGGAGCGCCGCGGCCGACGATGACGGAATTTCCCTGCGAGCCGATGTCCTCGATCACTTTGTGGAGGACGTTGACCATCTGATCGGTGTCAAAGTGCGAGTCGCTGCCGGTGGATAGCGCGCGTTCGTAACTGCCGCGGGCGTAAATGCGGAACAGGCGGTAGAGAAAAGGATCGACGCGTTCGTCGCAGCTTTTGGCGGATTTTACGTCAACATTAGCGACGTGAGCGATTTCCGCGCTCAGCTCTTCGTCCCACAACTTCCAGCCGAGACGCGTGGCGAGAGCTTTAGCAATGAGGGCGCCGCCACTTCCGTACTCGCGTTCAACTGTGACGATGCGAATCGGCACGATGCATGTCGCGCCCTAGTGAGCCGCCATCGGTCCACCGGGCTTGACCCTCTTCATCAGGAAAACCAGGGGAATCATAGCGCCGATGGCGATGGCGAGCATCCAGAAATTGTCGATGTAGGCGAGCATGGTGGCCTGGCGCTGGAGATTAGCGACGACGAGGCCGTAGGCCTGTTGCGCAGCCAAGGCGGGACTGGAGCCGCGCGCGATGAGCGATTTGGTGATGCCGGCAAGCGCGCTCTGCAGCTGCGGATTGCCACTATTGAGATTGTGATTCAGGTCGTTCAAGTGCACTTGCTGACGGCGCGCGAGCATGGTGGTGACGAGCGAGATGCCGACGCTGCCGCCGATGTTGCGAGCGAGATTGATGAGGCCCGACGCCGCGTTATTTTTGCCGGGCGGGATGAAAGCGTAGGTGGCGGTATTGATTGGCACGAAAAGGAACGCAAGGCCGATGGCCTGGAACACGCGCGCGGTGGCGGCGGTGCGGAAGTCGATATTGAGATCGAAATTCGTCATGCGGAACATGGCGAAGCAAACCATCGTAAGGCCGAAGATCAAGAGGCGGCGAGCGTCCGTCTTGCCGAGCAGGAATCCCACGAGCGGCATGCACATGATGATCGCGATGCCGCCGGGCATCAGCGCGAGGCCTGCGCGTTGCGCCGTGTAGCCCATCAGCTCCTGCAAAAATTGCGGAATAAGCACGGTGCTCGATAAGAGTACGAAGCCGACCATGAACATCAGCAGGTTACCGACGCCGAACGACCTTTCTCTGAATAAGTGAAGGTCGATGATCGGGTCTTTGTGGCGCCACTCCCAGATAATTACGGCGATGAGCGAGATCACGCTGATCGTGGTCATCGCGGTGATGAAGTGTGAGCCAAACCAATCGTCGCGCTGGCCCTTATCGAGGACGACTTGAAGCGTGCCGAGGCCGAGCGCGAGGAGGCCGAGGCCGATGAAGTCCACGCGGAAGCCGGCTTTATGGTCGTGGCGCTTCATGTACGGCGGGTCTTCGATGAGCATGTTGGTTAGCAGCAGCGAAATGATGCCGACGGGAATATTGATGAAGAAAATCCAACGCCAGCTGAAATTGTCGGTGATCCAGCCGCCGAGAGTGGGGCCGATGGCGGGAGCGAGCACGACGGCCATGCCGTAAACGGCGAAAGCCATACCGCGTTTGCGCGGTTCAAATGTGTCGGCGAGGATGGCTTGTTCGCTGGGCTGTAGGCCGCCACCACCTGCGCCCTGCAGCACGCGGAACAAAATCAGCATGGGCAGGTTCGGAGCGATGCCGCAAAGAAACGAGCTAACGGTGAAGAGCGCGACGCACGTCATGTAAAAGCGCTTGCGCCCGATGAGCTGCGAAAACCAGCCGCTGAGCGGAAGGACGATCGCGTTTGAAACGAGGTACGAGGTAAGGACCCAGGTGCTTTCGTCCTGACCGGCGGAGAGGCTGCCGGCGATGTGAGGCAGCGCGACGTTTGCGACGCTGGTATCGAGTACTTCCATGAACGTCGCGAGCGTGACTACGACCGCGATGATCCACGGATTGACTGCGGGACGCCACGCTGCGTCCGACGGAAGTGCAGCGGCTGCGCTCATTTTACTTGACGTAAACTTTGGGTTCGACGGACATGCCCAAGCGCAAGTACAGATCGTCGTTCTGTCCCGGCTCGAGAACGATTTTCACCGGGATGCGCTGCACGACTTTCACGTAGTTGCCCGTAGCGTTTTCCGGCGGCAGCAGGCTGGTGCGCGCGCCGCTGGAGTTGGCGATGCTATCGACGTGCGCTTTGTACTCGCGGCCGTTAGCGTCCACTTTGATGATCGCCTTCTGACCGACTTTCATATTCTTGAGCTGGGTTTCTTTGTAGTTCGCGGTGACCCAGACCTCGGCGAGAGGCACGATCGAGAAAAGCTGCTGGCCGGGCGAAACGTTCATGCCGACTTCGGCGTTTTTGGTGACCGTGCCGGAGACCGGCGCGACGATTTTCGTGTAGCTCAGGTTGAGCTGCGCGGTTTCCACGGCGGCCTGTTTTTCTTTCACGCTGGCGTCGGCAGAGCTGGCGCGCGCTTCGGTGGTTTCCACCTGGCGCGGCGCCGTTTCGGCGTAACGCAGATTGGCTTCGGCTTGCGCGAGTTTCGTTTTCGCCTGCGTGATTTGCTGCGCTGCGGAAGCCGCGCTGGACTGAGCGCCAACGACGGTGGCCGTGCTGGCCTTTGCCGCCGCGACGGCGGAGTCGTACTGCTGCTGCGAAATTTCCTGCTTATCGACGAGCTGCTTGTAGCGGACCAGGTCGTTCTGCGCCTTCACGTCGTTGGCCTGGGCTTCGGAGAGTTGCGCCTTCGTGACTTCGTATTGCTGTTCGGCGGAAGTGATTCCGGCCTGCGCGTTTTCGACGTCAGCTTTCGAGACGCTGATCTGGCTGGTGGTGTTCACGGCAGTGATGGGAACGTTGAGGTTCGAAGCGCGCGCGGTGGCGACAGCGTCGGCGAGTTCAGCTTCGGCCTTATCGAGAGCGGCTTGATAGTCGCGCGGATCGATTTCTGCGAGCACGGTGCCGGCTTGCACGGTCTGGTTATCGTCCACGTTGACCTTGGTGACGTAGCCGGAAATGCGCGCGCTGAGCGGTTGCAAGTGGCCGTCCACTTCAGCGTCGTCGGTGGATTCGTAGCTCGAAAAATAGTTGTAGGCAAAGTAGCCGCCGACGAGCAGGACGAGAGCGATGACGATCAAGTAGATGGGCGCGCGCGGATTCTTTTCGAAAAAGCTCTGCTTGCGTTCGGGCGGCTCGGAGGCGGAGCGGTTCTCGGCCGGAAGCTTTTGCGGCGCGGGCTGCGCGGCAGGCTGAGCGGGGCTCGATTGTGCGGGTGCGGCGGCGGTTTCAGTGGTTTGTGGCATCGCTATTTTCCTTTGAAATATTCTTTCACGCCCACTTCGGCGAGGCCCATGGCGCGGGCCAGAGAAATCTTGGCGTAGTTGTAGCTGTAAAGACTGGCGATATAGCTGTCGTTCGCGCTGGCGACTTGTTCCTGTGCCTGTACGACTTCAACGGTGTCCGCAACACCCGCTGCGAAGCGGTCGCGCGACTGATCGAGAGTTTGCTGCGCGAGGTCGATATTGCTCTTTGCGACTTCGACCTGCTCACTGGAGGACTGGAGATTCAGCAGCGCGGTGCGAACGTCGGCGTCCACCTGCGCGCGAAGATTTTCGTAATGCTGGCGGGCTTGTTCGAGTTGCGAATCGGCGACCATTTCATCGCCCTTCACGCGATTGCCCTGAAAGATGGGAATGGTGAGCGTGCCGCGCACGTCAAAGACGCCGTGAGTGCCGAGCGTGGAGTACACGCCGGCGATGCCGTAGTCGCCGGAGAAATTGATAGACGGGAGATAACCGGCGCGAGCGGCTTTCTTGGAATATTGCGCCGCGCGCATGTTGAGTTCGGCGGATTTCAAATCGGAGCGCGAGGTTTCGGCCTTCTGAATCGCATCGTCAACGTTCAACGCGGCAAAAGGCGTGTAAGGCGATTTGTCAGTGAGTTCGAATTGCTGCGCCGGATTGAGGCCGATGACGCGGCCGAGCGTGAGCTTCTGAATGGCGTAGTCGTTCTTCGCCTGGATCAGTTGCTGCTGGCGTGTTTTCAATTCCACTTCGGCGCGAAGGCCGTCGATGCGCGGCGACGTGCCGGCTTTCACCTGATCGGAAGCTTGATTAAAGAGCGCTTGCGCGGTGTCAACCTGCGCGGAAACGCTTTCGATGCGCGATGCATCAGCGATGGCCTGCAAGTAGGAATAACCGACGGCGAGAACGACGAGGTCGCGCGCATCTTTCGCGGTGTATTCAGCGGCTTTCGCGTTTTGCGTGGCGGCGTGAACGTTGTTGATGGCTTTTAGATCGAGCATCGACTGCGTGACGTAAGCGCGCGAGTCAAAATACGCGAACGGGCCGACGATCGTGGGGATGGAGACGCCAGGAAAATTGAAGTTGAAGCCGTATTCGGCGAGGTCGATTTGCGACGCGTTGATGTAGCTGGTGGTTGTGACGTTCGGGAGCAGGGCGCTCAGTTGTTGGTAGCGCTGGCCGCGCGTGGAGCGAACGTCTTGATTCGAAAGCAGGAGGCCAAGATTGGTTTTGAGGCCGCGATCGATCGCGTCTTGCAGCGAAATCGGAAGAGTGCCGGGAACGAGCTGGCCCGGGACGCTGCCTTGGAAATTGGAAGTGGTTTGCGGAGCTGCAGGCGCGGAAATCGCGCTGCTCGTGGCTGAAGATTGCGACGAGCTAGAGGAGCCAGGCGCAGCGCCGGGGGCGGTCTGCGCGTGCGACGGCACGGCGCTGAAGGCCACCAAGGCCACGGCGAAAATAGGAATAGCAAAGCTTGTGAGACGGCGTATCACGGAGACACCCTCCGGTTTATCAATGGATGAAGGCGAGCGCCTCTGCGACTCAGCGATTTCGAAAGATTTTTCGTTCCAAACTTGCGAATACTTCATCACTTCGATCTCCTCCGGCGGCCTGCGGTCGCGGGGGACGCGGCGCCGCGAAAGCCTGGCTCCATCAGCGTCCAGGTCTCTTCCAATACTTTACGCAGCGCGGCAGAGGGATATATCGACCAGCCCATGGTGACGCCCATCATGATTCCTTGCATCAGGCGCGCGAGGTCCGCGGCGGGAACGTCACGCCGGACTTCGCCGCGGCTCTGCGCGAGTTTGATGATCTCGGCGAGTACTTTCCGGCAGGCTTGCACCCTGTGTTGCAGTTCGCCGCGAACCGATTCGCAGGAAGCGTGCGCGGCGTAGATCGCGCGAATCAGCGCTTCGTTTTCGTTGATTTGGCGGATCGAATTGGTGGCGAGGTTGTGGAGCACGTCGAAGATTGGGCCTTTGGTTTCGCGGGCTTCTTCCAGGCCCTTTTGCACGGCTTCGAGATAAGCGCCGCCAAATTCGGCGAGGATATGTTCTTTGGTCGGAAAGTAATTAAAAAAGGTTCCTTTACCTACATCGGCTGCTTCGGTGATGTCTTCGACGGTGGTGCGCAGAAAGCCACGCTCTGCGAAAAGGTCGAGCGCGGCTTGATACAGACGCTCGCGGGTTTCCTTGCGATGGCGTTCGCGGCGTCCGGTTGGGCGGCGTTGAATTTGGTGAAGCTGGCGTGGTTGAGTGGCCATGGTGAGTGAATCCAATTGTGACTGTAGCCCAAACACGACCATTAGTCAAGTTCGAGGAAGGGTCGAGTGTGAGTATATGGGTATGGCTTGCACAGTTTAGATGTTCCAGATTGGAACGCGCGCTCAGGCGGGAAATGGCAAGGAACTGCGGAGTGGCTAGAAACAAAAATGCGCCGGAGGATTGCTCCCCCGGCGCATCGATGGAAAGTTAACGGATGCTCGTTACTTTACGCGGGTCGGGC